>Ga0207738_100109_pt1 | contig 20060 bp, 17 predicted proteins | sample LuqExpMetagenom9_FD_187767 | JGI IMG/M metagenome (GOLD analysis project Ga0207738, IMG submission 187767) | Tropical forest soil microbial communities from Luquillo Experimental Forest, Puerto Rico - Sample 9 (SPAdes) | ecosystem: Environmental > Terrestrial > Soil > Tropical forest ... | reverse complement strand
CCGCCATTTTGTTTGAGATCGGATTGTTTACGCGAAGTGCACGCTGACCTTGCCGACGTTGGCAAATTGGACGGTGCAGGTTTGGCCAGTGGTGGCGAAGGTGTTGCCGGTCCAACTGCCGGTGGTGATCCAGGTGCCGGCTTCCAGGCCGCCGGTGCGGGCCGCGCCTTCATTCGCAAGGTAAATGATCATGCGGATCAGGTCCGTGCCGGCGGAGTTGGAGGCCACGCGGTCCACTTCTACCTTGCCGTCGAGCGAGAGGGTGACGCGCTCCTTGGTCATGTCGATGGCCTGCCAGTTGGCGACGGCGGGTCCGATGACGAAGCCGCCATGCATGCCGAGGTCGCCGAGGGCGGTCATCTTGGGGGAGTCCTTGGGGAAGGGGACGGCGGCTTCCAGCTCCTCGATTACCGGGTGGCAGCTCTCGATGGCGGCGATCACTTCCTCGCGGGTGTAGGGGGTGGCGCGAACGGGCAGAGGCTTGCCGAGCTTGAAGGCGACTTCGGCTTCGAGGCCGCGAAGGCGGATATGCCGGTCAGAGTAAGTTGCGCCATCCGTGACAATCCACTTGACGATCATGGGGCCAAAGGCGGGGGTGGCATCCGGGGCGGAAGCGCCGATCTTCCAGGCGCGAGCGGGAACGGAACCCTTGGGCTCGATGGCTTCGGCGATGGCGTCCTGGGCGAAGTAGACTTCTTCGAGCGAAACCGGCTCCACACCGGCGGGGAACTGGGTGATGGGCGTAGCCGTCTGGCGTGCTTCCACGCAGAGTGCGGCAAAAGTGCGGAGTTCGGTTGCACGAGTTGCGGAGATCATGCCTACCAGTGTGCATCACCGTGCTGCCGGTTGTCTTGTGCTTTTCCAAACCGTTGGCCGTAGCCTTCAAGTGGTTCTAAGCGCCTCCAGGCCAAAGGGTTGATGCCCTTGGCCGGTCAGGTGACAACGATCACAGCCCGTCTCTTATTGCGAGAGGAGAATGAGCCGGTTTGGATAGGCTGCGCTGGGTTCCGGGAAGCTGCGAGCAGGTTTCCCCGGGTTCAGCCGGTTAATGTGGAGGTGCAGCAACCATGAATTCCAGCAAACCTGAGCGCGGCATCCTGGAGGTGGACAGCAACGAATGCAAGGGCTGTGGCCTTTGTGCCGAGGCGTGTCCCACGCATTTGATCTCCATGAGCCCGCAATTGAACCACTACGGCTATCACACGGCAACCTACACTGGCTCCGGATGCACAGCCTGTGGCATCTGCTTCATGGTTTGCCCTGAGCCGGGCGCACTGACCGTCTATCGTCTTGATCCGGTTACGATTCCTACGGCGCAGACCCAGGCCTCTCTGGGAGGCATGGCATGAAGAAACAATTGATGAAGGGGAACGAAGCAATTGTGAAGAGCGCCATCCTGGCCGGATGCCGCGCCTTTTATGGCTACCCCATCACTCCCGCCAGTGAGATTGCCGAAGCTGCCGCGGACTTTGTTCCCCAGGCGGGCGGGGTGTTTGTGCAGGCCGAGAGCGAGGTGGCGGCCATCAATATGCTCTACGGCGCGGCCGCAGCGGGCATGCGGGCCATGACGGCATCGAGCGGGCCGGGCATCAGCCTGATGCAGGAAGGCATCAGCTACATGGCTGGAGCGGAGCTGCCTTGCGTGATTGCCGACATCACACGTGGTGGGCCGGGGTTGGGCAACATTGGCGCTGAGCAGGGCGACTACAACCAGGTGGTGAAGGGCGGCGGTCACGGCAACTATCGCACCCTGGTGTTGGCTCCCGATAGCGTGCAGGAGATGGCGGACCTGACCGCTCTGGGCTTTGAGTTGGCCGACCGCTATCGCAACCCGGTGATCGTGATGGCCGATGGATTCATTGGGCAGATGATGGAGCCGGTGGAGTTTGCGCAGACGGCGACGGCTCCGCGTGATCCCGAATGGGCCGTGATGGGAACGGCTGCGAGCCGCAAGAATCTGGTGACCTCGCTGCAACTCAACTTTGATGAGATGGAGGCCTTCCAAAACAAGCTGGAAGCCAAGTACAAGCTGGCCGAGAAGCTGGAGACCCGCGCCGAAGAGTTGGAGACCGAAGACGCGGACATCGTTCTGGTGGGCTACGGGATTGTGGGACGCATCTTGAAGGCGGTTATGGCCGAGGCGCGCGCCGAGGGGCTGAATGTAGGCTTGCTGCGGCCGATCACGCTTTTCCCGTTCCCCAAGCAGCACATTATGAGGCTGGCCAAAAAGGCCACCGTCTTCATCGTGGTGGAGATGAGCAACGGACAGATGCTGGACGATGTGCGTCTGGCTCTGAACGGCGCCTGCCCGGTGGAGTTTTACAGCCGCGTGGGCGGCAACATCCCCGCGCACGAAGAAGTCCTCAACTTTGTCCGCGATCAAGCGGTGCGGTATCTGCCATTGATCGATCCGGAAGAGGAGCCAATGATCCATGCCTAGCGAATTGCATCCCGGCTACAGTGTTGCGCACGGGCGCTCCCAATCCATTTACGAGAGTTTTGAGCGCAAGGACGAACTCCAGCACCAGACCCACTTCTGCCCGGGCTGCGGCCATGGCAATGTCCACAAGATGGTGGCCAAGGCCATGGACGAACTGGGCATTCAGGACCGCACCATCGTGGTGGGTCCCGTGGGCTGCTCGGTGTTTACCTACTACTATTTTGACGCGGGTGGCGTGGGCGCAGCGCATGGGCGCGCGCCGGCGGTGGCCACCGCGATCCGGCGTAGCCGGCCGGAAAGTATTGTGCTCAGCTACCAGGGCGACGGAGACCTTTCCGCCATTGGCGCGGCGGAGATTCTGCATGCCGCCAACCGTGGCGAGAATATCACCGTGATCTTTGTGAACAATGCCATCTACTCGATGACGGGTGGCCAGGCGGCTCCCACCACCCTGCTGGGCATGAAGAGCACCACCACGCCGCGAGGGCGTTCGGCCGCCACCGAGGGGTATCCGCTGCATGTGAGCGAGCTGCTGGCCACACTGGAAGCGCCAGTCTACATTGAGCGCGTGGGCCTGGGGGACACCAAGCAGATTCTGCAGGCTGCCCGCGCCATCCGCAGGGGTATTGAGAACCAGGTGAAAGGGCTGGGCTTCTCGCTGATCGAGGTGCTTTCACCGTGCCCGACAATCTGGAAGATGAACGCCAGCGATGCCCAGCACTGGGTGCGCGACGTGATGGAGAAGACCTTCCCGCTAGGTGTGTACCGCAACCGCGTGGAGACGGCCGAACCGCATCCGGCCCCCGCGCCTGCTCCCGCGTTGGACGCAATTCCGTCGATTCTCGGGGTGGCGGAAGACGGTCTGCCGGAGGGCAATGAGCACATCCTCGACGCGGAACTGCCGGTAGATCTGCGCATCCGGATTGCCGGCTTTGGCGGACAGGGTGTGTTGCTGCTGGGTGAAGTGCTGGCCGAGGCCGGGCTGGATGCCGGACTCGAAGTGAGCTGGCTACCTTCGTACGGGCCGGAGATGCGCTCCGGCACCTCGAACTGCCACGTACGGCTTTCGCGCGAGCCAATCGATACGCCCCTGGTGGCCGCGCCAACTGTGCTGGTGGCCATGAATGAGCCCTCGCTGCGCAAGTTCGACGCCAAGGTGCAGCCAGGCGGATGGATCATCTACAACGGCGAGGAGTTTCCGGCGGAGCTGGAACGCAAGGATGTGCATGTACTGGCCTTGCCGTTTACCGAGATTGCGGTGGAACTCGGCGATCAGCGCGCCACCAACATGGTGATGCTGGGTGCGTTGGCGGAGATGGCGCACTTTCTGCCTGAGGCTTGCATCCGCGCCGCTATCGGACGCCTGGTCAAGAATCCTCGCTGGGTAGTGCTGGATGAGCGCGCCATTGCCCGTGGCCGCCAACTCTTCCACGAAGCAACGCATCCGGAGTTAGTTGCTAGTTGCTAAGGACTAGTTGCTAGGGACTAGGGACTAGGGGCTGGGGCTATGTGAGAGGGAATGGGGCCGGAGGACGGGGTTGAGGGTGCAAGAGACTCGGCCCCGTACATCCAATTTTTATGCCGTGGCGCTACAATCCTCGGTGAACAGTTTTGAGCGCGGAAACTGCGCTTAAGAGTTCCTAGTGTGAGGGTAGAGCAGATGCGGATGCACTCTTTGGCCGTTATGGCGGCTTTTGTCTTGGGTCCACTTTCAGCCGGCGCGCAGTACAGCGGGCTCATCGATTTGCCAACCAGCAAGCAGTTGTTGGGTGAGGCTCCGGGTGCTCCGCAACGGGTGAATAGCCTGCCGGTCACCATGGCCGTCTCGCCGGATGGCCGTTACGTGGTTACGGTGAATGCCGGCTACGGAACCTTTGAATCCAGCTATCGTCAGTCGCTGGCCGTCCTGGATACCCATACCGGTACGATGGCGGATTTTCCCGATGCCCGTACCCTGATTCGCATGAAGCAGACGCTCTATTCGGGGCTGGCTTTCAGCCGCGATGGAGCGCACATCTACGCCTCCATTGCCTCGCAGACGGATCCGGCCGGTGGCCCCGACGACAAATCCGGCCCACGCACGGGCTCGGCGGTGGTTGTGTACAGCTTCAAGGAAGGCAAGATCGCTCCTGAGCGTCTGCTGCCGCTGCCTGTGGCGCAGCTTGCTCCGGGCCATACCACGCTGCTGCCCAGGGGCACATCCAGCACCAAGGGCGTTCCTTATCCAGCGGCGATTGCGGTGCTGGGCAAGGCGGGCGCAGAGCGGCTGCTGGTGGCGGAGAATCTTTCCGACGATGTGGTGCTGATGAATGCCGCGACGGGCGCCATTGAGCATCGTTTTGACCTGGCGGAGAGCGCGGTTGTTCCCGGTGTTTATCCCATTGACGTGGTGGTCAGCCGCGACGAGAAGCGTGCCTTCGTGGCGCTATGGAATGCGTCGGAGGTGGTGGAGCTGGACCTGGAGAAGCAGGCCGTCGCCCGCAAGCTCGGCTTGCTCAAGCCAGCCGACCCGGTGAAGCCCGGCACACACCCGTGCTCCTTTGCTCTGGCTGCGGATGGCAAGACGCTCTATGTGGCCCTGGCCAATCGCGATGCTGTGGCCGCCATTCATGTGGGCAACGGACAATTTGCGCTGCGGGGCTACTTCGATACCCGTCTGCCCCGGCAGAGTTACTTTGGCTCGGAGCCCGTGGCGGTCGCGCTCAGCCCGGACGGCAACACGCTCTTTGCGGCCAATATGGCTCAGGATGCAATTGCCGTGTTGGACACGCGCAAGCTGACGGCGCGGATGGCTCGGGATGGCATGGTGGAGCCGGAAGGCTTTATTCCCACCGAGTGGATGCCCATCAGCATGGCTTTGCTTCCCAAGGGCAACGGCGGCACGCTCTGCATTGCCACCGATAAAGGGAAGGGAACCGGGCCGAACAACTTCCCGCAAAAGCCCACGGAAGATGTTCGCAAGGCCGGTTTGGCGCGCCCCAGCACCTATATCGGGACGCTGGTTTACGGATCGCTCGCCCATGTAGAGACTGCGGAGCTGGAGAAGAATTTGCCGGCGTGGACCGCGAATGTGCTGGAGGCCAACCGGATGAAGGCCGCGGCAGAGAAGGTGACCTTTGCTGACGGCACGGAAGGCAAGATCAAGCACGTGGTGTATATCGTCAAGGAAAATCGCACGTACGATCAGATTTTTGGCGATCTGCAGCACAAGGGCAAGCCGGTAGGCAATGGCGACGCGAGCCTGACGATGTACGGCGAACAGATCACACCCAATCTGCATAAACTGGCGCTGCAGTTCGGAGTGCTGGACAACTTCTTTGACTCGGGCGAGGTTTCGGGCGACGGCCATGTGTGGTCGACGGCGGCTATTGGCTCCGACTATCTGGAGCGCACCTGGCAGCAGAGCTATCGGGGCGGGCAGCGCTGCTATGACTACGAGGGAGTGGTCTCCGAGGGCTATCCGCTGCTGCAGCGCATTCCTGACGTGAATGAGCCCGCCTCCGGCTATATCTGGGGCAATGCCGAGGCCCATGGCAAGACGCATTACAACTTTGGCGAATATATCGCCTCCACCTTCTGTGGTGAGACGGCAACGGACAATCCGCAACTGGGACCGGTGCTGGCCGGTCCGGCCTGCGCTCGCAAGGAATATGCGCCGGGCGAGGCGCTGCCCGCCAACTGGGGCGGCGGCGTGAACAAGTGGCCGTGGCCGATCCCGGTGCTGGCCGGCAATACCCCCACCAAGCCCGAGCTGGTGGGGCATTACGCCGAGGAGAGTCCGGACTTCAATCTTCGCGTCCCCGATCAGATCCGCGCCGACATCTTCCTGCGCCATTTGCAGGGATGGATCGCCGCGCGCACCCAGGGACAGGACACCATGCCCAACCTGACGGTCGTGCGGCTGGGGAACGATCATACGGCCGGCACCGCCCCGGGTGGACCCACCCCCGCAGCCTCGGTGGCCGATAACGATTTGGCCGCGGGCCGCATCGTGGAAGCCATCTCGCACTCGCCTTACTGGGACGATACGGCCATCTTCATGCTGGAAGACGATGCGCAGAACGGCGCGGATCACGTGGATGCCCATCGCTCGATTGCGCTGGTGATCAGCAAGTATGCGCCTCGCACCGCGGAAGGCGGCCCGGTGGTGGATAGCCGCTTCTACTCCACGGTCAGCGTGATCCACACCATGGAGTCGCTGATCGGTCTGCCGCCGATGAACAACAACGACGCCTTCAGCTCGTTGATCTCCACCCTGTTTACCGGGGCCGGTGACCAGCCTGCCTTCATGGCCGATACCACCAACCGCGACAATGGGCTTATCTACACTGCCAACAAGAAGAATGCCGTTGGCGCACGTGAGAGCCTGAAGATGGACTTTCGGCATGAGGATCGCGCACCGGCGGAGAAATTGAACGTCCTTCTTTGGCGCGAAGCCATGGGCAACAAGCCGGTACCGGCCATGCTGCGTGTACACCATAAGGGGGGCGACAAGGACGACAATGACTAAGCGAGGCAAGGCACGAGAGCTGTCCTGGGAAAGCTGTTCTGCCCGGGCGGCAACGGGAAAAGCTGAAGCGGATGGATAGCATCCAGACTCGCGCAAACCCGTATTCCAGCCGATACTTGCATGAGGCCGGGCGCGATTTTCCACTAGGTTAGAGGTCAGACCAGATCGCATTTTCCGGCTATAATGTGACTTGGCTCACAACGTGATACGCCAGAGTACAAATTGGAACCGTTTAGGTTTTGGAGTCATCTACTCCGTAGCGGTTCCAATTGAAACTGGAATGTTTACGTGGAAGGGCAGGCTACGCTCACTATGGCTTCCAATCCCTACTTTTCCTTGACGGTATTATTTGTGGCGGCGCTCGGATTCGGTCTTGCGCCCTTGGCACTGGCATGGCTGTGGGCACACTTTTTTTCCCCGGCTAAACCCAACGCGGTGAAGAATGCGATCTACGAGTGCGGCCTGGTTTCGCAGGGCGATGCGTGGGTGCAATTCCGCTCGTCCTATTACCTGTACGCCATCATCTTCCTGATCTTCGATGTGGAAGCGGTTTTCCTGCTGCCCTTCGCTGTCGCGTTTACCGGGCTGGGGGCCGCGGCCTGCCTGGCCATGCTGGTGTTTGTGCTGATGCTGGTGGAAGGGCTGGCCTGGGCCTGGGCGAAGGGGATTCTTACCTGGGTGTAGTTTTGGCCGCCGCCTTTTCCGTTGCGCGGCTGTCTGGCATTCCAACCGCTGACCACTGATCACCGACTACTGAATTCTGGAGCAACCCGCTAATGGCTGTCGATGAGAATCTGAAGATCGAACTGGGCAAGCAGGGCGTCTTCGTCACCACCATCCAGGAACTCTACAACTGGGGCCGCAAGAACTCAGTATGGCCCATGCAGTTTGGCCTGGCCTGCTGTGCGATTGAGATGATTGCCACCACCATGGCGCGCTACGATCTGGCGCGCTTTGGCGCGGAGGTCTTCCGGCCTTCGCCACGGCAGGCGGATTTGATGATCATCTCCGGCACGGTGACCAAGAAGATGGCCCCGCAGGTGGTGCGGCTCTATAACCAGATGGCCGAACCGCGCTATGTGATTGCCATGGGCGCATGCGCCATCAGTGGTGGTCCCTTCAAGCAGGGCTATAACGTGCTGAAGGGGATTGATCGCTACATTCCGGTGGACGTGCATATTCCTGGCTGCCCGCCACGGCCGGAGGCGCTGATTCAGGCCTTCATGACCCTGCAGAAGAAGATTGACCAGCATCACCTGACCGGCGAAGGGCGTCCGCGCTATCTGGATGCCGAGGCGCAGGGTGAGTTCCCTGTGCCCGAGTTCGGCGCCCACGATCTTGAGCCCGCGCGGAACAAAGGCGTGTGGGTGCTTCCGGAGGAGATCCGGTAATGAAGACTGTCGAAGAGATTCAAGCGGCTATTCTGGCGGCCTTTCCCGCCGCTGAGGTGGCGATTGAGCTGAACTCCAGCCCTTCGGCGCAACACTCGCTGCGCCTGGGCCACGCGCATGCCGTTGCGATTGCCACATTCCTGCGCGACGATGCGGCTCTGCAGTTCGATTACTGCTCCAACGTGACCGGCGTGGACTGGCTGGATCGCGAAGTGAGCGAAAAGGTGAAGGTCAAGAAGATTGTGGATGGCGCGGAGCAGGAGGTGGAGGAGACCGTGAAGCGCACGGTGCCCGGTTACCTGGAGGCCGTCTACCACTTGTTTTCCACCGTACACAGGACCGGCCCGTTGGTGATTCGCATGAAGACCGCGAACCGCGTGGACCAGGTTGCGATGCCGTCCTTGGTGCCGGTGTGGCGTTCCTGCGAGTTTCAGGAGCGCGAGGTCTTCGATCTCTACGGCATTCAGTTCACCGGCCACCCGGACCTGCGCCGCCTGTTGATGTGGGATGAATTCAAGGATCATCCGATGCGCCGCGATTACGTGGAGCCGGACGATTACGAATACGAACCTACGCCGCACGATCATGTGCAAGCGCGGGCTGACGCACACAAGACCGCAGCCGAGAAGGGAGCAGCCTGATGACGGCGACAATCGACAAGAAGGCTCCCGGATGGAATCGCCCTCCTGTGGTTACGGCCGATGGCGATGCCGAGTTGCTGGAAGTGGCCATGGGGCCGCATCATCCGTCAACGCACGGCGTTTTCCGCATGGATGTGGCTCTGGATGGCGAGCGGGTGGTGAAGCTGAAGCCGGTCTTCGGCTATCTGCACCGCAATCACGAGAAGATCGCCGAAGGCGCCAGCTATTTGGCCGCGATGCCGTATACGGATCGGTTGGATTACTTCTGCTCGCTCTCCAACAACTGGGCCTATGCGCTGTCGGTAGAGAAGCTGATGGGCCTGCAGGTGCCGGAGCGCGCCGAATATATTCGCGTGATTCTGGCCGAACTGACCCGCATTCAGAACCATGCTTCGACGATTGGCTTCCTGCTGCAGGAAATGGGCGCGAGCGGTACGCCGCTGATGTACGCCTTCCGTGAACGAGAGAAGATTGTCGATCTGTTTGAAGATCTGACCGGCTCGCGCATGATGTGCAACTACATGCGCTTTGGCGGCTGCCGCGTGGATATGTCGGAGGCGCACCTGAGGCGCGCGCGGGAGATTGTTGCCAGTCTGCCGGGCTTTGTGGACGAGTACGAGGCGCTGCTGACCTCGAATGAAATTCTGATGGCGCGCTGCCAGGGCGTAGGCGTGATCAAGCCGGAACTGGCCATCAATGCGGGATTGTCCGGCCCGATGTTGCGCTGCTCGGGCGTGAACTACGACGTGCGCAAGGTGGACAAGTACGGCATCTACGACCGCTTCAACTTCCGTGTGCCGCTTGGCGATCATGGCGACATTTATGACCGTTACATGGTGCGCGTGCTGGAAATGCGCGAGTCGATCCGCATTCTTGAGCAGGCGCTGCACGACATTCCCGCCGGCCCCGTGCAGGACGTGAAGACCAAGAGTCGCGGTCTGCGCCCCAAGCCCGGCGAGGCTTACGGACGTATTGAGGCGCCCAAGGGCGAACTCGGTTTTTATCTGATCAGCGATGGTTCGGCGAATCCGTATCGCTATCGTGTGCGCCCGCCCAGCCTGATCAATCTGACCATTCTCGAAGACATGTGCCTGGGGCAGAATGTGGCCGACGTGGTGCTGATCTTCGGTTCGGTGGATATTGTGTTGGGTGAAGTGGACCGGTAGCGCTAGTGAATAGTGGCCAATGAACAGCGGTCTGTTTGCCGTAGACAGAGTTTGCGGCAGACGAAGATGGGTTGAAGAGGATTGAAGCACGGCAAGGCTTTTGAAGAGTGAGAGGGGCGCAGGACCTGCGGGCCACGGATCACGATCACTGCCTATTGCCTTTGGAGGTTTCATTTGTTAGGCGAAGGAATTTTGAAAGGGATGGCGGAGACGGCGAAGAACTTCTTCGGTTCTTACGTCTCCAAGGAGCGGCTCACCACCGTCCAGTACCCCGAAGAACGGGAGAAACTGGCCGAGAATGCGCGCGTCTTCCCCTTCCTCGTCTATGACGAAGGGATGAAGAATGGCGAGCAGGCGGAGTGGCTTGCGGGTTTGCGCTGCACCAGTTGCCAGATCTGCGAGAAGGAGTGCCCGCCCAAGTGCATCTTCATCGAGAAGTCAAAGGACAAGAAGCCCGATGCCTTTGGCAAGACGCAGTTTTATCCGGTGCGTTTCGACATCGACATCTCGGTGTGTATGAGTTGCCAGATTTGCGTCGAAGTGTGCCCGTTCGACTCGATCAAGATGGATAACCAGTTTGAGCTTTCAACCAGCGACCGCTTTGGTGGATTGCTGGTGCCAGTGGAGCACCTGGCCAAGTCCAACAGCTACTACAACACGATTCACCCCACCGAGGCTGCAGCCGTCGACGCTGAGCGCGAGAAGACCCAGCAGATGCTGGCCGCCAAGGCCAAGGCTGCTGCCGAGGCTGCCGCCGCCAAGGCCGCCGATGCTGCGGCGAAGGCTGCGAAGCCGGAGGAGGGAGCCTAAACCATGTTCGAGAACCTCGATCAGATCTTCATTCTCCTGCGCAATATGGTGCTCGGCTATCTGCCGGAGCCGCTACGCCCTTTTGTGAGCGTGGTGCTTGGCGTGGTGGCCATTGTGGCCATCTTTCCGGGCTTGTTCGCACTCACTACAGTCTTTGAACGCAAGGGCATTGCTCGCATCCAGAACCGCCTGGGACCGAATCGTGTGGGCCCCTTCGGTTTGCTGCAGCCGATTGCCGACGGCATCAAGTCGCTGACCAAGGAAGATATTGTTCCTACCACTTCCAACGGCTTCATCCACTTTCTTGCGCCGCTGGTGCTGGTGGTGGCGGTCTTCATGGGCTTTGCCGTGCTGCCCATGGGCCGGAACATGGTGCTGGTGGACATGGACTGCGCGTTGCTCTTCTACTTTGCCATGGGCGCCAGTTCGGAGTTGGCCGTGTTCATGGCCGGTTGGTCGAGCCGCAACAAGTATTCACTGCTGGGCGCGATGCGCGCCGTGGCGCAGATGATCTCGTATGAAGTGATCTTGCTGCTCTCCGGGCTGGCCGTGGTGATGATTACCGGCTCGCTCTCGCTGACCAAGATTGTGGAAGCGCAGAATGTGTACTCCGGTTGGTTTCCCCACTGGTACATCTTTACGCCCTGGGGACTGGCCGGCTTTGTGATGTACGCGATTGCGGCCACGGCCGAGACCAACCGCTCGCCCTTCGATTTGCCGGAAGGTGAATCGGAGTTGGTGGCCGGTTATCACACCGAGTATTCCGGCTTCAAATTCGCGCTCTTCTTCCTGGGCGAATATCTGGCCATGTTCTCGATTTCGGGACTCGGCTCCACGCTGTTTCTGGGCGGATGGAGCGCGCCCTTCAGCTTCCTCACCTGGGTGCCGAGTTGGATCTGGTTCTTCTCCAAGCTGATGCTTTCCATCTTCGTCTTTATCTGGATGCGTGGCACGCTGCCGCGCTTGCGCCAGGATCAGTTGATGAACTTTGCCTGGAAGTTTGTGCTGCCCTTTACGCTCTATAACTTGATGGTGACCGCGCTCTGGCGTTTCCTGGGAGATGGCTGGGAGCGTTGGGTGGTTTGCACGGTGTTGGTCATCGCGGGCTATGTGCTGTTGGGCCGCGTCAGCATGCGTCGTGAGCACTTTGGTCCCAGGAGCTATCGCTATGCGGAGTAAGTCTTTCATGGTTTCGAATCTGTGCTCCGGGAAGGGAGACCTGAGATGAGCGTGATCTTCTGGTTGATCTCAGCCATCACGATTGCTGGCGCTCTGTTCGCGGTCATACTCAAGAACACGGTGCATTGCGCGCTGGCGCTGACGGTAGCTTTTGCGGGACTGGCGCTGCTGTTCCTTGGGCTGGATGCGCAGTTTGCCGGCTTTACCGAGATCATGGTCTACATCGGTGCGGTGGCCATTCTGGTGGTCTTTGCCATTCTGCTCACGCGTGGCTCGGAGACTCCGAAGGATTCGGTGTACAGTCGCTTTCCGGTTGCGGGTCTGGTGGCCGCCGCGGGTGTTTTCGCGGTGCTGGGCTGGGCTGTGCTGCAGAGCGCAGGCGCGCTTCCGCATGCCATGCAAATGCCCTCGGCTACCGCGAAGGAGATTGGCTATGCTCTAGTGGGTCGCTACGTGCTGCCGCTGGAGATTCTTGCGCTGTTGTTGACCGTAGCCACTATTGGCGCGGTGATCGTGGCCCTGCATGAGAAGGAGGGCAAGTAGGAATGACGCCGCTGACCGCACACCTTCTTGTGGCCGCTTTGCTGTTCGCCATCGGGTTGGCCGGAGCGCTGACGCGCCGCAACGCGATTCTGGTGTTGATCGGCATTGAGCTGATGCTGAACGCCGCTAATTTGAACTTTATCGCCTTCTGGCGCTATTCCCCGCACCCCGAGGCTCTTACCGGCATGATGTTCGCCATCTTCTCGATTGCAGTGGCCGCGGCCGAGGCCGCTGTTGGACTGGGACTGGTCATCGCCATCCATCGCCACCTGCACTCCACCGATCTGGACCAGATGAACAGGATGAAGGGGTAACGCCATGACCGAAGCTCTTGCCTCTTATCCCGAGACCATGACGTGCTGTGCCACGCTGGCCACGCGCTTGTTATGGATTGTTCCGGTGGCGCCGATGGTGGCCGCGGGCATTATCGCGCTGCTCAAGCAGCCCTACCGCAAGACCGCACAGATGCTGGCGATTGGCTCTATGGTGCTTTCGCTGGCGATTTCGCTGTTTGCCTTCAGCTACACGGTAGGTGGCTGGATGCAGGGCGTAACAATTCGCGAGACGGTGAATTTTCCCTGGCTGCACTTTGGCACCACGGCCGTGGAACTGGGCTGGATTCTGGATCCACTGGCAGCCGTTATGCTGGTGATGGTCAGCTTCGTGGGCCTGCTGATCTTCATCTACTCCTCGGGCTACATGGCGCACGACGAGAACGCGACGCGCTTCTTCTGTTTTCTGGCTCTGTTTGCCGGAGCCATGCTGGGCTTGGTCATCTCCAACTCGCTGCTGTTGCTGTTCATGTGCTGGGAGCTGATGGGGCTTACCTCGTACCTGCTGATCGGCTTCTGGTACTTCAAACCCTCGGCGGCCGCGGCGGCGAAGAAAGCTTTTCTGACCACGCGCGTGGGCGACATCTTTTTTCTGCTGGGCATTGTCTGGCTGTTTGCGCAGACGGGTACCTTGCTCTTCTATAACAATGGTGCGGGTTCCATCGAACACAGCGCACTGGCTCTTCTCCTCGCCCAACCGGCTGCGCTTGGTTTGTCTGCCGCTACCGCCATCGGCCTCCTGCTGTTTGCAGGTGCTGTGGGCAAGAGCGGCCAGCTTCCTTTGCATGTGTGGCTGCCGGATGCCATGGAAGGCCCCACGCCGGTCTCCGCTTTGATTCACGCGGCAACCATGGTGGCGGCAGGCGTCTATCTGATTGCGCGTGTCTATCCGCTGATGCAGGCGGGAGCGCTTACGGGCGGAACGACCACGGCTCTGACGGTCGTGACCTGGGTGGGAGCATCTACTGCGGTCTTTGCCGCATTGATCGCCGTGGCGCAGAACGATATCAAACGCATCCTGGCTTACTCGACGGTTTCGCAATTGGGCTACATGATGGCGGGCCTGGGCATGGGTGGGGTGGCGATTGGCATATTCCACCTGATCACTCACGCCTTCTTCAAGGCATTGCTCTTCATGGGCGCAGGCTCGGTGATTCATGGCTGCCACGAAGAGCAGGACGTTCGCAAGATGGGCGGCCTCAAGGCCGACATGCCGATCACCTTCATCACCTATGCGGCCGGTATGCTGGCGCTCGCTGGCGTTATTCCTTTCGCTGGCTTCTGGTCAAAGGACGGCATTCTGGAAGCGGCCTTCACCTGGAAGCTCTCGAACGTGCCGTTCTTCATGCTGGTTTTCGGCGCTCTGCTGACGGCTTTCTATATGACTCGCCAAGTCAGCTACGTCTTCTTTGGCTACTGGCGTGGCCACAAAACCGCGCATGAGAGCCCGGCAGTGATGACCATGCCGTTGGTGATTCTGGCACTGTTCGCGGGCATCCTCGGCTTCTTTGGAACTCCGGCCTGGCCATGGTTCAGAGCGTTTTTGGAAGGTCACGCGGCTCCGTTTGAACCGGGTATTCTGCTCGAGCCGGAGTTGGCCATTCTGATGGGCGTTTCCACGTTGGTGGTGATGGTGGGCATCGTGGCAGGCTGGCGCATCTATGGCGAGAAGTCGCCCGCGGCCAGCGAGCCCGATGCGCTCGAGAAGGCTATGCCTGGCGTGTGGAAGTTCCTGAGCAACCGCATGTATGTGGACGAACTCTACGAGGTGACCTTTATCCGCTTCTACAGTTGGTGGGGCAAGGTTGCCGATGTCTTGGATCGCCGTGTGTGGGGTGGAGCGGTCGCGGCCGTGATGGCGCTTACCGCGCTGCTGGCTCGCATCAATCGCTCCTTCGATACAACCTTCGTCAACGGAGGCTTTGATAAAACCTGCGAGGAACTGGCTACCAGTGGAGGATTGCTCGCGCGTGTCCAATCGGGTCGCGTGCAAAGCTATCTCCGCATTCTTGCCGCAGCCGTTGTCGCACTTGCCGTGATTCTTGTCTGGAGCAGCCGGCCATGAGCGCACTTCCGATTCTTACGCTGTTGACTCTGCTGCCTCTTGCGGGCGCGGTGGTGGCCGTTTTGAGCGGCAAGCGCGCGCGTGGCGTGGCGTTGATCACCTCGCTTCTCTCGCTGGGCCTGGCACTTTATGTGTGGACCCTGGTTCCTGCGAACGGCTCCATTGGCATGGTGGAGCGGCTGGACTGGGTGCATTCGCTGGGCGTGGAGTACCACCTGGGTGTGGATGGGCTGGGCGCGCTGATGCTGGTTCTGTCTGCGCTGGTTACGCTCATGGCTGCCGATGCGGCGGTACGCGTTCACCATGCGCCAAATCTCTTCTTTGCGCTGGTGCTGGTGCTGGAGGCTGGATTGTTCGGCTCCTTCACCGCTCTGAACTTCTTTCACTGGTTCTTGTTCTGGGAAATCAGCCTGATTCCGGCCTTCTTCCTGATCAAGCTCTGGGGCGGTCCCAAGCGAGGTCCGGCGGCCACGCAGTTCTTCGTCTACACCATGGCGGGCTCGGCGTTTTTGCTGATCAGCTTTCTGGCGGTTTATCTCGCCACGGGATCGATGGACTTTACGCATCTGAGCCTGCTGGCCTCTACAGGTGAGTTGCAACAGATGATCGCCGCCAAGCTGGGCCCCATCTCCATGTGGCTTGCGCTGGGAGTTCTGGCGGGGTTTGCGGTGAAGGTGCCGTTGGCGCCCTTTCACACCTGGCTGCCCGATGCGTATGCGGAAGCGCCTACGCCGGTGACAATGCTGTTGACCGGCGCCATGTCGAAGATGGGCGTTTACGGTTTGCTACGCATTGCATTGCCGATCTTCGGTGCTGAGATTGCGCGGATGCGCACGCCGCTGCTGGTGCTGGCCGTTGTGACCGTGGTGATGGGCGCATGGGCTTCGGTGGTGCAGAAGGATCTGAAGCGCGTTTTTGCCTACTCCTCGGTGAATCATCTGGGCTATTGCCTGGTGGCCATCTTCGCTCTGGCCGTACCGGTGAGCGGAGCAGCGCAGCAGGCCTCGCAGGCTGCGGCGCTGAACGGTGTGATCTTGCAGATGTTCAATCACGGCCTTACGGCCGCGGCACTGTTCTGGTTCATCTCCATTCTGCAGTTGCGCACCGGTGGATTGCGCGGCGTGAACGATTTTGGAGGACTGCGCAAGCCGGCTCCGGTGCTGGCCGGACTGATGGGCGTGGCGCTGTTCAGCTCGCTGGGACTGCCGGGATTGAACGGCTTTGTGGGCGAGTTCCTGATCTTTCGCGGCGTGTTTCCGCTGAGCTGGCAAGCGGCCACGGTTTCCGTGCTTGGCCTGCTGGTGACCGCGGCAGTGATCCTCACGGTGATTCAGAAGGTGTTTTCCGGTCCGGTACCTGCGCAGTATGCGAACTTTCCCGACCTGGATGCGAGTGAGCGGCTGGCGCTGGCTCCGGTTATCGCCCTCATGTTGATTCTTGGCCTTGTGCCTCAGCTCATCGTGGACAGCGTCAATCCCACCGTGGTCTACCTGCTGACGCACTGGAGATTCTAGATGTTGGCTTGGACGATTTATCTCTCGTTTGCCGGAGCAGCACTTGAAGCCTTGCTTCCAGAGGCGCGCGCGCGGCTTGCCCGGTGGCTCGCGCTTAGCTGCGCCGTGGTGGGCCTGGCTATTGCGGGCGTGGACTTTTTTACGCACATGGGCGCGGCACGCACGGTGCTGGTGGATTTGCCCTGGGTTCCGGCCATGGGCATACGCTTCCAACTGGCGGCCGACGGTATTAGCCGCGTGCTGGTGTTGCTCACCGGACTGGCCTCGGTTTCAGGCGTGTTGTTTAGCTGGAATATCGAAAAGCGCACTGGCCAGTTCTTCGCTTTTTATCTGGCGCTGATCGGCGGCGTATACGGCGTCTTTCTCAGCTACGATCTGTTTCTACTGTTCGTCTTCTATGAAATCGCGATTGTGCCCAAGTACTTCCTGATTGCCATCTGGGGCTCCACGCGGCGCGAGTACGGCGCAATGAAGCTGGCGCTCTACTCCTTTGTGGGTTCGGCGATGGTGCTGATCGGCTTGCTGGCAAGCTATGCGGCATCGGGTTCGCATTCGACCACGCTGATCGATCTGGCCCATGCGAATCTGCCGGTCTCGGCGCAGATGGCTCTTTTCCCGCTGGTCTTCGTGGGCTTCGGGATTCTGGCCGGTATGTGGCCCTTTCACACTTGGGCTCCGACAGGCCATGTGGCCGCGCCCACCGCGGCTTCCATGCTGCTGGCCGGCGTGGTGATGAAGCTGGGCGCGTATGGTTGTCTGCGCGTTGCCATGGGGCTCTACCCGCACGGACTCGATCCCTGGGGTTTCTCTGTGCTGGGTATCGGTAGCTGGCGCGACGTGTTTGCGTTGCTGGCCGTGATCGGTATTGTATACGGCGCGCTGGTGGCGCTGGTGCAAACCGACTTTAAATTTGTGATCGGCTACTCCAGCGTGAGCCACATGGGCTTTGTGCTGCTGGGCCTGATGACGCTTTCGCAGATCGGCCTGGATGGCGCGGTGCTGCAGATGTTCTCGCACGGCATCATCGCGGGATTGCTGTTCGCCATTGTGGGCCGCATTGTGTATGAGCGCACCCACACCCGGCAGTTGGCGGAGTTGGAAACCATGCATCTGGCGCGGCGTTTGCCCTTTGCCGCCTGGGCTTTTGTGCTGGCCGGCATGGCGTCGATGGGCCTGCCTGGCTTCTCCGGTTTTGTGGCGGAGTTGCAGGTGGTGGTTGGTTCCTGGACGCTGAATCCTGTATGGACCATCGCCACCGCCATCGGCATTGTGATTGGCGTGGCTTATACATGGCGCGCCCTGCAACGGGCCTTCTTTGCCGACAAGCAACCCACGGCAGAGGATCATCCCAAGGAAGGCTGGCAGAGCATGGGTGCTATCACTTGGCCGGAGTACACCGGAGTAGGCCTGCTGATGGGAGCCTCGCTGGTGGTGGGCCTTTATCCACGTATTCTGCTCGACTCCATTGAACCCGCCGTGAAGGCGTTGCTTGCCGGAGGAATCCAATGAACCTCGCTGACCTCTTCCAAGTCACGCTTCCGGAAACCGCGCTGGAAATTGCAGCGCTGGTGGTTCTCATCGTCGATCTTGGTTTGCTGCGCAAGGCTGCGCTGTCCACACGTGTTGCCGTAGCGGCTCTGTTGGGCGTGCTGGGCACGGTGGTGGCGCTCTGCTTGCTGCCTTGTGCCGGCTCGATGGGCTACAGCTATGGTGGTGAACTGTTGCTCAGTGCGGGCGGCTTCACTGCCGTGGCTGAGGCGGGCATCTTGCTGCTCTCCTTGCTGACGCTGTTGCTCTTTATCGGCACCAGTTTTACGCGTCATGCCGCTGAGTATGTAGCTGTGATTCTGATGGCTGCGGCGGGCGGTTTGATTGTCGCCTCCGCGCAAGACCTGCTGATTATCTTTGTCGGGCTCGAACTGCTTTCGCTCGGGCTCTACGTGCTGACCGCCTTCAATAAACATTCGGAGAGGAGCTCGGAGTCTGCGCTCAAGTACTATCTGTTTGGCGGCATGAGTGCAGCGTTTTTGCTGTTCGGCTTCAGCTATCTGTATGGGATTGCCGGCAGCACCAACCTGCACCAGATCATGCGCGCGGCCTTCTTTGCCAGCGCCTCCGACGGCGTGCCGTTGCTGTATGCGGCACTCGTTTTGGTCGTGGTTGGTCTAGGCTTCAAGGTGGCGGCCGTGCCGTTCCATCTGTGGGTTCCGGATGCCTACGAGGGAGCGCCCGCACCGGCTGCGGCCTTCATTGCCTCGGCTTCCAAGGTGGCCAGTTTTGCGTTGCTGGTTTCGGTTGGCACAGCCACACTTCACGCATTGGATGGACTTGGGACGTCCTTCTTTATTGGCGTTCACGCAGAAACTCTGCCCAAGTATCTTGGACTTCAGATGCCGTGGATCCAGATCCTGTCTGTGCTGGCCGCAGCTTCCATGGTTGTGGGGAATCTGGCAGCTCTGGCGCAGACCAGCGTACGGCGTCTGCTGGCCTACTCGGCCATCGCGCATGCTGGCTACATGCTGCTCGGCATTGCGTATATGGACATGAGTGGGCATACTGCGCAGGCTGCTCTCTATTACGTGCTCACCTACGGCCTTACCACCATTGGCGCTTTTGGCGTGGTGCAGGTTGTGGAGACGGCCACTGGCTCCGACAAGCTCGATGCCTTTCTCGGACTGCACAAGCGCAACCCATTGCTGGCCGCTGTGCTGCTGATTCTGTTTCTTTCGCTGGCGGGCATTCCGCCGCTAGTGGGCTTCTGGGCCAAGTTCAATTTGTTTGCTGCGGTGCTTGCTGTGGGTGCGGGGCCGGTTCCTTTTGCTCTTGTCGCCCTGGCTATTGCTATGAGCGCCGTCTCGCTCTTTTACTATTTGCAGGTGCTCAAGCGCGCCTACGTTCTGCCTGCCGCCGATGAATCGCCGATCAAGGCGCATCCGGTGACCATGCTGGTGTTGGTGGCCATTGCCGCTGCCGTTGTTGTCAGCGGCTGCCTACCGACGATTCTGCAGAACTGGATTGTGCAGGGGCATGTCTAGGACGAGGTTCTAGGTGCGAGGGGCTTAGGGACTAGATGCTAGGTTCTAGGTGCTACGGACAGAGAGATGCAGCGCGCAACAAAAGAAGACGCCCGGATGGTTCCGGGCGTTTTTCTTTGCTGGTAGGGAAGGACAGGTTCTAGAAGATGCGCCGTAAGCCAGGCAGGCGCACCAGAGGGTCGGCGATCAGCCAACAGACGATGCAACTGAGTCCGCCGACCACGCCGAACTTGATCAATTGCGGAGCGGCCCATCCATGCAGGGCGAGGCTGAGGCCAACCAGAATCACCGGATGAATCACATAGACGGCATAGGCGCGGCGATTCAGCCAGGACCAGATGGGGGCCCAGGCGCCCGAAGCCTGGTTCATCTTGTTGCGGAAGAGAAGCAACCACGCGGCAATGAGGCCCCAGGCCACCAGCGGCTCCCATAGG
>Ga0207738_100108_pt1 | contig 20085 bp, 21 predicted proteins | sample LuqExpMetagenom9_FD_187767 | JGI IMG/M metagenome (GOLD analysis project Ga0207738, IMG submission 187767) | Tropical forest soil microbial communities from Luquillo Experimental Forest, Puerto Rico - Sample 9 (SPAdes) | ecosystem: Environmental > Terrestrial > Soil > Tropical forest ... | reverse complement strand
TAATGTCATATCCAAGCCGTTCTGCCAGAGCTTGCTGGGACCATCCTGCCTTGATCCTGCGCTCCGTCAACTCCGCCCCGAGGGCGTCGGGAAGACTAGCCGTCGACCGTTGGCGGTCTGCTCCAATTTTTTTGGCCACACCACAGGGTTCACCATTGAGCCTCGAATAATTCAACGACTATAGTCATATAATGGCCATTGGAAGTCACCGCGCCGGCCCGCTACCCACGTTTTGATGACACAAGCCAGCACCCCATCGACCACATATCCACTAGAGGAGCGGGAAATGAAGGAAAAGCAATGAAAAAGTTTTGGGCAGACAGTCACAAGAGTGCACAAGTCGCGGCAACGCCCCCCACAGGCCATGCGCCGATACTGCCGGGGCCTAACGACGGGCTCAGGAAACCTAGCCGCGACCCTGTCAACATGCTCGTTCCCAGGCCAGTGGCCGACGCGTTTAAACATTTTTGCAAGATTGAGCGGTATTCCTACCCCGAAGCACTCGAAGAGATCATGAAACGGGCAGGGCTACTACCTCGCGACTTTGGCGGATCGGCATAAGAACGGAAAAAGTCTGATGCGGGATAGGGTGTGGGGCATCGAAGTTTGGGCCGCATGGGGAAACGCGACGTCAAACTTGCGCACGGGAATCCTGCCGCCGAAGTTGAACGGCATTGAGGGTTCGAATCTCTGCGGCCCATCCAATTTCGGGTTCCGCCGGTGGCAGCATGCGCATTCAGGCAACGTCGCAGATCACCTGGCCGGCTAATCGCGTGTTCGCCGCCAGCGCGATCCATGCCATCTTTGCCAGAGATCAGTTGGGATACAGGCAATGCGTGGGTATGTTCACGATCTGTTTTGCGGCCACCGCGCGCATCAAGTGGAAAGCGACACTATGACGAAACCCGCCAAAAGTCACGTCCGCAAGCCAAAGTCAATTCCGCCTCAGCTCCTTGAGGCGGCGATCGTTGCATTTGGCAGTGAGGACACTGCCAAAGAATGGTGGTGGAGCACGCACGAGTTTACCCTGCAAATGTGCCCGGCGAAGCTGGCCCAGACACCCAAAGGACGGAAGTTCCTCAAGGACTACCTGGATTCGGTGATCGATCTAAACTATGGCTCATTCAGCTGATTCTCCGGGTGAATTCCATTCCTGTCCGGCTGGGTTATGGAGAACAACATGACCGATGACCACAGTGCCGATCCGTCCCTGACTGAGGTGGAACTCGCTCGAGTTCGCGAGGCTTACCCAAATCTGAAAATCAAGCGGGATGCAAGCGGCATCGTGGGCATGAACCGCAAGCGCACATCCAGCGATGATTCCGCTGATTGGCTGCTATCGAAGCAGGCTACGGTCAATTCGGACGTCGACTTCGAGGGTCTGAGAACCGGGACCTTAACCCAGCACATTGCCCAAGACGCTGAAAATGCCAAGGTGTGTAAGGCACTGCGAAGGCGGCAACTCCGCAAGTCGGAGTCTTTGTCTCCTCTCGAACGATACACAGACATTGCAACGATGCAGGTTCGCATCAAACCTCGGCGCTTCCGGGAAGCATTGGAGATCCCGTTTTTGAGGATGCTCGAAAAGGCGGGCAGCATCCTCGACGATTCAACACAGAGAGAATGGTTGGATGATGCCGAACAACGCTTGCGCAGCGTCATTTCACGTATCGATCCGGTCCCGGTGAGTTACGGATACGTCGTAGAGCGTGACGCAGAGGGGCTTACCATTCGCTCGGTAGCACCTCTGAAGGTGGCGAAGCATGCCATTGGACTTCTCTCCTCCGGGGAGTGGCCCTGCTGGGACGAAATCATCGAGGCCGTTCCAGAGTTTGCTTTGACTTTGGTTGTGTTCGACGCAGTGTCACAGCGAGAGTGGTCACGACGATGGGACATGCGCTTGCAGCAACATCGGATTCAGGTGGAGCATGGAATCATCGCGTAATTACGCAGCTCAAAGTGAGCAATCACGGTGGGGGAACTAATGCCTGGCATCCATAGCGAAAGAGCAATTCTCATCGAGGGCAACGCGGACGAGATCGTTCCAAACGCCAAATTAGCGGCCGATATGCATGGGTTTGTGATTATGGTCCCGCCCGGCGAGGGAAGCGAATGGTTCCTCGATATGTTGTGGCGGATTACGATGCTCTACGCAGGCAGGCCGAGCTGGCTCAGGAGTCGATCAAGGGTAGCCAAGATGGTAGAGGCGGTTATGAGCAAAGAGAGCCGAGAACAGAGTTCAGCTCGCGATCAGGCGCGTAAGAGAGGACAGACCGACCGTGCACGGCGTGACGATTTGGTGTTGTCGAAAGCTCTTGCTCGGCCCGGCTTCGCTCCAAACGCTGAACTGCGCAGTGCAACTGCATCGCCGCCGCCTATCAGAAACAAAGCCAAAGCATGAAAGCGAATTAACGTGCGCGCACTAGTCATCTCCGACATCCATTCGAATTTGCCGGCTCTCGAAGCAGTTCTTGCCGTAGCACCTCCGTGCGACGTCGTCTGGAATCTTGGTGACATTGTTGGCTACGGCGCGAATCCCAACGAGGTGGTCCATCTGGCCAGAGAACTTGCTGGGATTGTGATCCGCGGCAATCACGACAGGGCATGCAGCGATCCGGACACATTTGTCCTCCATCATCGTCTGAACTCCGTAGCGGCAACTGCCGCAATCTGGACGGACATGGTGCTGACCCCCGAGAGCCGAGGATGGCTGTCTGGCCTGACGCCCGGTCCGGTGAAGCCTCTCAGGCGCAATTTAATCTGCGTTCACGGATCCTCTCGCAGTGAAGACCAATACGTTTCAAGTGAGTATGACGCTCAGGCCGCTCTGGACGCGGGCGGTACAAGGATCACTCTCTTTGGGCATACGCACGAGCAGGTCGCTTGGATCTCAACCCAGCGAGCGCTGCATCCCTTGAAGCCAGACTTTCGGTCTCGTTCCGGAGTCGTTCGGTTCGAGCTGCCATTACACCGTGACAATCGGTATCTTCTGAACCCAGGATCTATCGGCCAACCTCGCGACGGAGACTGGCGCGCTGCATTCGCAATCTACGACGACGCTGAGTTGCGCTGGACCTGGTACCGTGCTCCCTACGAGGTAGATACCGCGCAAAGGAGAATTTTGCGCGCCGGCCTTCCGGAGGTACTCGCAACTCGGCTTCGGGAAGGCAGCTAGAGAGGTGGAATCAAGTGGCCGTTTGGATTTTGCAGACTCCCAAAGTCGGGATAGCCCCCTCCCGATCTGCAGTAGTCTCCGTTTGCCCACTTCGCATCGGGGGCCGATTCCTTGCGGTTGTCGACCGTTTCAGTCATTGTCCGGTGAACCTCCAGAAGGGAAGTGAAGGACCGGCGATTCCGGAAGAAGTTCCATTCGCAATAGCTCATTCTTCAAAGTCTGGTAGCCTTCATAAAACTTTAGGAGTTTGCTCATTCCGCCGAGCGAAGCGACCACTCGAATCATTGCGATATAGGAGATTTGTAGAACCTTGATCTTGCGTTTGAGTTCCTGGATTTGAAGATCTCTCTTCGCCAGATCATCTACAAGCGTCTGTTGTGATCGCACCTTAGAACGTGCGAGCCACGCACGCAGCTCTTCTTGACGTTTCCGAAATTCTTCCAGAAGACGGCGCCGTGAAGGATTTCTGGTTAACGTGGACGCGTGTTTGATCGTGGGATGCCGCCTCGCCACTTCGCGAGCGGTGATGTCCACATCATCCTCCAACAGTTTGCTAAGTAACTCCCTGAGAACTCGATCGTCATCCCGGCTCTCACTTTCACAGATTGCGGTTTCTGGTCTTTCACTTGAAAGTGTCAAGGACCGTCTCCCTTCGTGATGTACCCGCTATATACAGATCTTTGCCGTCAGGAAACACCAGTTGCCCCGCGGATGTTGCTAACAATTTGTTGACACCGGCCAATCGCACCTTCGCATGAGCGAGTTGGTTTTCCACTCCGACATTTCTTGCTACTCGCGATTCAATCCCGTCTGTCGTTTTGGTCAATGAAGCCGGCTCTACGAGGTCTTCTACAAAATCGATTGAGAGCTTTCTCTGTCTCTCGTCTTCAATGCGAGCAAGACGCTTTTCGATGGCACTCACTGCAATCTCCAGCCTAGCCTTGAGCTGCAGCAAGTTCTGCTTATTTGCGTCAAGATCGGTCGCCACGAGATTCTTACATCCGTTGAAACACTCCACATGCGTTTCGCATGGATTAGTCATCAAATCACTGATGCAGTCACCGTAAGGTGTTGGATGGAAACCAGGGCCTTCTGCGCTGAGATACTGAATTGCAACGAGTTCGCCATGCTGCACTTGCATCTTTGAAAATTGATCCACGATGGGCCCTCTAGCTCGCCCGGATTTCACAAACCGGGCGAGAGTCGCCGATTTATCGCTTAGTTGCGCTTCAATCTCGGCTGGCAATGCAATTCGGTCGAGATCTTCCAGTAGACTACGATGGTCGTACTCGTAGCTCTGCGCCACGCTGTTACGATTGAATCGCTTAGTGATAATCGTGTCCGCGACGGCTAACCGAAAGAGCTCATTATTCATCAGGTGTCGCAGGCTATGGGGGCGGAGCCGGAGCCTTCGGTCCTCCTCAGTTCTTCCATACACTGAGAAAAGCGATTCGCGCCTATTCGAGAGGGAATGCAAGATCATTTGCGGGTCAAAACGTCCGACGCTGAAATACTGAGTTATATCGCAAATGCCGCCTTCTTTTGTGTCGCAAAGTGCGCGCTTAGGCATAAGGAAAAGCAGCTCATGAACCTGCAACTCGCCTTTGACGAGTCTGAATGGGACAGAGTCTGATAGTTTTGTTGTCACCTTTTCCTTGACATAGTTCTCGACATCTTCGATCCGATAATATGCGGTACCCCATTTCCCTCGTGGCAGAGCGGTGATATCGATCTCTCTTCCTGAACTATTCCTTACGGGTACCCCTTCCATTCTGCATAAGAAATTGTGAACAGAAGTGATCAATCCCTTGCCGGTCCGGACTCTTTCCATCTGTAAATCCCGTATCTCGCGCAGCACCGATGGATCGAATGATGTCTTATAGCGGTGCTCAAACTTCCTCCGAGCTTCCCGGTCCAACTTGAGCACAAACGGATTCCCGGACAGTATCGTATAGAGATCTATAGCCGGGACTAGGGACTTGGGATGAAATTGAGGTAAGATTCGCCCCGATGTAATTTGCCTCTCAAGAGTTCGTCGGAGAGGCTCTGTTATGCGATGGATGTTGTTGAGGGTGTTCTCGATAATCTCAGCGAAGCGAAGAGGAAAAGTCATCGAAGTCTCGAAAAGCACGCTGCTATCTTCGCCCTTGATACGCTGCTTCTCACCGAAATACCTGAGTTTCACTTCGCGTGATATGCCCCCGCTATCGCCTGCAGGTCGATTGCAATCATCGATATATTCAATCACTCTCTTCCAATCCGCAGGAATTGTCACCGCCTCTCCGTCTCGCATTCCGGTGAGAATCATCAGTATTATGATTGCGAAGCGGATAGCATCGAGAAACGATTTTGGCTGTTCAGTGAAAACAATTCGCGCGAGTTCCCAGAAGGCTCTTCTCTCCGGCAGCCGCTCCGCGCTTTTTCGCTCCTCCAAATCGTCACGTAGGTGAGCTTGTGCCTTAGCGAAAAGCGCGACCCTCTTGTCGACGTGTTGATCTCTCGATACCAGGGGAAACAAGGGGCCGGCGTCTGTCAGATGATTCGCGTCTAGTAGCGAGCGCACCACGCCGCAGATCAGATCTGCGAGTTTGCCGCACTTCTGAATGTCTCGCGCGACTCGCATGGCGAAGTCAATATCTTCGGAGGTAATGGTGGCGGGGTCGCACTTTCCACAGCACGTGGCCAGCACTCGAAGTGGGCGGGCGATGCTTTCTAAGGCGCTGCGTGGCATATTCTTGCGCACCAAAATGTGATCAATAATCGAGGCTTTGATCAGATCCTGCCAGGCAGCAGATAGTGCGCGCTTCGTGTAATGACGAACGGGTCCTGGGATCGTTTCTGAATTAAGGAGTTCAACGGTTACTCTGTCAGTGCCAAGGTCGTTGAGCCAGATGGTAGGCGGCGGCGAAGCTTTGGCAATCAGAGTGAGGTTCCAGGCCGATTTCTCAATCACCATCCCGTGTGCATTCAGTGGTATCGACCATTGCACGCCATGTGCGACTGCAATCTTCTTCGCATCTGCGATGTATTTTTCAAGATTCAAGTTCATTTCTGGATCCAGCTAATTCCGAAATCACCGATTGAATGTTCTTGATGGTTGCTTCCAGTTGGAACGCTGCCGACCCGTTCTCGGCATAGGAACTTGATAGCACGTAATTCAGGAGTTCTCTTATATCCTCAAGGACACGGATGTGGATCTCCTGTTCTGCAACCGGCATGAAGCGATGACAGCCGTAACAACTTAGCACCGGATTGTACGGGCAGTTCGGCTGACCCGACTTGCATCCGCCTATTCCCGCAATCGGGATGCCATGAGGAATTCCTGCGATCTGTAAGTCGCCCTTGAGCTTGGACAGTTCGTCTGGTGAAATGAAGGGCTCGTGAGCAAAGCGAAGAACAGTGTTGTAGATCTGCGAAATGCCAAGTGCCTTATTCACACGTGCCGCCATTGATCGTGAATAGATGAAGTACACAAGTCCAGTATCAAGATGGGAATGGCCCATTGCTTCGGCGAGTTCTTCTTCATTGGCGCCTGCATCAACCAGTCGCTGCGCAAATGAGTGTCTAAGTTCAGTAGCGCTGCGTGGCTCTGCAAGTCTGGTGGTAACTCGGAGAACAGCGCGCGCAACTTCAACGGAAGTGAAATCGAAAAAGTGAGCTGGCGGCGTTGTCCCCGCGTTTTCTGTCTGCTTTCGGTACTCCACAAAAATCGGCCCCCAGGCACGCTTCACCTTGCGACGAAGCGGAAGCACTTTACCTCGATTGACCTGCTTGATTGCGTAGAAGGTGAGATGAACGGCTGGATTTGGATCAAGATCGTCTTCCCAAATGCGGACGTCTTTGGTACGTAACATTGCAATTTGCTTTGGCCTCATACCGAACTGGTATGAAATAAGAAGGATCGCAGCTTCGCGTAGCTCCGCACCGGTCACCCTTTCGGGATGTTGGTTTATGCGGCTAACGAGAGCGTCCATGTATCTGACGTACAACTGTTCCTCCTCTGGGGTGATAAAGACATCGCCGATTCGAACGGAGGCGTACTTATCCCTTTTGGGCCAGGGTTGCAGCGTAATGAGATCGTCCCATTCCGGAGCCCACGGCTCTACTACGTATTCGCAGAGAAAATGCAAGATGTGTGCGAGTGGGCTGAATACTGAGTAGGGAATGCCCATCCCCAGAAGGGTGGACCAATTCGAGCGCAATTCCAGCGGGCCTGCCGAGATTACGTTGAGAAGCTCCGGGGATAGATGGAGTTTCAACACGTTCATATATAGATCTATAGTCCTTGGAGAAAATGCACAGAGAGAGGCAGCGCACCAAGACTTCAAAAGGAGTGTTAAAGACAGCGGAAAATCCAAAAAGTCGAGGTATGTGTCTTTACCGTCGTAGTTGATGATCCAAACGTCGTTATCGGTTAGGTTCGTTAGTTCAGAGTATGAATCGGAATAGTTGTCGTAGTAGCGAACGAGTTTCGGAAGCGGAGGCAGTTTCAGTGACGCTTGCCCCGACCATTCGAGAAAAGGCGCACTGAGTTCAATCATTCTCTGTTCCTGACTTCTCTTGATGAAGCAGTTGCCCGGCGAGGCCGTTTGCGTTAGGTGCTTCGGGGAAGGCGCGCTCGGTTATCAATGCCCGAAGAATGTCCACGCGGTCGTCAAAGTCCTCGCGCCACGCGTCGGCGAGTCCAGATTCAAATACTGCCCGCGCATACAGTAAGGGCATAGTGGAATCTTTCGACCAGCCAAACAGGACGCGCAGGTTTTCGACTGCGGTTTGACGGTCGACGCCCAGCTTAAGGAACTGATTTAGGCGCATGACTGCGCAGGTGTGACGCAGATCGTGCGGCGTGATGGAGTCACTGTCAGTATGATTCCGAAGAACTCTTCGGATATCTGACGGGAGGGCAGAGGAGATCGTTCTGAAGATGTGCGTTACAGTTTCTGTCGACAATGGCGTGTTCCAAATCGAATTGAGAAGGAAGGAGTGGTTTGGTCTTCCACGATAATTGTTCTTGTACTCCTCGACAGCAAAGGCAAGGTTCTGCGCAATAGGCAAGGTGCGAAAAGAGAATTCATTCTTAACGAAAGGTTTGCTGTACCTTGGATCCTCCTCGTACGGGTTGGTTCTGACACGAATCCAGAATCTTTCGTGTCGCGCATTCCGGTCATACCCATGCCAAGTCCCATCCGTTGGCTGAGAAAGAATCTCGCCCCTGCGCAGGCCTTGGTGCAGGAAGTATATGAAAAGAATCCACGCGTTCCAGATTGTCCTTCGTCTGTGAAATGGATTGTCCTTCGATGTTGGGTCGAGGATACGGTACAGATATTCGACAACTTCGGACGGGAGTGCGCGTAATCTGGTCGGCCGGGCCTGCCTGGAGGCATATAGCGGCTGATTGTTGACCTTTAGCTCTGCTATCTTCAACCGCAGCTCATCGAGCTGGTCCCGGCTGCATGGGATGTTCAATCGAAGATCAGCGATTTTGGAAATGAACCGAATGGCTGAACTCCACTTGTATTGGCTAGCAGGCGTGATTGGAGCCGAATTGCTCACATGGACGTAGTAGGCCTGCAGAAGGGAAGTAAGCTGTTCAACATCCAAACCCGCTATCGCAGAGTCCAACAGGGACGGATCGGCAATCTCCTGGCAATGCTTGTATAAGGAGTCGATATATCGGAGGTTTTTCTCGAGTGTTGAGGCGGATTTGATTGTCTGGTAGGTCGTCCAAACGAGGGGCCAAAAGCGAGGAACTCCATCGTCGTCAACGAGCACAGGACCGGTAAGCGCTGACTTCGGATTGCCCTTGACGTGTTCTAACATGCTCCTCCACTAGAAGGGCTCCGTTGCTTTTCTTGGGGCAGCAATGGGAGCTCGGAAACTCTTAGCGCCTTGGGAATTTGTTGCTTTTGGTTGTCACCGAATAACCCACCTTGTGGGTACCCCTGTAAGCTACCCTCTGGGTACCCATGCGGCCGTTGGTAGGTTTCGAATATCATTGACATGGGTGATTTCATCAGCACCGAATCGAGCATGAGTGGTCAGACGGAGAAGCATGTCAGGTAAGGCAAAGCGCACGCCATCACTACGGAGAGCCTTTGGAGCGGAAGTGCGTCATCTTCGGGAGTCTCGTGGACTGACGCAGCTCGCTCTGGCAACGATTTGTAAACTCGATCGAACCTTCATCGGCGGAATTGAGCGAGGCCAGCAAAATCCGTCATTGGAATGCATCGTGAAAATCGCAAAATCTCTTGGGGTGCCCGTCGCTCGACTCGTTGCCGGTGTTGACGAGGAAGGCGCCGCAAAGACCAACGAAACAGCGTAGATACAAGCCCCTTTCGTCCAATCTCCAAAGATGAATATAATCATCATCCACGAATGATGACTATATTCATCTCGATTCACGTTTGTCAAGAAATGAATGGGCGACGAAAGGAGAGTCTGTGTGGAAATCAAGGGACCAGGCTGGTTTGCTGCCGGCCGAGAGGTGCAAAAAGTACTATTTCTGTCATCTGATGGGGGATTTCGGCTCTACTTCCACCTCTGCGTCAATGCCAATCGGAGGACTGGGCGGGTGCTTATCCATTACGGTGAGCTTGCGACGGAGCTGAAGAGAAGCCGTCGGTCCATCGCGACGCACTTCAACGAACTACGGGCACTTACCATTTGCCGTGTCGTGTCAGCAGCGGTGAATCAGCATTCCCGGACAGAGGTGGAGATCTGTGATGACTTCTGGCCCTACACGAAAGAACCTCTTGCGGACGACCCATCGGAGTGGAATGGGTACCGCACAGCGATCAGGTCTATGCTGTCGAAACGCGCTTGTATCGATTGCGCCTTCACAGCAACAGATGAGCAGTTTGCAGCTGAATGCTTCGGGCGCGGGGTTGCTCTTGAGGAGATTGAGCAGGCGATCGCCCTTGCATGCTGCCGGAAGTATGCAGGGCTGCTGAATGGCACGGATAACGAGATGATTCGACGGTTCAGCTATTTTCGGGACACAATCGAAGAAGTACGGGATCCCGACGCCCATCCGAAACTACCCGAGCTGCTGAAACAAAGGATTCTGAGCGTTGAATACTACGAGGAAAAATGGCGCGCTTCGCGACGTGGTACTGCCGGTGTAAATGTTGCATCGGCGACGCGCTCTAAAACCAAGAAGACGAGATGAAGTGCTTGATGCTGCATACATTGAGCTCTGTTGCAAAAAGTATGCTAGACAATGCAACACCTCAAATATTACCAGGACGTCCGATAACAGATATTCTGTACACTTAACCCGTATCCTTTAAGGTGTCTCTCGCTATGCCAACGTCTCGACCGCTTGCCCTCGCCCTGACCCATGTAGCCTTTGAGGACCTTGACTCCCTGCAGCCGATCCTTGAGCAGAGGGGGTTCGACATCCAGCTTGTGGATGCCAGTCGTACCCGTCTGCCAGCAGATCAAATGGACGCTGCCGACCTGCTGATTGTTCTGGGTGGGCCTATCGGTGTGTATGAGCAGGATGATTATCCCTTCCTGCGCCCTGAAATCGAAGGGATTGCAAAACGGCTTGCTGCCCGGAAACCAACCCTGGGCATCTGTCTTGGCGCGCAGCTTATGGCCGCGGCACTTGGAGCACGGGTTTATCCAGGAAGTGCCGGACCTGAGATTGGCTGGAGCTCGCTTCGGGCAGCCTCGGCAACCTCTCCAGAATGGTTGAACCCACTGCTGAGCGAAGAGGTTCAAGTACTCCACTGGCATGGAGACACCTTTGACCTGCCGCCCGGTTCCACCCACCTTGCCGGGTCGCAAATCTATCCGAATCAAGCGTTTGCTCTGGAGAACTTCGCGCTGGGCTTGCAATTCCACCTGGAAGCCAGCGCCGAGGGGCTGGAGCGCTGGTATGTGGGCCATAGCTGTGAGCTACGGGCCAAGCAGATTGATATCCAACGCCTACGTGAAGCTGGCCGCCGCCAAGCTCCAATTCTTGCGCCTGCGGCATATGCCTTCTGGAACGGCTGGCTAGACTACATCTTATAGCGGCCCAAGTCATCGTCTCCCAGGCCTTCCAGCCAGCCTCGAAGCTGTTCTGTGCTCTGCGACTCAACCTGCCCCGCGGTATTCAGACGGCCTGCGCGCATCACGTCTTCAGCAACAAAGATTGGACAGTCCGCACGGAGAGCCAAGGCAATGGCATCGGAGGGACGGGCGTCAACCGCAATACGCTCCTCACCCTGCTTGAGCCACAAAACCGAATGGAACGTGTCATCCTTAAGTTCAGATATCACAACGCGTTCTATGGAAACATTCAAGTAACCCATTAAATTGCGCAGGAGGTCGTGCGTCATGGGACGAGGGGCTGCCACCTTCTCGATTTCGAAGGCTATCGCATTCGCTTCAAAGCTACCCACCCAGATCGGCATCACCTGATCAGAAGCAATGTCCTTCAGAACAATGATCGGCATGTTCGTAGCGGGATCCATGAGTAAGCCCCGGATTCTAACTTCGATCTCCATCTGAATTCCCTCCTCGAGCTGTAAAAATCTGATTTTCTGATTCCCTGTCAACTACACCATTTCGCCTACCAGGCTATTCGGATGCGTTGCCGTAATCCGCACCGGGAGATAGGTTCCGGGGGCCGGGGCAATGGGCAGAGTTGTAGTGAAGTTGACCGGAGTATTCTGGCTGCTGCGGCCATTAATCTGGCCGCGGGCAGGATTGTTCCCCTCAACCATGACTTCAACTATTTCCCCTAAATGCTTGGCGTAATTAACTCGCTGAATCTCACGCTGACGTTCAAGCAGCACTTGAAGCCGAAGCGCTTTCTCTTCTTCCGACACCGAATCGGCCATGGAAATGGAAGGCGTATTCGGCCGGGGCGAGTATTTGAACCCGAACACCAGATCAAACTCCACGGCGGCCAAAAGGTTCATGGTCTGGATGAAGTCTTCCCCGGTTTCTCCCGGAAAACCCACGATGATATCGGTGGAGATGGCGATGGGGCGGCGCGCAGCCTTGATCCAGCCAATCCTCTCCATGTACCACTCGGGGGTATACTCTCGCGCCATCCGCTCCAGGACCGAAGCCGAACCAGACTGGATCGGGAGATGGATATGGTCGCAGAGGGTTGGCACAGCATCGATGGCCTCCACGATGTCGCGGGTGAAATCGCGTGGGTGACTGGTGGTAAACCGTACCCTGCGGATGCCAGGCACCTGGCCAACGGCGGCCAGTAATTCCGCGAAACTCGACTTCCCTTCCGGATCCCGGTAGCTGTTCACGTTCTGGCCGAGAAGCTGAATCTCCGAGTAGCCGGCATCGGCAATGCGGCGCGCTTCCTCCAGCACCGACGATGAACCACGGCTGCGCTCCTTGCCCCGGGTATAAGGCACAACGCAATAGGAACAGAACTTGTCGCACCCTTCGATGATCGTGATATAGCCACGATAGGGGTTCTGGCGCGAAGTGAATTCGGTCTCGAAGGTCTCCGAGGTCTCGCGGTCGGTAAGACCGGTAATCCTAGTTTCGCCCGCCTCCAGCCGTTGCAGCATCTCAGGCAGCCGCCGATAAGAGGCCGAGCCGGAGACGATGGAAACATAGGGGGCGCGTTCAAAGATCTTCTCGCCCTCTTGCTGCGCAACACACCCCAGCACCCCAAAGCGCTTGCCGGCCTTGTGCAGAGCACGATAGTCGTTTAAACGGTGAAACACCTTTTGCTCGGCTTTATCGCGGATCGAACAGGTGTTGTAGAGGATCAACGAGGCTTCTTGCTCTGAATCAACGCGCCGATAACCCTGCTGCTCCAGGGTGCCAATGACTTTCTCCGAGTCATGAGCATTCATCTGGCAACCAAAGGTCTCGATGTAGAAGGTTTTTTCTGATGCCATTCGGCCTCCAGTATATCGTGGCCTGGCCTGCGGAAGCTGGCATGAAGCCCTGCGCACAGGCTCTCGTGAGTCCGTCAAAACGCCTGCACCGCGTGCCCCTTGCCCTGGACCGGCAAGGCGATCCGGTATGCTCAGACGTAAAGGTTTCAAATTCCCGCGGCGAGGCGGAAGCGATATCCGGCAATGACAACTGAAGAAAAGCTTACCCCCATGGTGCATGGCGGCCAGAACTACTGTTTTGGCTGCGGAATGGATAACCCCAACGGGCTCCGGCTGGAGTTCTATCTGGCCGAGGACCAGTCCGTGGTTTGCCTGGTCGAGGTACCGGAACGCTTTGAAGGCCCACCGGGGTACGTCCATGGAGGCGTCATTGCCACTCTCTTGGATGAAGCCATGAGCAAAAGTGTGCGTGCAAAAGGTGTGGCCGCCATGACCCGTTCCATGGAGGTGGACTACAGACGTCCGGTGCCGGTAGCCCAGCCCCTCAGAATCGAAGGCCACTTAGTCAGCAGCGAAGAACGCCGCCACAACACGGAAGCCCGCATCCTGGATCAAGCTGGAACGGTGCTGGCAACGGGCCGTGCTGTTTTTGTTCAGGTACGCGCCAGCCGCATGCAGCGGGCAAATCCTGATCCGGCCCGTTCCACCGATACTATTTAGCTTCAGATAAGTTGGATGCAAAGCACACGCCCGGGGACTTCCACGAAGGAAGCTGTCCCGGGCGTTTACCGATCGGGGGCTGGTTAGCCCGCTTTCAGCTCTAGCGAATCATGTTGATGGTTTGCTGCGTGACCGAGTCGAAGGTGGTAATGGACTTCGAGTTGGCCTCAAAGGCACGCTGCGCGATGATCAACTGCGAAAACTCGCTGGAGATGTCCACGTTGGACAGTTCGAGAGCACTGCCTTTGACGCTGCCCAGCGCGCCGGTGCCAGCCATACCGATATTGGCATTGCCGCTGGCCTTGGTGGTCTGGTACATGCCGTTGCCAAGACTCTCCAAGCCCTGTTCGTTGGTCACATCGCCCAGCGCTACCGCACCGATCAACTGCTTCTGGCCATTCGAGTAGCTGGCTCGCACCGAACCATCCGCATCGACAGTGAACTCCGTGTATGTGCCAGATTTATAGCCATCGGCAACAGCGGATGTTGTCGCCGAAGCTTGATTCACCTGAGTGAGAACCTGTCCGCCCGTGCTGCTCAACAGATTCCAGTTCAAGCTCAGATTCGAAGCACCATCCGCCAAGTTCGTAAAGCTGAGAGGAATAGTGCTAGTACCAGTAGCAACGGGGGTGGTGACGGTACCAGCCGCATTGGTGATGGACTGCAGGTTGCCATTGGCGCCATCAAAGTTCAGTGTGCCTGTGATCGGGGTGCTTACAGCGGGAGAGAAATCGGACGCAGGCAGGGCAACTGAGTAGCCCCACTCATTGTTATTGGTGGTCGATTTGCTGTACGTGATCGTGGCGGTATGCTCGCTTCCCAGAGAATCGATCAGTGTTACGGTACTGGTGTAGGTGCTACCGGATGCTGCGGACATGTTCAGATTGGCTTGAATGGTGAATTCACTGCTAGCCGAGGGCGACATGATCTGGCCCTTGGTAGGCAAAGTGAGGGCACTCAGCGAAGTCGAATTGATGACGCCATTGGTCGCCGCGTACCCCATCAGCGTATCCCCATTGGTGGTCACCAGATGTCCACTGGTATCCGCCGTGAATTGGCCGTTGCGTGTCAGATAGTTCTGCGATCCGTCGCTGACAACGAAGAAGCCGTTGCCATCCACAGCCATGTCGTTGGACGTCATACCGCTGGTGTTGTATTCGCCCTGAGTAAAGTTGGTGGTCGTAGTCGCGATCTTGGTTCCGGTTCCCACCTGGAGCGGGTCACCAGCGTTGTTCTGGCCAAGCTGCTCATAGAACATGTCCGTAAAGCTGGCCGCCTTTGATTTGTAGGCCACGGTATTCATGTTCGACAGGTTGCTGGCGATCGTATTCAAGGCTTTTGAATCGGCATCCAGTCCAGATACGGCGATGAAAAAATTAGGCATTAGTTCTCTCCTGCGTGCTTCGGGACGGTAGTGAGTTGAGCCGGCCACTCTGCCGGAAATTGAGGTTTATCGCAACCGGGTCAGTTGACTCGAGCTGTCGACGTGGTATGTCCATCCAAGGCATGCGCTACGGTGTTGGCCGCAGTCGATGTCGTACCGGCGCCAAGATTGCCGGCCACAGTTTGCGCCGTGGTGTTGGCGCTGGGGGTAACGGCACTGCCGCTCTGCGCGGTGGTGCTGTCATCCGTCAGAGTGCTGGGGGATACACGAGCTTGGGTCGTGGTTGAGGAACTGGAGGTGCCCAAGGCACTGCTCAACGTCTGGTTGATGCTCACCAACTGCTGCAGGCTGTTCACGCCCACCAACTGGTCGATGTACTTGGTCGGATCGTTCGACGCGGTAGGATCCTGGTTCTGCAATTCGGTCACCAGAAGAGTCAAAAAGTCGTTGGACGTAATCGTTGCCGCATCGCTCGTAGAGGACGACGAAGTCGACGAGGTTGCGGCCTGCGTCTTCACCCCCGTCTGTGCCGTATTGTTTGCTGCCTGATAGTTGCTAAAGACACCAGCTGCAGACATCCTTATCTCCTTCTCTGCTTCGGGCTTTCTGGATGAGCCATTGCTTCTGCTTCCAAATCCCGGATGATGCGTTGCTGGCCGGAGCCTATCCCCGACCGGTTGCTGTTTGCCCTCTGCGCCTTAGGCAACCAGAGAGATCAACCTGCCTTCACCGGTCGTGGTGGAGTAGGTACCGGACTGCGCTTGCACGCTCTCGTCTCCACTGTCCGTAACGGATGTGGAACCGAGGCTTGCAGTCTGCTGCGCCCTGGAGCTATCGGAAGATTGCGCTTCCTGGCCAGAAGATTGTGCTCCCGCACCGAAGCCTCCCTGTCCATCCGGAGAGCTCATGGTCAACGTACCGACCGGGGTGCGATTCTCATTCAAGAAACTGTTCAGTCCGCTCATGTGCTGGCCAAGCGCCTCGGCAGCGGCAGCCGTGGAGGGAACGATGGAGGCATGGACCGTTCCACCGGAGACCTCTGCCTTAACCCCGATCCATCCGAGATTCGGGTCTTGATAGCCTGCCTCAGCCTGACGGCTGCCGGTGTGTACCCATACGGTCGGCGCCTGCGACGAGGCTGAATCCAGTGCCGCAAAGGTTTCCTGCGCAGTGGTGCCGACGCCACGCGACGCTGCGCCGGTGTCAGCAGATTGTCCATTGCCAAGATCGGTGCGCGTCTGGACTGCATCACGCGCCACGCCTGCCGTATCGGTCTGAACCGCTGCTGTCGTCAGGTGTTGTGTTACAGGCACAGATGTTGCACTGGTCTCACTGGTCTGAGATGTGCCTGTGACCGAAGAGCTCGACGTGCTCCGCTTCACCGCGGAACTCTTGCCCGTGGCGGATACCGCACTGCTCTCACTGGATGCCGCCGCAGAGGCTGCACTCTGCGCCGACTGCGCTGCGCTGGCCGTGGACGAGTTGGCGGCCAGATTCGCCTGCGCATCCGTTCCCGTGCCTGTAGTTGCCTGCTGCGCGGAAGACCCTGTGCCCGCAGCAGAGGCCTGAGACGTTGCAGCAGCGTGCGCGGACGCTTCAGACGCAATCGCCGTGGTTTCCGCCGTAGTGGGCGTGTGGGTGGCAGCGCTGGCAGCCGTTGCATTACGCTGCTCTTGAGCCGCCATGACGGCCGCAGCTCGATTTGCCTGCGCTGCAGTGGCCTGCGCAACAGGTTGCTTGGTTGCTTGCGAGGTAGCTTCCTTGGCCGCAGTTGCCGCGGCGAGCGCTTCCGCCGGGATTTCATCGGCGGTCTCCGCTGGAGCAGTTCCCTCGGCTGAAGCAGCCCCCTCTGCCGTTGCGGCAGCGGATGCTGCCTGCAGGGTGTTGGCCGGAGTTTCAGAAGTTTTTTCTGTGCCCCCTGAAGCACCTTGCTCTTGGCCTGCTTCAAGAGCCGTGGGCACAAGCGAGCCCTTGGCCGGTACTACTGCCGCACGTACGCCCGCGCCAGCGCTCTCTGTGCCGGAGGCGGCACTGGTAAGGCTGAAGCTGCCCGACGCCGAACCGCCAGAGGCGAGCAGCGCGGAATCCGTATCGCCATCAGCCGTCTTGGCAGCCGCCGGCGTTTGCACAGGCGCGGCAACTGGAGCATTCACCATGAGCTGCGCGGTGGTGTCCGTCGACTGAACTGCGGTGGCGTTGGAAGCCGTGGATGCGGAGCTGGTCTCAGATGTACTGGTCGCGCTCTGCTCCTGATTCTGCTTCTCCTCGGCTTTTGAACTGCTGCTGGCAGATTTCTCCGCACCGCTCTTCGCGCTATGCGTCTTCTGCCCAGTCTGTTTGCTACCGTCGGACACAACCTGCCCATCCGTAGCCTGGGTAGTGGTATCTTCCTGCGAGCTTTCGGCGGTCCCGCTCTTCCCGGTTGAGCTTGTCTGTGTAGAAAACTCTGAGGCAAGCGTGGCAGACGGAGCCTCGGCTTCCGTATCCGTGCTGGAGGTTTGGCGCTGCGTCTGTACCGCAGCCCGGTCATTCATGGATTGAATCTGGCCATCGGTGCAACGCAGTCCAACCGAAGACAGCATGGACTGCCAGCTTGAACCGAAATTTGTATCACTGCTGGTGGAACCAGCGCCTAAGGAAGACTCATAGGTTGAGCTTCCTGCGCCGGCCGTGGACCCTGTCCCCGCCGACTGTACACCCATTGAGATAGCAACTGCTCCGCTCATGCCGAGAAGCAAATGCAGTCTTTGTGCCAAACATGGACATTTTCGTCTTAGAAGCTTGAAATTTCGTGCATTGGAAGCCTGAAAGGGTCTTATCCACAAGAAAATACGTATTTTGCGCTAAAGTAAATCTTTTTGCGTTCGATATAAAATGTTATTTTTCTTTATCCGGACCCAGCTCATCGTCCTTCGCCTGCAGGCGATTGAGGAACCACTCATCCAACGCGGCCTGGCGGCGGCGGCTGGCAATAAGTTCTTCCTGAGCTTCTACTGATTCAATCAGGGTCTCGGCCTGGCGGCGCTCAACACGTTTGGCAAGAAATTCCTCACGACGCTCGGCGGCCACGACACGCGCATCCGCCGCGCGGGGCATGAGAACATCGCGCGCATGCAGAGCGGCACGTGCCTGCTCAAGACCCGCCAAGCGGTCTTCAAACTCATCCTTCAATACGCCTGCCGTCACGATCTGCCGGCCGGTACGCTCCTGATCGCTCGCGGTGTCGATGGCGCGCTCCAGGCGATGTAATTCGCCGAGCGCGGACTGCAGCGCCGTTTGGCGCTGCTCCTCTTCCAGTTCGAGAACGCGCAGCAACCGCTTGAGAGTCCGGGGAACGGCCACGATCAGATCTCTCCAGCCAGCTTCGTCAGCCGAGCCATGGCCTCGTTGAAGTGCACCTCTTCATGCGCGTCCTGCGTCATAAAGGCGCGTAACGCCGGCCGGGCACGCAGGGCACGATCCAGATCCGGATCCGATCCTGCCTTGTAAGCTCCAATACGCACCAGATCTTCCGAGCGCGCGTAGACAGCCATCAAGCGGCGGATCAGAGCTGCCTGCTCACGGTGTGCCTGATCGGTCACCGCGGGCATTAAACGACTGATGGAATCCAGCACGTGAATCGGCGGATACCAGCCCTCGGAAGCCAGCGCGCGACTGAGCATCACATGGCCATCCAGGAACGAGCGTACGGCATCCACAATCGGGTCCTGCTGATCGTCGCCTTCCATCAATACCGTATAGAAGGCCGTGATCGATCCTTTGTTGAACTGTCCGGAGCGCTCCACCAGCTTGGCCAACTTGGTGAAGACCGATGGGGTATAGCCTTTGGCTGTGGGCGGTTCGCCGGCAGCCAGACCAATCTCGCGCGCCGCCATGGCAAAACGTGTCAGTGAGTCGAGCACCAGCAAAACATGCTTGCCCTGCGCTGCAAAATACTCAGCTACCGTGGTAGCTGCCATGGCTCCGCGCAAACGCTTCAACGGCGACTCATCGGAGGTGGAAACAATCACTACCGAGCGGCGCCGGCCCTCTTCGCCGAGCGCGTCTTCCAGAAACTCGCCTACCTCGCGGCCACGTTCGCCCACCAGACCAACCACTGTCACATCGGCTTCGGTGTTTCTGGTCATCATGCCGATGAGCGTGCTTTTGCCAACGCCCGATCCGCCAAAGATGCCCACACGCTGGCCGCGGCCAACCGTCAGCATGGAATCGAGAACGCGGATGCCAGTGCCGAGCGGAGTCCGAATCGGTGTGCGATCCAGAGGCGCGCGCACCGCGCCATCCAGCGGCATGCTCTCTTGCAGAAACGGTGACGGGCCACTATCAATCGGTTCGCCGAGCGCATTGATCACGCGCCCCATCAGTGCCGGACCAACTTCCAACGCAGCGCCGGTGCCAAGCGCCGCCACCGAGTCGCCAAAGCGAATGCCTTCGGTGGATTCAATCGGCATGGAAAGTACATTCGAACCACGGAAGCCGATGACCTCTGCGAGGTGGCGGCCTCCATTGCGATCCTGAATCTCGCAGCACTCGCCCACGGAACAAAGCGGTCCGGTAGACTCAATCGTCTGACCCAGCGATTCCACTACCTGCCCGCTCCAGCGCCAGGGCTGACCGCGATGCAGCATCTGAAAATAGCGACCCAGCATCTCGCTCATTGACCCGGCTCCGTATCCTTGCTCTCCGGGCTGATGCTCCGTGATCCCGGGGCACGATCGAAGAAGCCACGCTCAATTTCCGCCAACTGCGCACGGATGCCCAGATCGACCGAACCCAATCCCGTCTCTATCACGCATTCGCCCAGATGCATCCCCGGATCGGGAACAATCTCCGGCCGGTTCTGCAGCTTGGGCAAGTGCGCAATCGCTTCCTGCCAGAGCGTCTGATCCTGCGCCGGAACGCGCAGTTGCATGGTCGTGCTGGCGGCCAGTTGTCCCAACGCCACGCGCACCGCGCCGGTCAACAGCAGTGGGTCCATCTGTGCTTCGCGGCGCAGAACA
>Ga0207738_100107_pt1 | contig 20117 bp, 19 predicted proteins | sample LuqExpMetagenom9_FD_187767 | JGI IMG/M metagenome (GOLD analysis project Ga0207738, IMG submission 187767) | Tropical forest soil microbial communities from Luquillo Experimental Forest, Puerto Rico - Sample 9 (SPAdes) | ecosystem: Environmental > Terrestrial > Soil > Tropical forest ... | reverse complement strand
TGAATCGGCCGCACGGCCGATCAATCCGGCTTCAGCCGTAACCCGAAGCCACCGGCTGTTAGCCGGTGGTCGTTCACCATCGACCATACAAACAACGTCTTCTCAATGTTGTGCATTTTTATGCGCCATGCACGCACGCGACATACAGAATTATTTTTCCAGCAAGCCGCTGGCTCTCATCACAATCCACTCGAATGCGCGCCAGGGCAGCAGTGTACGCAGCACCAGCAGCATCTTTGCGTCCTTGCCCACAACATAGCGCAAGCGCGGCTTTGGATCTTCCAGAATGCGTGCGATGCAGTTGGCCACATCCTGCGGATTGCCGCGTCCTTTGCCGGGGCGAGCCTTCATGGCGGCCTGTAGCCGCTTGCGCCGCACGGTGTTGGGAGACTGGACGTCCAGCGAACCAGCGGAGAAAATTGCCCCACGGGTCCAGATGTCGGTATCAAACGATCCCGGTTCCACCAGCGCCACACGCAGGCCGAGCGGCGCTACCTCATACCGCAGGGATTCCGTCCATCCTTCCAGCGCATACTTTGAGGCAGCATAGGAACTCACGCCCGGATACCCGGTCCGGCCGGAGATGGACGTAAGCATGACGATGTGTCCAAAGCCCTGACGGCGCAGCAAGGGCAGAAGGGCGCGCGTTACGGCGGCCGCGCCAAAGAAATTTGTGTCGAACTGCTGACGCAGCTCTGCATCGGAGACGTCGTCCACAAACCCCGCCATGGCAAAGCCGGCGTTGTTCACTACGGCATGGAGCGGAACTGCGCGTTCGGCGAGTGTTTTCGCAAGCTCTTCGACCTGATCGAGCCGCGTCACGTCCAAGGGCAGAATCTCAATCCGCTCCAGCACGCCAGCCTGTTTGGCTGCTGTCACCAGACGCTCCCGGCGCGCCGTATCGCGCATGGTGGCGATCACCTGCCAGCCACGTTGTGCGAGAGTGACGGCCGTCAGCAATCCAAAGCCAGAGGATGCGCCAGTCATCAGTGCGGTGCGTGGGCAAGCGGATGGGGTTGACACGCTCAATCATTCTCCTGGCGCAGGCTTGTCTATGAGTATAGGCATCCAACCCTGCTTTTACGATCCGCTTCTTGGACGCATCCTCTGCTATGGAATAATGTTGGCGATGCTCGACACACGCTTCCACTGGGAATACATCTACATCTTGATCAAATTGCTCAAGATCTTTGGCCTGCTGCCGGGGGCGGTAGCGGCTTATTTTGTGCAGCGTTGGGCGCAACGTTGGCGGCAGGCTCGCGCCCAGGAGGGATGGCCTTCCGTGGATGGCGTGGTGGTGTCGACCAAGGTGGTCAGCGAAGGCTGGCGCAATCATTTGGCCGAGATCACCTATAGCTACTGCGTGGAGGAATACCGCTCGGGAACCTATCTGCGCAAATTCAGTCGGGAGGAGGACGCGGCCGCCTTTGCGCGCGCTATGCAGGAACAACGTCCTCGCGTGCACTACAAGGAGGGCTCTCCCGATGTTTCTACATTGCTCGACCGCGATCTGGAGATGCTGGCGCCAATCATGCTGATCCGCAACCATTGAGCCCTCAGGCGCTATTCTCTTTGTTTTTCTCCTTGCGGATTCCGCGCAGTAACAACAGCGCAGAAGCCATCGGCAACAGGCCGACGCAGCCGATGAGGAAGCCTCCTCTATCCAGTCCGCAATGAAACCCGTAGAGGAAAATCCCTGCCGCAAGCAAAAAGAAACATATCACGAGCGTGTACGAAGAGCCTTTTGTCGCGATTGACGGAAGTCCCTCCAGGGGAATGCCGCGTCCGCGCCGTCCTTGCCGCGCCTTGAAATCTTCGACGAGTCGTTCCAGGTCAGGATCGTTGTTGTTCGCGTCAACCATTCCTCAGCCCCTAGCTATAGCCCTAGCACCTGGAACCTAGAACCTAGCACCCAGCACTTAGTCCCTAGCTCCTCAGTCCCTTCGTCCCTGCTCTTAAATCATCTCCACGCCCCACAGGTCGTGCAGGTGCAGGACGCCTTCGACATTGCCAGCCGTATCCACAACCACTAACGAAGTAATCTTGCGTTCTTCGAGCAGGGCCAATGCCTTGGCGGCCAGTTCGCCTGCCGTAATTGTGCGTGGATGCGGATTCATGGCTTCGCCGGCGGTCTTGGCCAGTGCCGCGCCGCCTTCGCGTTCCAGCAGGCGACGCAGGTCGCCGTCTGAAATCACCCCGCACAGTTTGCCTTCGCACTGCACGGTGGTCATGCCCAGCTTCTTCGAACTCATTTCGTAGATCACGTCGGCCATCGGCGTTGCGGGCCCCACATGCGGAATCTCGTCGCCGGCATGCATCAGGTCACGCACCCGGGCCAGCCGTTTGCCCAGCTTGCCTCCAGGATGCAGTTCCGCAAAATCCTCTGCGCGGAAGCCCTTGCGCAGGCTCACGGCAATGGCCAACGCGTCACCCAGGGCGAGCATAGTGGTGGTGGAGGCGGTGGGCGCAAGATTCATCCCGCAGGCCTCGCGTTCCACACAGCAGTCGAGCGCCACATCGGCGGCCTCGGCCAGCGTCGAGTTCATGTTGGAGCAGAGCGCGATCAGCCCATCGCCTTTGCGCTTGAGCGTGGCCAACAGGCGCAGAATCTCTTCCGTTTCGCCCGAGGCTGAGAGTGCAATGACCACATCGCCCTGCATCAGCATGCCCAGATCGCCATGCACGGCCTCGGCGGGATGTAGAAACAGCGCCGGCGAGCCGGTGGAGCTGAGCGTGGCGGCAATTTTCTGCGCCACAATGCCACTTTTTCCCATGCCGGTTACCACCACCCGGCCGCCTGCCTTGCCACATTCCAGAACCAGTTCCACCGCCCGTTCAAAGGGCTCTGCCATGGGGCCTTCCAGCCGCGTGGCCAGTGCTTCAAGCGCCTGCGCTTCCGTGCGCACCAGAGCTGCGGGAGTGGTGGGAACCGGATTTTGCTTCATCTCGTTCATCGGTTGTGAGGATATCAGCTTCCGGCGAGCAGGCGCGGTTTGGAGTCTCCGTATCCCGCACGTGCAGAGCAGGATGGGATTGCTAAGCGGATACCGTACGGAAAATCCTGGCATTCTTTCTCCCCTCTTCGCGCTACCATGATCCCGACGGTAAGACACCATGCGCGAACACCTTGCAACGCTCGTTGACGACTTCCACCGCCATGGCCAGTCCATTGCCATTGTGCGCCACCAGGGCAACCGGCGGCGCGTTACCACTTACAGCGAACTGGCTCAACAGGCAGGATGCTTCGCGGCGCTGCTGGTGGAGCGTGGCATTGCTCCAGGCGAGCGTGTGCTGATCTGGGCGGAGAACTCCGCAGAGTGGATGGCGGCATTCTTGGGCTGCATGCTGCAGGGCGTGCTGGCAGTGCCTCTGGATGCAGCGGGCTCTGCCGATTTTGCCACGCGCGTGGCGGCCGATACCCAGGCCAGGTTGGCCGTGGGCGATGCCGTGCTCGTCAACCAGTTGCCCGCGTCGCTGCCCCGGCTGCTCTTCGAAGACTGGCCGCACTGCCTGCCTGCCAATGAAGCGCCTGCCATCAGCACGCTCGCGCACGATACGCCGCTCCAGATTCTGTTTACCAGCGGCACCACAGGCGAGCCCAAGGGCGTGGTGCTGACGCATGGCAACGTGCTGGCCTCGATTGGCCCCATCGAAGAGGGCGCGCAGCCTTACATGCGCTGGAAGCGGCTCATTCATCCTTTGCGCATTTTGCATACACTGCCCTTGAGCCACGTCTTTGGCCAAACCATGGGCCTGTGGATTCCGCCCCTTCTTGCCGCTGAAGTGCATTTTGAAAGCCGTTTGGTTGCGCCGCGTTTGATGGAGACCATTCGCCGCGAGCGCATCAGCGTGCTGGCCGCCGTGCCGCGTGTTCTGGCCATGCTCAAGGCCTATATCGAGGCCGTGCACCCGGAACTTGCCAGAGCATTGGAAGAGGCGGACGAACTCAAGCCTCTGGCGCGCTGGTGGTGCTTTCGCACGCTGCATCGCGCCTTCGGGCTCAAGTTCTGGGCGCTGGTCTCTGGCGGAGGCGCATTGGCCGCTCCGCTGGAAGCGTTCTGGAACCGGCTCGGTTTCGTCCTCATCCAGGGCTACGGCATGACGGAGACCACTGCGCTCATCACCTTGAATCACCCGTTTCATGTGGCGCAGGGCAGCATCGGCAAACCCATGCCGGGCAGGGAAGTGAAGCTGGGGCCAGACGGCGAAGTGCTGGTGCGCGGCGCTTCCATCTCCTCGGCCACATGGCAGGGCGGCAAGCTGTTGAAGCGCGCGGGCGACTGGCTGGCCACGGGCGATCTTGCCACCGCGGACCAGGACGGAGCGTTGCACTTTGTCGGCCGCAAGAGTGAGGTGATTGTCACCTCGGCGGGCGTGAATGTGCATCCTGAGGACCTGGAAGCTGCCGTGGAAGCGCAACCCAATGTGGCGGCCTGCTCGGTTGTAACCGTCCAGACCGCAAACGGTCCTGAGCCCTGTGCGGTGGTGGCCTGTCGCGATGAGGGCAACGGTGCGGCTGCCGCCATTGCCGCCGCCAATGCGCAACTCGCCGAGTTCCAGCAGATCCGCCGCTGGGTGCTGTGGCCGGAGCCCGATCTGCCCCGCACCTCTACGGGCAAGGTGCGCCGCAAGGCCGTGGCGGAGGAGTTGGTGCGGATGCAACAAGCCGCCGCTGCCGGTAAGTCTGCCAGCTTTGGGGCGTCGAGTGATTGGTTGCTGGGCCTGGTTGCCCAGATTACCGGAGAAACTCCGCGTGGGGTGGCCGACAATCTGCGGCTTACGGAAGACTTGCTCCTGGACTCACTGGGGCGGGTTCAGTTGGCTGCGGCCATCGAGCAGCGTATTGGGACCGTGGCTGCGGAAGGGGCATTGGAAAGGGCGCAAACATTGGGTGAGCTGCGTGCTCTGATCGCCGGCCATGCTCCGGAGAGTCTCCGCTTGCAGGTTTCAGCCTCTGCCGCGGCGGAGTTGCCCGCCGTGCAGGTGGAGGCAGCCGAACGGGGCGGCTACGTTTATCCCACCTGGCCCTGGATGCGGCCCGTATGCTGGCTGCGCGTAGCCTTCCTTGAAGCGGTTGTACGTCCACTGGTGGCCTTGTTGGCTGCGCCAAGGTGCACTACGGAAACGTCCGAACTACAAGCCCAGCCTCCACTGCTGATCGTGGCCAATCATGTTTCCAGCTTCGATGTGCCTCTGATCCAGTTGGCTCTGGCGGCTCCCTTGCGCCGCCGCATGGCCGTAGCCATGAGCGCGGAGATGCTGGATGCCTATCGCCACTTCCGCAACCCCGAGCGGGGCGCGTCGGGAGGGTTTTATCTGCCGGGCCGCTGCATTTACTGGCTGCTGACCGGGCTGTTCAATGTTTTCCCGCTTTCGCGGCTGCGCGACTTTCAGATCTCGTTCTCTCATGCCGGTAAAGCGCTGGATAACGGCTTCAATGTGCTGGTTTTTCCGGAGGGAACGCGTTCGCAGAGCGGGGAACTGGCGCGCTTTCGTCCCGGAATTGGATTACTGGCCAAACAATGTGGCGCGCAGGTGCTGCCGGTGGCCATCAAGGGAATCAGGGAAATGCGCGCGGAGGGGCGGGGCTGGTTCCGCTCCGGCCTTGTGGAGGTTGTCGTGGGCGAGCCCATCGGCTTCACAACAGCCAGGAACGAGGCGGAAATCACCGCGCATCTAGAGGCCGAGATGCGCCGTCTGCTGGGGGAGGAGCCCTCCGCTGAAGCTACGCGGGAATAAGCCTGCGGCCGGAAGCCGTAATGGCCCGGATGGTAAAGTTGTTTTCAAACACCATGTTTGCTACTTCACAGCACGCGCACTTTATCGGAATCGGCGGCATCGGCATGAGCGGCATTGCCGAAATCCTGCTGAGCCTGGGCATCAAAGTCTCTGGATCGGACCTTCGCCGTGGACCGGTCACCGACCGCCTGGAGAAGCTTGGCGCTACGGTTTTCGAGGGCCACGAAGCCTCCAACATTGCTGGAGCCACGGTGGTGGTCACCAGTTCGGCGGTGAGCAAGACCAATCCCGAGGTGCTGGAGGCACATGCCCGCAAGATCCCCGTCATCCAGCGGGCGGAGATGCTGGCGGAGCTGATGCGGCTCAAATACGGTATCGCCATTGCCGGAATGCATGGCAAAACCACGACCACCTCCATGGTGGCGGCGGTGCTCACGGCTGGAGGTCTGGACCCGACCGTGGTGGTGGGCGGCCGCGTGGATGCGCTCGGCTCGAATGCACGGCTGGGAACCACGCAATATCTGGTGGCCGAGGCCGATGAGAGCGACCGTTCTTTCCTGAAGCTCTCGCCGATTCTGGCTGTGATCACCAATCTGGATCGTGAGCACATGGATTGCTACCACGATATGGCCGATGCGGAGACGGCGTTTCTGGACTTCATCAATCGTCTGCCGTTCTATGGCGCCGCTACGGCCTGCATCGATAATCCATTGTTGAAGGCAATTCTGCCCAGGGCGCGTCGCCGTGTCTTTACCTATGGAATAGCAGCGGAGGCCGATTACCGGTTGGAATTGCTGGCTACGCCGGAAGGCCGCTTTGCGCGTTTTCAGGTGGTGACGGCCGACGGAGTCCTTGGCCCGTTTGAGTTGCATGTTCCGGGCCGGCACAACGTGTTGAATGCCACGGCAGCCGTGGCCATTGCGCACCAACTGGGCGTGCCTTCGGAAAAGATCTTTACGGGATTGAGCCACTTCCGCGGCGTGGACCGGCGCTTTCAGCATCGTGGCGTGGCCCGTGGCATTGCGGTGGTGGACGATTACGGTCATCACCCCACTGAGATTCGAGCTACGCTGGCCGCCGCGCGGGAGTGCGGCTACAACCGCATTCATGTGGTCTTCCAACCCCATCGTTATACCCGCACCCAAGACCAGATGACGGCATTTCCCACAGCCTTTGTGGACGCGGACACGCTGGCGCTTCTGCCTATTTATGCCGCCAGTGAAGAACCCATTCCCGGTGTGACGGCGGAAAAACTGGCTGCTGTTATCGAAGGCCCACCGACAACCTACGTAGCAGATTTTCCCGCTGCAATTGCCGCCGTGCTGAAGGTGGCCGCGCCCGGAGATCTGATTCTGACGTTGGGCGCAGGGAACGTCAGCCAGCTTGGACCGCAGATTCTGGCGGCGCTGGAGAGCAAAGCCTAGCGTTCGAGAGGCTTCAAGTTGGCGCGCAGGAGCCGCATTTTTCTGGAAGGAGAATGCTGGTTCCGGGGAGCAAGCACAACGAGGTGGGGATTTCATTTTTCCTTTTCTGTTTTCCCCGACCCGTAACCTGACGGATTCCCCTGTCTGCGGCTGCGGAAATCCGGTTGCGGAAGCCAAGCTATAGTTGAGTCTGGCGACTCTCACGACCTTGCTCGGGCGTGATGGATCAAAGCAGCACCACAAACCGGAACCCCTACTGGGACGATGACGCGCCTGCGGAACCCCGCGCACGGCGTGGTCAGGAGTCGTCTGCGCGCGCTGGCCGCAAGCCTGCGGCGGAAGATCAAGTGCAGGCCGAGGCGGAGCCTTCAGGCGACCAGGACTGGGAGGAACGCGTCTCCAGTCGTAACGCCAGCCGTGTGGAACGGCGTGCGGAACCGGCGGCGCAGTCCGATGGCGTTCGCATGCGCTGGTGGCGTCCAGAGAGCGGATGGGGCCGTGCGCTTCTGGCACTGGGAGCATGCGTGGTGGTGGGCGGAGGCATGGTTGCAGCGCTGATGCTGCGCAATGCGCTCGAAAGCGATGACCGCTTCCGCATCACAGGCGCCAGCAATATTGAGTCAGAGGGGCTGTCCGAGGTTTCTCGCGCCGAACTATTGCCCGCCTTCGGCGAGGATATTGGCAAAAACATCTTCTTCATTCATCTGGAACAGCGTCGCCGCGACATCGAGGCGATTCCCTGGGTTAAGCACGCTACGGTCATGCGTATGCTGCCCAACCATCTGCGCGTCCATGTGGTGGAACGCGTACCGGTAGCCTTTACGCAGATCAATGGTGAGATGGGGCTGGTGGATGCCGATGGCGTTCTGTTGAACATGTCAGCCGCAACCATGGCGGAGCGTCATTACTCTTTCCCCGATGTCACCGGAGTGGGACCAGCGTTGAAGCGCGATGAGCGCCATGCCCGCATGAACGTTTACATGCAGATGATGCGCGAGCTGGATGCAGGCGGCCAGCACAATTCGCTGCAGATCTCCGAGGTAGACCTGAGCGATCCGAACGATGCCCGGGTGAAGATGGTGGACCAGAGCGCCGATATTGTGGTGCATCTGGGCGATGAGCGTTTTCTGGAGCGCTACCAGCGCTACATGCGCCATATTGCCGAGTGGCGGCAGCAGCATCCGCGTTTGATCGGGGTAGATCTGCGCTACAAGGATCAGGTGGTTTTGAAGAGCGCGCCCGCGGGAATGGCAATGCCAGGAGAGGCCGCAACACAGCAGGCCGCGGCTAGTCAGAGTCCGCGTCCAGGTCAGCAAACAGGTCCGTCCGCAACGGCAAAGGCCTCCGCGGCTGCCGTAGCTGTACCAGTTCGCCAGCAGGTTGCCGGCAAGACCGCAGCCAAAGGGACGGACAGCAAGCACGGAACAGCCGCGCAGAAGAATGCGCCCGTTCATGGAGCCAATGCTCACACGGGTCGCGCCAAGGCGGAAAAACTGAAGGCCGATCAGGCGCGCCGGGTGCGCAACGAACGGCAGCGCAAGCAGGAGTTGGCGCGTCGTGCGCAGTTGAATACCGCGCGGCATAAAGTACCGGCACTACAGACCGCCCAGCCGGCGGTGGAAGGACAGTGACGCCATGAGCCAGAAGACGAATCCACTGATCGTGGCGCTCGACATCGGCAGCATGTACACGCGCGTGCTGGCGGCGGAACTGGTTGAGAACTCGCTGCGCTACCGTGGCCACGCCGTAATGGATTCCGCGGGCATGCGGAAGGGCTTGATCGCCGAACTGGCGCCGGCCATCAAAGTTGTGCGGGCCGCGGTGGTTGAAGCCGAGCGTTCCGGACGCAATCTGAACATCAGCGACTGTGCCGTGGGTGTTGGCGGTCCTCATACCTGGGGCCTGAATACCACCGGCGGTTTCGATCTGGGCAGCCGCATGCGCGAGATTACACGCGACGATGTGCGCTCCGCCGTGGATCGTGCCCGGGCCGTGGAGCGGCCGCCGGATCGCGAAACCTTGCATCTGCTGCACCGTCAGTTCATCCTCGACGAGCAACCGGGCATCTTTGACCCGGTGGGGATGATCGGTGCGCGGTTGGAGGTGGATCTGCATATTTCCACCTGCTCTGGATCGGCTTTGCAGAGCACGGTTACCTGTGCCAATCGTTCCGGCGTAAAGGTCTCGGATGCTGTGCTGGAGTCGCTGGCCGCTGCCGAGTGTACGCTTTCAGTGGATGATCGCGAGCTGGGTGTGTGTTTGCTCGATATCGGCGCGCACTCCACAGAGCTGGCTGTTTTCTTTGATGGCGCGGTGGTGCACACGGCTGCTATCCCCATTGGTGGCATGCACTTTACCAACGATCTGGCGGTGGGCATGAAGATGCCGCTCCGCTTGGCGGAGGAATTGAAGTGCGTCTACGGCAATGCGGTGGTTACTGACGTGCCGCTGCACCTGGAGCTGGAAGTCTCTAACCCCGAGCCGCAGATTATCCGTCAGCGGGCTCTGGCGGAGATTCTGGAACCACGCGCCCGCGAACTGATGCAGTACGTGCGCCGCAGCTTGCAGGATGGCGGCGTAGCCGAGGCGCTTGGATCCGGTTGCGTGCTGACGGGCGGCGGAGCGCTGCTGACCGGTATGCTGGATGTAGTGGAGTCGCAGTTGAGGGTTCCGGCCCGCATCGGACAGCCGGTGCGCATTTCGCATCTGCCGCCGGACCTTGTGCACCCCACCTTTGCCGTGGCCATTGGAACGCTGCTCTATGTGCAGCGCACCCGGGCCATGCGGGCTGCCGAGCGGCCCAGCTTGCGATCCAAGCTGAAGACCATGTTTACATCGAGTTTCTGAGTCCGGTTCTGGCCGGGGATTGAGAAGGAGGGCAATGATGGAACAGAACAACCAGCCGGAAGGCATGCGAATCCAATTCCACGACGAGCAGCCGAGCGGCGCGCGCATCAAGGTGCTTGGTGTGGGCGGTGGCGGCGGCAACGCGCTGAATCGCATGATCCAGGCACGGATGGAAGGTGTGGAGTTTATTGCTGCCAACACCGACGTGCAGGCCCTGAAGCTCTCCCAGGCGCCGGTCAAGCTGCAGTTGGGTGTACGACTTACCTCCGGATTGGGAGCAGGCGCCAACCCCGATGTGGGCCGCCGGGCCGCGCTGGAAGACTCGGAAAAGATTATCGAAGCCCTGGAAGGGGCGGACATGGTGTTTGTGACCGCCGGACTGGGCGGAGGCACTGGTACCGGCGCCGCGCCGGTGATTGCCTCGCTGGCCAGCGAAATGGGCATTCTTACCGTGGCGGTGGTTACCAAGCCCTTCGGCTTTGAGGGCAAGCGCCGTCTGCAGCAGGCTGAGCGCGGTTTGCGCGAACTGGTGGAAGCGGTTGACACCATGATCGTGATCCCCAATGAAAAATTGCTGGCCGTGGCCCGCGATGCCGGCTTCTTTGAGAGTTTCCGCATTGCCGATGATGTACTGCGCCAGGGCGTGCAGGGTATCAGCGACATCATTACCATTCCGGGCATCATCAACCGCGACTTTGCCGATGTGAAGACCACCATGGCGGGCATGGGCCAGGCTGTGATGGGAACGGCCGTTCGCTCGGGCGAGAACCGCGCCCGCGAGGCAGCCCAGGCTGCCATGGCGTCGCCGCTGCTGGAGGCTGGTGCCATCGATGGAGCGCACGGCATTCTGATCAACATTACCGGCTCCAGTTCGTTGAAGCTTTCTGAGGTCAACGATGCTTCTTCGCTGATTCAGTCGGCCGCGCATGAGGACGCCAACATCATCTTTGGCGCGGTGCAGGATGAGTCGATGGGCGATGAGGTAAAGGTGACGGTGATTGCCACCGGCTTCCGCGATCAGATGCCGGACCGCCGCGCGCGTATGCTGGAGATCGAAGAGACTCCGATTGTCAGCGTGCCTGTGGTTGCGCCCGATGCGTGGCTGGGCGAACAGGGTGAGGCATCCGATGCCGCTGAACCGCCGCGCTTCATGAGTGAGCGGGAAGACGAGCAGACGGGCGGCACCATGATGTATGCGGCCGCTGCTCCGTCGGTGGCCACTACGGTTTCCCTCACGGCGCCGGCTGCTGCAGTGTTGGCCGACGAGACGGAGCCACCCGCGCCGTATCGCGCCTCCGTGGAGCCGGAAAAGGAAGCGCCCCGGGATTATGCTGCTGAGTTTCCGCCCGAGTTGAACAATGTGGTGGCGGAAGACGTGCAGCCCTCCACACTCTTTGCCGAGTCGCAATCCGAGGAGCAACACGACCTCGATGTGCCGGCATTTATGCGTCGTCCGCAATACTAGGTCCGCTGGCGGAGCTGCCTACCGAATCGGAGGAGTTCCGCCAACGGGAAACTGTAACTTCTTTGGCTTCAATTGGGCCTTTGGGACCTGCTGATCCGGTTGTACTATGACTACATAGCCCACCAGCAGGTGCAGGCGTCCAGGACCGTTTCCGCGGTTCCAGCAAAGAAGTGGAATGGACGGCTCACGCTGCTTTCCGGTGTCTCAAGCACGACCGGTACGGGCTCCCGGCATTTGCCTCTCCCCCGTTTGAGGCTGTTGGTTGCAGGGCAAACGGCCGATAGGCCGTGTAGAGCCAGAACTCGGATGAGCTGCTCAGGCTGCTTATCGCAAGAAAATCCCTCTTGAGAGGATATTGGCCGGATGAAGGTTTCATCGTTTTGGGCAAGTGTCTTGATGTTGGTTGGGTTGATCGCAGGTGCTGAATGCGCCGTGGCGCTGAATGCGCCGCGCCCTTTGCACCGGCCCAAGACAGAACAGAAGCTCAGCCAGACACACCGTACCGCAGGCGCTTCGCACGCCGCCACGAAGCCAAGCAAGAAGGCTCCGGTACGCGCCGGTAAGCGGCGCAGTAGTGCGGCTCCGGTGCGGGTTTCGGCTCATCCCCGTCGCCAACGCTTCTTTGAGCGCTTTACGGCCAGTTCCTTCGCTACCGGAGATCAGACGGCCTACGACCAGATTGCCGGTGAAGATCCTGTGGTGCGCCGGGCTGCCGTTGCCGCTCTGGGCGACATGAACGGTACGGCCGTGGTGATTAATCCGTCCAATGGACGCATTTTGGCCATGGTGAATCAGAAGCTGGCACTTTCGCCTGGTGCGGAACCCTGTTCCACCATCAAGCTGACCGTAGCTCTGGCAGCTCTTTCGGAAGGCTTGGTTACAGCCGAGACTCCGGTGAAGCTGGATGGGTTCCGGATGAACATGACGCAGGCCCTGGCCAAGAGCAATAACCTCTATTTTGAGGAACTTGGACGCCAACTCGGATTTGAACGCCTGCATCGCTACGAGAACCAGTTTGGTTTGGGCGAGTTGGCCGGCTACAAGATTGAGGGCGAGCAGTTGGGAACCTATCCGGATGAGGCGCTACCGGCCAGCCAGGGTGGCGTGGGCCGTATGTGCAGCTTCGGGCAGGGCGTTTCTCTAACTCCTCTGCAACTGGGCGCATTTGTGGCTGCGTTGGCCAATGGCGGCACGCTCTATTATCTGCAGCATCCCAAGTCGCAGGAAGAGGTTGCAGCCTTTGAACCTCAGGTGAAGCGCAAGCTGGAAATTGCTCAATACGTGCCGCAGATGCTGGATGGCATGGCCGGAGCCGTGGAGTTCGGTACTGCCCGCCGCCTGCGCTACAACTTCCAGGAGCTGCCCGTCTTTGGCAAAACCGGAACTTGCAGCGATAAGGGCACCCGCTTTGGATGGTTTGCTTCCTACTCGAATTCGCCGATGGGCAGCATGGTGACGGTCTTCTTCCTCGAAGGCGGCCGGCCCACCTTTGGCCCCCGCGCGGCGGAGCTAACCGGCTTGTTCTACAAGAATCTTTGGGAACACGACTACTTCAAGCCTCTGGAGGCTGTCAGCCAGCCCGCTCCGGTTCTTGCCGCCCCGCAAAAAGGCGGCCAGTAGTCCGGCCAAGAGTCCTATCGGAAAAGGCTGCCCTCGTGGCGGCCTTTTCTTTTGCCTTGCAGAATGGAAATCAAGTAAATTGCTCCATGATCTCCAGAAGCATTTCTGTTGCAAGCACTTGCAACGGAGAACTCCGGCCGGATCCGGGTTAGCGTCCCGCAAAGCCGTGCCCTGCGTCCTGCACCAACCTGTACAATGACCGAAGGTTTTCGCGATTTTGCCTATGAATTACTACGACGAAGTACAAGAAGCAGTTGAGTTGGTACGCGCCATTTTCGGCGCTTTTGTGCCACGGGTAGGTATTGTGCTGGGCTCCGGTCTGGGATCTGTTGCCGCCGCTGTGAACGATCCGGTAGTGGTGCCCTACGCAGAGATTCCCAACTTTCCCCGCTCCACGGTGGAAGGCCACTCGGGCCGCTTGGTGGCCGGTTATCTGGCCGACGTGCCGGTGGTGATGATGCAGGGCCGGGTGCATTTCTACGAAGGCTATTCACCCCTGCAGGTCACCTTCCCCATGCGGGTTCTGGGCTCGCTGGGCGTGCGCACGGCCATTGTGACCAATGCTGCCGGCGGCATCAAGGATGGCTACCATGTGGGGCAGTTTGTGGCTCTCGGCGATCACATCAACGCCATGGGCTGGAATCCGCTGATCGGGCCCAATGAGCCACGCTTTGCCGTGCGCCCAGGCTCCGGTCTGCGCTTCTTCGATATGACCGAAGCCTATAGCAAACGGCTGCGCGCGCTGGCCAAAGAGGCAGCCCGCGAAGAAGGTTTCGATCTGGAAGAGGGCGTTTACATGGCCGTCACCGGCCCCAGCTTTGAGACTCCGGCGGAGATCCGCGCATTTCGGACGATGGGGGCCACGCTGGTGGGCATGTCCACGGTGCCGGAAACCATCGTGGCCCGCCACATGGGCATCGATGTGCTGGGATTGAGTTGCGTCACCAATCTGGCAGCGGGACTGGGCGACCAGCCGCTGAGCCATGAGGATGTGTCTGTGGCAGGCCGCCTGGTGGAGAACCGGCTGGCTGGCCTTCTGACCCGCCTGATGCCCAAGATTGCAGCGGAGACGGCACAGACAGCATGAGGGAGACATCTTTGAACGGCCAGAGCAGGATTGAGCGATTGCCTTTTCCGCCAGTGGTTGTAGGCATCGCAGGCTGCTCTGGTTCTGGAAAAACCACGTTGGCAGCCGAGTTGGCGCACACCTTAGGCGGTATTCACTTTCATCTGGATAACTACTACCGCGATCTGGGCCACATGCCTTTTGGCGAGCGTTTGCAACAGAACTTCGACGATCCGGCCATGATGGAGCACGAGTTGCTGGCCGCGCATGTGGCGGAACTTGCCCAGGGCCATGCCATCGACCGGCCCATCTATGACTTTTCAACCCATACGCGCGTGGTGGACCAGACCGAGCGTGTGGAATCCAGTTCGTTTCTGGTGGTGGAAGGCTTGTTCGCCCTTTGCTATGCCGAACTGCTGCCGCACTATCACCTGAAGGTCTACATCGACACGCCCGATCCGCTCTGTTTTGAACGGCGTTTGAAGCGCGATACCGAACAGCGCGGGCGCACGCCGGAGTCCGTGAAGCAGCAGTACGATGCTACGGTTCGCCCTTCCAGTTTGCATTGGGTCCGCCCCTCGGCTGTGAATGCCGATATGTCCGTGGACGGCAACGATGCCTTGGACTGGAAATTGGAGCTCGTGATGGCCGAGCTGCGGCGGAGAGGGCTTTTGATGGCGGCACTGTAAGCGCCGCTGTGAGCCGGAGAATAACGTACTACAAGGTGAATCTGCATGAAGAAAACAACTAGCACTGCACGGCTAAAGATATCGGAAGAGATTGCCGCGATGGCGGAACGTGGAGAGGACATCTCCACGTTCTTTACGAACAAGGGCAAGATGATGCCGCCAAAGCCGTCAGACGGCGAGCAAAACGTTGTTACGGCAGGCGCTTGATCAGCAGCATCTGGCGCGGCAGGCTAGGCAATAGACGAACGGAAACCGGATAAAGCAAATGAGGCGGCCAGATGGCCGCCTCAATCTTTTTCGGTTGACGCTGCGATTTACTACTTGGCGGTCAGCGCTTCAACCGGCACTAGCATGTCTTCCTTGCGCATGATGAGGGTGGTGGCGTTCAGGCTGGCCAGCTCAAAGCCATGGCCGTGGGTGATGGCATCGGTGGGGCAGGCCTCGACGCAGTAACCGCAGAAGATGCAGCGGTTGTAGTCGATGTTGTAGACCTTGGCATAGCGGTCGGCCGAGGAGATGCGTACTTCGGTGGTGTTCTCCGCCGCCTCAATGTAGATGCAGTTGGCCGGGCAGGCTGCGGCGCACAGATAGCAGGCGACGCATTTTTCCAGGCCGTTTTCATCGCGTTGCAACTGGTGAGCGCCGCGGAAGCGCGCTTCAAAAACAGCGCCACGGGCTGGTCCCGGACCGTCCGGATAGTTCTCCACTTCGCTCGGAGCGAAGGTCTCCCGCAGGGTGATGCTCATGCCTTGGGCGATGGCCGCCACATTGCGCACAATCGACATGAGACGAGTATACGATGGAACCGGGAGGGCTTTCACCGATGAAACTAGGGATCTGTTGCGCTGTTGTTCTGGCGATTGGGATGGTGCCTGTTTCCGCAGGCGCGCAGATGCATGACCCTGCAGCCATGACGGGTGGGCAGACGCCTGGCGCAGAACCGGCTGCGGACGCAAAGGCCGAGTGTAACTGCCCATGTTGCAAAAAGATGCGTGCGCAGACCTCAGGGGCAAAGCCGATGGAAGCCCCCATGCCTTCAAGCTCGGCCCAGGTAGACGCGATGGCGATGGATCACAGCCATGGGATGAGCGGGATGCAGTGCCCAATGATGCAGGACGGGGCGGTGCCGGCGGGTGTGTTGCGGATTCGTGTGGACGGGAAAGCTACCGACTGGAAACTGGCTGATCTGGCGACCTTGCCGCATCTTCCGATCACCCTGCTGAATGGGCACACGAAGACCCGGCAGAGCTTTCGTGGAGTGCCGCTGATGGAGTTACTGAAGAAGGCTGGAGTTCCTGAAAAGCCGCATGGCAAGGATCTGGCGCTCTATCTGGTTGCGGTGGGGTCGGATGGCTATAAGGCCGTGCTTTCAGTGGCCGAGGCCAATCCTGATGTGCATGAGGGAACGGTGCTGGTGGCCGATCAACTGGACGGAAACCCGCTCGCGGAACAGGGGCCGCTCATGCTGGTGGTGGCTGGCGAGACGCGGCCGGCGCGCTGGGTACGCAATCTGGTCGAAGTCCGCGTAGCGCGGGCCGAGTAACGTAGCTTAATCCATTCCTTCACCGGGCAGTGAAAATTCCGCCTTCCAGGCAAAGCTTTCGCGATTATCCGTGAGCCGTAGCCAAGTGGGCCGGAAGCGGTAGAGCGTGCTCCGCCGGATGGCCAGGCCTAGAACCGTACCCAATTGGAAACGCTTGCGATAGCTCTCTAGCGCGGCGGTGCGTTCCAGGCCTACCACCGTCGAACAGACCCCGCGCATCTGCACCCCGTCAATCTCTTGCCAGCGGAAGGTGGGCCTGTAGATGGTGACCGCGGCCTGCGGATTTTTGGCTAGGCACACCGAGTGAAGGCTTGAGGTGGAGGAGAGCCAGAGCAGATCGAGCGCGTGTGGCCCCTCGCCCGATCCGGTTATGTAGAAGACCGAAGCGGCGTGAGGCGAGCCCTCGGTATCCACCACCGCAAGCGTCATGGTGCTTTCAGCCGCCAACAGCGCCAGGACGCGGTGCAGCAGGTCTGGGGTCAGAGTCTGGAGTTTGCCGCTCATTGGCTGGCCTCGTCCTCGAACGCAAAGAGCAGGCCTTGCGCAGAGTTTTGCTTGTCTCGGGAGGCTGGTGCGGCAACTGCCGTGGCCCGCATTCGGCCGGTGGAGTAGAACTCCAGGAGTTTTGCCGGTTCTGGAGTGGTGGGCGCAAGAAAAGACGCGAAGTTGACCGGATCGATCATGGCGGGCTGGCGATCATGGTAGGGAGCCATCAGCTCACGTGCCGCACCGGTCAGGATGGAGAAAGTGTTCTCGTTGCGGCCAGTCTTGGGATTCAGCCAAGGCGACCACACTCCGGCCAATCCCACCAGGGCGTCATCGTCCACGGTAAAGGTGTATTTGGTTTTGGCGCGGCCGTCGTGCTGGGACCATTCAAAAAATCCGTCGGCGGGAATTAGGCAGCGACGCAAGCGGAAGGCTTCCTGCCAGAAGCGGGAATGCGTCGCCGTCTCTGAGCGGGTGTTGAAGACAAAGCGGTCAGGCAGTTGAAAGCCCCAACGCATGGGAGTGAGGCGTCGTTGGCCCGCGCCGTCGAGCCAAACCACCGGCTGCTGGGAACCAGGCGCGATCTCCTCCGCCGGTTCCATCTCAAAGGATTCGGTATCAACGCCTTCCGGACCCAACTCGATGCCAAAAAGAGTCTTTATTTGTTTCCGGTTTGCCCGTCGTTTGTAGCGGCCACACATATCTGCAGTGTAGGACGAACGGGGGGGAAGAGCACACGCTTGGAGCGCGAGAAAGCGTGCGAACGCTCAACGAGCAAGGTGAGCTAGCCGCGCGGTGCGCCGGGATAGGCAGCCGAGGAGACACGCCACGCCGCCACGCCTCCGCCGGTGAAGCGGCAACCATAGACGGTTCCACCCTGGTGCGCGGCGGCGAGTGCGGCAGCCACCTTGTCCTTGTGGATGGGGTCGGTGAGGAACATCATGAAGCCGCCGCCTCCAGCCCCGGAGATCTTGGCGCAATGCGCGCCGGCGTCAATGGCGCAGGTATAGAGCCGCTCAATATGTTCGTTGGTGATCTGCTTGGCGGTCTGCTTCTTGGATTCCCACCCGCTGCGCAGTACCTCATGCAGGCGGCGGAAGTCGCCGCGCAGCAGGCACTCCTTCATCAGGTAGGCCTCTTGCTTGAGTCCGTGCATGGCCTCAACGGCTTGACGGTTGCCGCTGCTCACGTTGCTGGATTGCTCGTGGATAATGTTGGCTGAGGCGCGTGACTGTCCGGTGAAGTAGAGCAGAAGCGAAGCCTCCAGCTCGGAGACGACCCACTCCTTGATGCGCAGGGGATTGACCAGCACGCGTCCGTTGCTACCGAACTCCATGAAGTTGAAGCCGCCAAAGGCCGCGGCGTACTGGTCCTGCTTACCGCCCTGCAGGCCGGCCTCCTCGCGTTCGATGGTGAAGGCGGTGTTGGCCAGCGCGTAGTCATCCAGCGGCAAGCTGAGCCACTCCGCATAGGCCTTGAGCATGGCCACCACCAGGGTGGAGGAGGAGCCCAAGCCTGATCCGGCGGGCACGTCAACGCGGGTGCTCATGCGCAGGCTGAGCGGCTTGCCGTCGTTGTAGTTGCGCACAATGTGGTTGTAGACGGCCTTGAACAGATCCAGAGTACCGTCCATGGCAAGCACAGGTGCCGCGTCGTACGTGGCGGACTCGTGCAGATCGGCGGAGAGGAACTCGACACATCCGTTCTCCAAAGGCTCCAGGCTGGCATAGGCATAGTAGTCGATGGTGGCATTCAGCACCGCGCCGCCAAACTCATCACAATAAGGGGAGACGTCGGTACCACCTCCAGCCAGACCAAGCCGCAGTGGCGCGCGAGAACGAATCAACATGAATTTTCCTCGAATTCAACCAGAATTATAGGTCTTCAGGCTCCGGAGTCAATGCGCCGGGGTTGCACAGTTTGAACCGGAGGAGGGAAACGCGGGTGCGGTCCGCTCTCGCCATAGTCTGGCGAGCGAAGCAGGATCAGCTAGAATCGGTAGCAAATCATGGATGAGCAACGGACCAGACCGGCAGGGATCAAAGAAATCGCGCGTCAACTGGGTATCTCCATCGGCACAGTGGATCGCGCCTTGCATAACCGCAGTGGGGTAAGCGCGGGCACGCGCGCGCGTGTGCTGGCCATGGCCGAGCTACTGGATTATCAACCGAACCTTGCCGCGCGCAACCTCAAATTGAATCGGGGACTGCGCATTGCGGTGCATTTGCCAGAGCAGATTGCTTCCTTCTTTGATCCCCTGCGTGCCGGTGTGCGCGCGGCCATGGCTGTCCTCCCTCACATCAAGCTTGACGTGGAGTTCCGCAGTTATGCGCGTTTGGGCGAGGGGGATGTGGCGCTGCTCGAACAGGATCTGGAGCGCGGATTCGATGGCATCCTGCTTGCTCCCGGAATGCCTGCCGCGCTGGAGGGTGTGCTGCATCGTTTTGCGGCGCAGAATACTGCGGTGATGTGTGTGGCCAGTGATGCTCCGGGCTCGGAGCGGACCGCCTCCATTACTGTGGATGCCGCCACCAGCGGCGCGCTGGCGGCCGAGCTACTGGGCAAGCTGATTCGCACCGAGGCTGCAGTGGCCATCCTTACCGGCAATCTGAATACCTTCGATCACGGCGAAAAACTGCGCGGATTCTCTGCCATGCTGCAAAGTGCCGCGCCCCACCTAACGTTGTTGCCGGTGATCGAAACCCATGAGCGCACGGAAGAGGCTTACCAGGCGGCGCGTGCACTGCTGCAGGGGCCCCGGCCGCCTGCGGGCCTCTATGTGAGCACGGCCAATAGCCTTCCTGTGTTGCGCGCCGTGGCGGAAAGAGGCTTGCTGGGGAAGATGGAGATCATCGCCACCGACTTGTTCGCGGAACTGGTGCCTTATCTGGAAGCTGGCCACGTGACCGCCACCATCTATCAGCGTCCGTTTACGCAGGGCAAGGTGGCTTTGGAAACTATGGTGCGTTATCTGGCAGAGGGAGTGCAGCCCGAATCCTGCACGCGCCTGGCCCCGCACATCATTCTGCGCAGCAATCTGCATCTGTTCCTGCCGTAGAGGGCAAGTCTTGTTGCAGGCACCTGCGATGCGGCAGCCGCAGTGTTGCAGGCGCAGCCGCGGTCTTGCAGACGGCAGCCGCGCTTCGCGCAGGATGATGTTGCGTGGAGATTAAGAAAATACTTGCGCGGGGAACAAGCTTTGGCGAGCCTTCCCCTAGCCCCTAGCCCCTAGCCCCTA
>Ga0207738_100106_pt1 | contig 20332 bp, 17 predicted proteins | sample LuqExpMetagenom9_FD_187767 | JGI IMG/M metagenome (GOLD analysis project Ga0207738, IMG submission 187767) | Tropical forest soil microbial communities from Luquillo Experimental Forest, Puerto Rico - Sample 9 (SPAdes) | ecosystem: Environmental > Terrestrial > Soil > Tropical forest ... | reverse complement strand
ATGGAAACCGCCGGCCGCCACTTCCGCTCCGACTATCTTTTGGAAGCGGTAGAGAAGCTGCAGCCCATCGCCGCCGAGCTCGGCCTCACCATGGTGCAGTTGGCACTGGCCTGGGTATTGCGCCGCACTGAAGTTGCCTCGGCCATTATCGGCGCGTCGCGACCCGAGCAGATTGCCGACAACGTGCGCGCGGTAGGCGTCACCATTCCCGACGAAGCGCTGCAGCAAATCGACGCCGCCATCAGCCCGGTTGCGGTGTACGCTTAAGGCGCGGATTTTTCTGCTGAAATGCCACACCGTACCTGAAATGCCGCACCGTATGAGGACAAGAGCCATGGCGAACCGTAGAGAGTTTCTAGTGGGCGCAGCCGCCGCCGCGCTCGGCGCGCGCACCGTAATCCTGGCCGAGCCAGTGGCGAAGGCGCGCTTTGCTTATGTGGGCACGTACAGCTCGCGTCCCGATGGCACGGGCAACGGCGAAGGCATCTATCTGTTTGACGTGGATGCGGAGACGGGCGAATTGCGCAATCGCAGAGTTGCCGCAAAGAGCGTCAATGCGACGTGGCTCGCACTGCACCCCTCGAAGAAATTTCTCTACGCCAGCAATGAAGTAAGCGACTACGTCGGCCCCGACGGCAAACTGGGCGGATCGGTGAGCGCCTTCGCCATCGACGCGGCCACAGGCGCGCTCACCGCATTGAATGTGGTGGCATCGGAAGGCGCGGGCCCCGGCCACATCAGCGTGGATGCCAGCGGGCGCTTTGCCTTTGTGGCCAATTACGGCGGCAGCACCTTTGCCGTATTGCCGATTCTCGACAACGGCCACCTGGGGCCAGCTCTGCAAGTGATCCGCCAGACGGGCGCGCATGGAGCGCAGCTTGCCACAGAAGCGCCGCATGGCAGCTTTGCCATCAGCGGGCATGACCGCCCACATCCGCATCAGATTCTGGCCACACCGGACAACCGTTTTGTACTGGCCGTGGACCTGGGCGAAGACCGCATCTACACCTATCGCCTGGACGCCGCAACCGGTAAGCTCACACTGGCCGATCAGGACGCCGTGACTTCCCTCCCCTCCGGCAACGGGCCGCGCCATGTGCTCTTCCATCCCAATCAGCACTGGCTCTATCTGGTGGAAGAAGAAGCCTCGCGCGTGGCGTTTTATCACTACGACAAGGCCACCGGCAAGCTTGCCTTGCAGCAGTCGCTCTCGGCTTTGCCGGAGGGCTTCGCAGGCACCAATTACTGCTCGGAGATTGTGCTCTCCGCCGATGCGCGCTTTCTCTATTGCGCGGGCCGGCTGCACGATCACATTGCGATCTTTGCAGTGGAGGCAGATGGCAAGTTGACCTATCAGGGCGAGATCTCCGCCATGGGCGATTACCCGCGCCACATTGCGCTCGCGCCCGATGGCAACTATCTTTACGCCTGCACGCAGCGCAGCGACGCCATCACGACTTTCCACGTGGATCGCGCCACCGGAGCATTGCGCTTTACCGGGCGCTACACAGCCGCCGGTGCACCAGCGGTGCTCACCTTTCTTTGATCTGCATGCGCTCCGTTGAAGGCATGGAAAGAAAAACGCCGCCATTCTCCGTGAAGGATGGCGGCGTTTATTTTGCGGTCAAGAGACAATCAGCCCCGGCAGAGAACCTCCGCCCATTTGCGGATGGACTCGGCATCTACGGGTTTGCCGCCAAGCTCGGCCGAAGCAAGCTGCACAGCAAGATTGCCGATGGTGGTTGATTCCGTCTGACCAATTTCAACCTTGAGGCCGGTGCGCTCTTCCGTCAGCCGCACCAGCAGCTTGTTGCGGTTGGCGCCGCCCAGCATGTGAATGGCGGTAAGCTTGCGGCCCAACATCTGCTCCAGGCTGGCGAGCGCGGCGGCATAGCGCACCGAAAGGCTCTCGAAGATCACGCGCGCAAAGATGGGCTCGTTGCCCGCCACGTCGGGGACAGCATCGAAGCCACGCCGCTGGAGCTCGCTGTTGATGCGGTTGGGCATGTCGGTGTCGAGCATGAGGGCTTCAGCATCCATATCGAGGAAGCCGGTGGAAACCTCCACCGCTTCGGCAGCCTTGACCAGTGCGCCAATCTCCCACGCACGGCCCTCGGCCTCCCAGCCCAACTGGCACTGCTGCAGCACCCACATGCTGTTGATCATGGAGTGGAAGAGCAGATCGCCGGATGCAGCGCCCAGGTTGGTGTAGCCGGAGTCGAAGGCTTGCTGTGTGGTGACAGGCGTTGCGGTGCGCGTGCCCACCAGCGACCAGGTTCCGGAGCTGATATAAGCCACGGTGCTCAGATCGGTGGGGATGCCAGCGATGGCGGATGCCGTATCGTGGCATGCGGGCATGATGAGTTCGGTGTTCTTGAACGCAGGCAGCGCGGCCAGCGGCCCCGTGACTTTGCCCACAACCGTTCCAGCGCGCACCAGTTCAGGAGCGGCGCTAAGGTCGAGACCCAGCTTGTCAAACGCCTCCACCGACCAGTTCCCGGTCTTCAAATCAACCAGGCCGGTGTGTGTGGCCAGGGTGAACTCGGAGACGCGGCGGCCACCAAGCCAGGTGGTGATGTACTCCGGTAACTGGACCCAGGGTGTCGCGGCATCAATGCCGCAGGCCGGATCGGCCATCAACTGGTACGCGGTGTTCAGCGGCACGGGCATGGCGCCCGTAATCCGGTAAAGATCGAAGGGTGTAATCCGCTTGTCGCCTTCTTCCTTGGTGGCCTTGGTGCGCTCATCGCGATAGCAATAGGGCTGACGCAGCGGCTTACCATTTGCATTGATGCGCACATAGTCCACGCCCCAACTGTCGACGGCGATGGAAGCAACCCCTTCGGTGGCAGTGGCTGCGGCCTTGCGAAGACCCTCTTCCAGCCCGGCGAGAATGCCATCCAGATCCCAGTGCAGCGACTCACCGATGCGGATCGGCGCGTTGGGAATACGGTGGGCGACTTCAATCGACGGCTTGCCGTCAATCCAGCGAAGCAACGACACTCGGCAGCTCTGTGCTCCAAGATCGATGGCGATACGTGCGGGCTGTTGCATGATGAAGGTTCAATCTCCGATCGGTAATGGTAAGTACGCCGCAGCCGGTCAGACTGCGGCGTGAAAAACATATAGAACAATTTTATGCGCTACTGCGAAACCTCAGGCTCGAGTACGACACCTTCCAGTTGCGGCAGGCCATTGGCAGGCTGCTCTTCAGCCAGCGTTTCCGCGGTCACGGCACGGTGACGCACATAGTTGTAGGGCGGCACAATATTGCCACGCAGCAGGGCAATGCCCAACTGGATCAGGCGCGGACCATACGTTTCCACATCGTGCGAGATGGTGCCCGCCAGCGCGGTGGTTCCCTTCTGCAGTTCTTCAACCACCTCGGGAATGCAATCCTGGCCGGCGATGGCCATATCCGCTTCGCAGTTCATCTCGCGCGCGGCATCGAGCACTCCCAGCGCGCTTGAGTCCGTGGCCGCTGCCACCAGAATCCTCTCGCCGGGATGATGGCTGACCAACAGCTCGCGCATCACGTTGCGGCTATGCTCGCGCATGCCACGGCCATCCACCTGCAAAAAGTTTGCGGAAGGCAACTCCACCAGCTTGGCGCGCAGCGCATCGAATGCGCCGGAGATACGGCTTTGCACAAAGCTGCCAGCCTCGCTGAAACCCACGCCAATAACGCGATCCACCTTGCCCTTCCAGCGAACCTGCGCGGCCTTGGCCAGCATGACGCCAACCTCATAGCCGGCCTCAAAGTTGTCCACGCCAAAATAGGTGGCATTGGGGTGGGGCACATCGATGGCGATCAGCGGAATCTCCGCCTTTTTGAAGATGTGCGCAATGCGCGGCGCCACGGCTTCTTCCACCTGGAACTCAAGCACAATGTCGACCCGCTTGGACACCAGCTCTTCCGCATTCTGTATGGCGACATCGGGATCGTACCTGTTATCGAGCACGATCAGCTCAACACCGGCAGCCGCGGCCGCGGCCGTCACGCTCTGCGCCACAGCCTGCGGAAAGGGCATGTCGGCACTCTGCACGGCAAAACCAAAACGCAGACGGCGTGGACGCGAAACCAGGCGGTACTGGCCGTTTTGCGACTGCGCCACATAGCCACGATGCACAAGCGTCTTCAAGATGCGGTAAACGCTGGTTTTGGAAATCCGTGTTCTCTGGTACACATCCTCCAGTGTGAGCGAGGTGTGATTCTGTTCCAACAGCTCGATCACATCGAGCGCCTTGGACAGAATTGGAATCAGATACAGCCGCTTGATCTTTGCTTTCGCCACTTGCTTCTCTCCCCCAAAATAAATAACGGCCTGCCGCTCGAACCCTTTTGCAGGGAGCGCGCCGCCCGCAGAAAGCCCCAACAGCCCCTGCGGGTGCGCCACTCCCGGGTTTTATGCACGGCATCTCCGTCTCCGGTTTTTATGCCCGGAAGCATGGAAATCGTACAGTTCGACTACGCCTCGTCGTGAACCAGAATCACCTGGAGAAAACGAGGGCCATGGACACCCTTGATGCGTGTCATTTCAATGTCGGCCGTCGCGCTGGGACCCGAGATGGTGGTCGCCAGCAAAGGCGGAACGGTGAAGCGGGCAAAATATTCAGGCAGCGTTTCCACCACCTGGCTGGTACGCAGAATGCAGAGATGGAAGTCGGGCAGCAGACTGATCACGCGGCGGCCTTCGCTATCCGAGTGATGCAGCACGATGGTGCCTGAGTCAGCAACACCGCAGAACGACGCGGTCATCACACCATCGGTCTTTTCAATCTCCGCATGCGCAAGCCCTTTGTCGATCTTGAACTCAAAGCCCGCGGCCAGCCACTCCGGAGGAAGTCCGGGGGGCACCACAAAAACCTTGCGTCCACTCTCCGCCAACTGCGCGGCAATCGTTGCGGCCAGCTTGTCCGGCGTGGTTTCCACTACGCCCGCATCGTACTCGCGCAGCCGCTCGATCATTAGCTCCAGCGTTTCCTTGCGGCTGCGCTGGCCCTTGTGCACGTAGGGGCGATGCAGAGCCTCATACACTTCCGTGCGGAACTCCGCTGGCTTCGCGGTGGACACGGTCGCTTTCTTGATGCGATCCAGAATGTACTGGCGAGATCCCGTTGCCGTTGTCATCGCGCCTCCTTCTTGCGGTTGGCCCACCAGACATGGAAAGGTTCATCCGGCAGAGCGCGTAGATCGCGGGTCTGCGTCCACTTGCCGCCCACACTCGGCAGCGAATGAATCCAGCCATCGGAGCGCGTAAACAGCTTGAGACCAATCTTGCCGAACCACTGCGCGGTATGGAACATCCACGCACTGGAAAAGATTCTGCCCGCAACCAGCAATCCTACGTGCATCGGATCGAAGAGCTTGGCAAGCTTCTTCCTATCCTGATTGACCACTTGCGAGCGCAGCTCGAGCAGCACCTCGGGAATGTTGATCTTCACCGGGCAGACTTCATAGCACGCTCCACACAGCGAAGAAGCATACGGCAGCGACTGCGCATGCTGCATCTGCATCAACTGCGGGGTGAGGATGGCGCCAATCGGTCCCGGATACACCGAACCGTAAGCATGACCGCCAGTCTGCCGGTAGACGGGACAACTATTCATGCAGGCCGCGCAGCGGATGCACTTGAGCGTCTGCCGCTCGGTCTCCTTGGCCAGAATGGACGAACGACCATTGTCGAGCAGGATCACGTGGAAGCGCTCCGGCCCGTCGCCCGGCGTCACACCGGTCCAGATCGAATTGTAGGGATTCATGCGCTCGCCGGTCGCCGAGCGGCCCAGCAATTGCAGCGTGACTTCCAGATCCTTGAAGGTGGGCAGAACCTTTTCAATGCCGGCGATGGTAATCATCGTCTTGGGCAGCGTAAGGCACATGCGCCCGTTGCCTTCCGACTCCACCACGGCCACCGAACCGGTTTCCGCCACCAGGAAGTTGGCGCCGCTGATCGCGGTGGGAATGGAGAGGAACTTCCCGCGCAGATATTGGCGAGCAGCATTGGTCAGTTCGCGCGGCTCATCAGAAAGATCCTTCAGATGCATCGATTCCGAAAAAATCTCGCGCACCTGCGCACGATTCACATGCAGCGCCGGCACCACAATATGCGAAGGCTCCTGCTTGCCGAGCTGCAGAATGATCTCGGCCAGATCGGTCTCGTAGGCCTTGATCCCCTGCTCTTCCAGAAACGGATTAAGCTGAATCTCGGCCGAAGTCATGGTCTTGATCTTGATGACTTCCTCGGCCTTTTCTTCGCGCAAAATATCGAGCACAATCTTGCGGGCTTCTTCCGCATCCTTGGCCCAGTGCACAATGCCGCCACGCGCTGTGCAGTTCTTTTCGAATTCCTCCAGATACGCGCCCAGGTTCTCCAGCACATGCATGCGGATGGCGGAAGCCGAGGAACGTAAGTCTTGCCAATCGGTCTTTTCCGCCACCAGGCGCGCGCGCTTGGTCTGGATCACGTCAATGGCGTGGGCAACGTTCTTGCGCAGTTGCGGATTGCGCAGCACCGGCAGCACGGCCTTTGGAAACGGTGGCGCATAGCGCGGATCGAGGATGGGGTGGTCGAGTTGCTCGCTCATCGTGCCGCCTCCGCCTGATGGCCTTCGGTGCTGGCCAGAATCTCCGCCAGATGAATGGTCTTCATCCCCGCGTATTGGCGATGCAGCGCTCCGCCCTGATGCATGAGGCAACTATTGTCCACGGCGGTGGTGAACTCGGCTTTAGTGGAAAGTAGATCCTGCAACTTGGCCGTCAGCATCGCGGAGGAGACTTCGGCGTTCTTGACGCTGAAGGTGCCGCCAAAGCCGCAACAGCGGTCGATGTTCGGCAGCTCCACCAGGTCGATGCCCTTCACCTTGCGCAGCAGCCGCAGAGGCTTTTCGCCCAGGTGCAGCCCGCGCAGGCTGTGGCAACTGGCATGGTAGGTAACGCGATGCGGGAAGTACGCGCCCACATCTTCCACGCCCAGCTTGTCCACCAGAAACTCGCTCAGTTCATAGATCCTGGGCAGAACCGCCTCATATTGCTTGAGCAGTTCCTTGTTGCCCAATTCGTGGATCAGCGTCGGGTACTGCTCCCGAATCATGGCCACGCAGGATGAGGAAGGAATCACCACCGACTCCGCATCCTGATACATTTTGATGAAGCGTTTGGCCTGGCAGAAGGCCTCGCCACGGAAGCCAGTGTTCGAGTGCATCTGTCCGCAACAAGTCTGCTCGGGGTGGAAGTCCAGCTCCACACCAAGCCGTTCCAGCAGCGAAACAACGGCTCGACCAGTTTCCGGGTAAAGAGTATCGTTGTAACAGGTAATAAAAAGCGATGCGCGCATGACGCTCCTCCCGGGTTTCTCTATTGCACCCAGGAAAGAGGAATCATAAACTGGGCAGAAAGTAATTGTCTATTGCAATCTGCCAATTCTCTCGATTCCGCATTTGCGCGCTGGCCCGGGCCTCTGCCTCCCCGCCCCTAGAGCGCCTTTTCTTATTCATTTTATTTGCTTTAGAGAATATGTCCGGCGAAGATCCCGGACGGATGCCATGCTCACTCCGCAGGGCAAAGCGACCGCGTGGAGCGCACCGGCGTGTCACGCTCTGGAACGAGGCTCTTCTCTCGCCCTTAACCGACAATTCACAACTGGAAACTAGAGCGGTTTCAGGATTGCTGTACCCACGAAGTGAAGCTGCCCAGTCGCCCCGACCCCAAGGAGGGCGGCACCGGAAGCAATCGGATTGGGTATCTCTATCCTGAAACCGCTCTGCAACGCAGGGCAAAACTCTTCGCTGAGCGCTAGACCAGCTCCGGTCCGATCAGATCGGCAATCGTCTCTCTGCGGCGGATCAGGCGATGCTTCGCGCCTTCCACCAAGACCTCTGCCGGACGCGGACGCGTGTTGTAGTTTGAGCTCTGCGCCATACCGTAGGCACCGGCGTCCAGAATGGCGATCAGGTCGCCCGCCTCCAGCGGAGGCAGCGCGCGATCATGGGCAAAGAAGTCGCCCGACTCGCAGATGGGCCCCACCACATCCACCACCTTCTCCTTGCCCCGGCGCGGCTGGAGAGGAACAATCTCATGGTGTGCCTGATAGAGCGCGGGCCGGATCAGATCGTTCATGGCCGCATCCACCACCACAAAGGTCTTTGTGCCGTTGCGCTTGACCTGAATCACGCGCGTGATGAGCGCACCGGCCTGGCCCACGATGAAGCGGCCCGGCTCCAGCATCAAACGCCCCTCAAAGCCACCCAGCGCCGCCTTTACCGCCGCCGCATACCGCTTGACCGCTACCGCCGGATCGAAGGACTTGTCGTGATACTCGATGCCCAGACCACCGCCAGCGTCGATCGCAGCCAGTTCAATGCCAGCTTTGGCCAACTGCTTGGCCAGCTTGACCTGTCGCTCCACCGCCGCGCCAAACGGGGCCGCTGAGCGGATCTGCGAGCCAATATGCACACTCACGCTGTGCGGCTCCAGCCACTTGGACTTGGCTGCCTTCTTATAAATGGCTGCCGCCTTGCGGATGTCGACGCCGAACTTGTGCTCTTTCAATCCCGTGGAGATGTAGGGATGGGTTTCGGCAAAGACATCGGGATTGACGCGGAGCGCGAAGCGGGCACGGGTCTTGAACTTGGCTGCGCGCCGGGCCAACAGCTCAAGCTCGGCCTCGCTCTCGCAATTGAATTCGAGAATACCGGCCTGCAGCGCCAGATCGATCTCCGCCACGGTTTTGCCGGTTCCGGAGAAGACCACGCGACTCGCGGCCTCCGGAGCTGCGGCCAGAACGCGCTCCAACTCACCACCGGAGACAATGTCGAACCCAGCGCCATGCGCGGCCAGAAGCTTGAGAATCGCCAGCGACGAGTTGGCCTTGACCGCATAGCAAACCAGATGGTCGCGATCAGCAAATGCCTGCTGGAACAGACGCAGCCGTTCCACGATCTGGCCTGCCGAGTAGACGTAGAGCGGCGAGCCATAGCGGCGGGCCAGGGTCTCCATCGAGACCGGTCCACAGCTCAGAGGCGCTCCAGGCGCGGTGAAGACGAAGGGACGGGGCGAAATCGAAGATGCTTTAGTCACTGGTCGGAATCCGTTCAACGTACTCTCTTGAGCCTACAGCATTCCCCCTGGGCGGCACTGGGTGCCCGAGGACGTTACAATGGTCAGATGGGGGAAATCAAGAAGGTCGATCTGGTCGGCGTAGGTTTGAATGCCACCGACACGCTGATTCCCGTGGCCGAGTTTCCGGCCCGCGGTTCCAAGCTGGAGTACGCAACAGCCAAGATCATGCCAGGAGGGCAGACAGCTTCCACCGTGGTGGCCTGCCAAACCTGGGGACTCAGCACCCGCTATGTGGGCAAACTGGGCACCGATAGCGCTGCCAATCTGCATCGTGAAGCCTTTGCAGCAGCAGGCGTCGAAGCCCGAATTGCCGTCAACGAAAATGGCGTCAGCCCGCAATCCATCATCATTGTGGATGGCGGCGGAGAGCGCACTGTGCTCTGCCAGCGCCAGGAAAACATGGCCTTGCGGCCAGAAGAACTGCAACGCGAATGGATTGTGAACGCCCGCGCGCTGCATGTGGACGGCTTTGACACGCAAGCCGCCATCCAGGCTGCCACCTGGGCACACGAAGCCGGCATCCCGATCATTGCCGATCTGGATGAAATCTACCCCGGCGTGGATGAACTGATTCACCTGATCGATTACCTGATCGTCAGCCGCGATTTTCCGTGCCGGCTGATGCGGGAAAAAGATCTGGAACTGGCCTTGAAGGGCATGCAGGCGCGCTATCGCTGCGCGTTCACGGCGGCAACGCTGGGCGAAAATGGCGTGCTGGCCTGGGATGGCCATGAAATGCTGCTCCGTCCCGCCTATCAGGTTCCGGTTGTGGATACCACCGGCGCGGGCGACATCTTTCATGCTGGCTTCATCTATGGCCTGCTGAACAACTGGCCGCAGGAACGCACACTCGACTACTCCTGCGCCGCGGCCGCCATGAATTGCATGGCGCAGGGCGCGCGGGGTGGCATTGGCCCGGTGCGTACCGTGGAAGAGATGATGCGCACCGTCAAGCGCTATCCACCCGACCGCGAGTTCGCACGGCTGCAGTAAGCCCGCTTCACCGTAACAAAAAGGGCCTGCTCTTCCCAGAGCAGGCCCTTTTACTTATGCGTGCGTCTCAGCTACTTGACCGTGCCCATGGGCGAGATCAGCAGGAAGGTGACCGATCCGGCGGTGCTGCGCTTGTGCAAGGTGCCGCGCGGGATGGTAAGGATGTCGCCCTTGGTGAGCGTCAGCTTGGTGGCGCCTTCCGCTTCGGGGGCCAGCCACTCACCCTCTCTCACCTTGTGCGTGCCCTTCGGCGTGCCGCCCATCTCATAGACCGTCTCGCCATCGATGACGATCAGCAGATGATCGCGCCCCTCATGCCATTCATACTCCTTGGCACTCTTGGTCTTTTCGGTGGTCATCACCATGGCAAAATTCTTGTCGGTCACAAGCTTGTTATCGCCGGGCGCAGCCTGCAGCTTGCTGGCATCGGCAGCCAGCTCGCTGGCCTTGAAGTACTGGAAAGGCTCGCCCTTGCCCGCGGCCAGATCCTGTGCGCTGGCGCTGGGGGCAAACAAGGCATCGGCCAAAGCCAGTCCGGCTACGGCCGCAACGGGTGCGCCGGCCAGAAAGCTGCGGCGCGACTGCGAATTCTGTTCGGAATCATTCATGGTAGAACTCCCTCTTGCTTCAACTCAGTCAAACACAGTGCGGCGCACTCTGTCAGTACGTTGCCAGCATACCTCTCCCACAGAGTGGGTCCTGGAGCGGATCTTAGAGCAACTCAAGCCTTAAAGCGTTCCAGCCACGCTTGCAGCAGCGCGGCCACGCGTTCGGGCTGCTCATAGGCGGCAAAGTGTCCGGCGTCCTCCAGTAGATGCAGATTGCAGCCACCCGGAGCCTGTTCAAAGACGCGCATCTCCTCCACGGTTACGCCTTGATCTTCACCACCGGCAATGGCCAGCACGGGAACGCGGATGGTGGGCACATCCGGCACGGAGTCAGGCCGCGTGGCCAGTCCAGCCTGCACCGCCACCAAAGTCTCTGCCGTAACCGCATCCATCTGCCTGCGCAGCTCGGTCACCATCGCGGAGCGCCTAGCGCGCGCTGTAGCGCCGGTCAGTGACTGGACCATGGCGTCGAAGATCTTGGCTCGATTCCCTGCTCGCGCTTCGTCAATCGTCGCCGCACGCCGTGCTGCATTGGCCGGAGCATCAGGCTGTGGCTTGGAGCAAACGAAGGCGAGTCCCTTGATCCGCTCCGGCATCTGCCGCCAAAGTTCCAGCAGTACATAGCCGCCAATGGAGCAGCCAGCAAACACCGCTTGCTCCACATGGAGATGATCCAGCAGGTCCAGCACGTCTACCGCCAGTTGGCGCATGCTGAGCACCGGGGCATCCGGCACTGCCGCGAATCCCCCCACGGCAAGACTCGTCCCTAAAGCAGAGCGTCCGTGGCCACGCAGGTCGGGCAGGATGGCATGCACCCCTTCGAGCTGCGTAACCAACGGACGCCAATACTCCCGGTCCAGAGGCGTGGGATGAAGAAATACCACCGGCACGCCCTGGCCAATCTCACTGAAGCTGAGCAAATCGCTGCGGGAAGAACTCATATATGAGGAGGATACTCTCCCGGCAATCCCAGTGGTTCCTCCGGAATGCCAATCCAGCAGGCCAGATAGCCGATGCCGAAGAGGCCGCCGGACAAGCAGAAGCCCAGCACCGTAGCCACGCGCACCACGGCAACGTCCCAGCCGTAGGCTCGCGCCAACCCAAGACAAACGCCCGCCACCTGCCTGCCCATGCGCGGGCGAACCAGAGTCTGCGCCGCAAAAGGTTGGGCAGAAGGCAAAACCACACCACACCGTGAGCAAAAACGTGCTGCCGCCGGAAGAGCCGCGCCGCACTGAGAACAATAGATGGTCATTGACTGCCTCCCTGATGCTGAACCACTCTGCTCCATACGGAAGACCATCGGCAGTGGTTCCCGGCATTTTCCCACGCTTCAGTTGGCACGGTACGGCGTACGCAGGTGCTTGCGAGCGGTATCGGCCCGCGTCGTGTTGGGCCCCGCGTTGATGGCGGCCTGATAATTCTGAACAGCCAACGTACGCTCCCCGGCCGCATCGCGACACTCCCCAGCCGCTAGGTAGGAGCGCACCTTGAGTTCCGGGCTGGCAGCCGGTGTACTGGCGGCATGCTCATACGCCGTGGCGGCTTCCTGGTAGTGCCGCTGGCCGCGCAAGGCATCGCCCAAACCGAAGTCGGCCAGTTCCAGCCGCGCATCGGCAAAGTATCCTGGCCGAGCAGCTTCAGCCAGCAGCGTGCGATACGCCTCAACGGCGGTCATTCCCTCGCCGGCATCCTTGCGCAGATTCGCCTCTTCCAGGCACAGCAGGAAGTTGCGCGGGTACTGCTTCTTCATCCCGCGGATCACCTCGATGGCCTCCTTGTAACGGGCCTCGCGGCGCAGGAACAAGGCCATCGCGGTACGCGATTCCAGGCTGGAAACGGTGCTGCGCTCACCGGCATCACGCAGCATGGCTAAACCCGTTGCTTTTGAACCAGTTATGCCGGCAAACCCAATCAAGATCTTGAAGGGAAGCGGAAGCGCTCCTACCACGTACTGATAGACCCCGGTAATCAATTTGGCGTCGGCGTAATTTGGATCGATTTGCAGGCAATGCTCCGCGTCGTCCTTGGCCTTGTTGGCTAATCGAAAGCCAGCTCCAAAGCCCCGTTCCACCATGGCCACATAGGTGCACCGCAGAGCCCTGGCCCACGCGCGGTCAAAGTAGGCATCCGCATCTCGGGGATTATGGTTGATCCGCCAATCGGCTTCGCTGATGGCCTCGTCAAATAACGCGAAGACGCGGTCCCGCACCTTTGGATCTTCCTGCGTGGCATGACGGCCGCTCAAAAAGCCATCGTTGGCATAAAAGGTGGTATCCAGCGTGTCTTGCCGGTAAAGCTCCTGAAAGACCAGTGCATTCAGCAGCATGACGGTGGGATGCGGATCGCCGGGATGAGCCCGGTGATAACGCTCGAAGCGTTCCACCGCGCCTTGGTAGTCCAGGTTGTAGTAATGCTCAAACGCCTCGCGCACCGGCGGATCCAGATTCATGGGATTCGTCCGGGCTGGAGAAGCCAATCCTTCTGTCATCAAGCAGATAGCTAGAAAGACTCCAAGTAATACATCCCGTCCAATCCGCAATAGATTCTGCACCTTTATAGCCTCCCATGCCTTAGACGCCGCAGCCGGTCCTTGCGCGAGAACAAAAGGAATCAGCTTCAGGCAAATTCCAGACTAATTCATGGAAGCTATTGAAACCAAAATGGTTCTAAAATTCACATGCAACAGACACCAGAACCGTGACGGGCGTCGCTCTCATTTTCGGGCAGAGTCGGTTAGGATCGGAATATGCCTGTACCCGAGCGCCTGAATCCTACCTTTCTTCCTACTGCATCGCAGCTTGCTTCCCAGACCGTGGACCCGCTGGAACTGGCCCGGGAACGGTTGATTGTTGCCCTCGATGTGCCCACGGCACCGGCAGCCATCGATCTTGTGAATCAGCTAGAAAGCTGCTGTACATGGTTCAAGGTCGGCCTGGAGCTGTACGTGGCCGCCGGCCCGGAAGTGCTCAAGCCGATTCTAGCTCGCGGCCATAAAGTGTTCCTCGATTTAAAGTTGCACGACATTCCCAACACCGTGGCCGGAGCCGTGCGCTCCGCCGCTTCACTGGGTATCCAGATGCTGACGCTGCATGCGGGCGGTGGCCCGGCCATGCTCTCGGCCGCCAAACAAGCGCTGGTGGGCGTGGAGAATCCTCCTCAACTACTCGCCGTCACCGTACTTACCAGCATGGACCAGCCACAACTGGAAGCCGTTGGCCTTGGCCGCACTCCCGCCGAGCAGGTGGAGCTGCTGGCCAAGATGGGCATTGGAGTAGGCATGAATGGTTTTGTCTGCTCGCCGGAAGAGGTGGTCCGGCTGCGCAAACTCACAGGCCCGGGTGGAGTGCTGGTGATTCCCGGCATTCGTCCGGCTGGCTCGGCTACCGGCGATCAGAAGCGGATTGCCACGCCCGCAGACGCTCTCCGCAAGGGCGCCAGTCATCTGGTGGTGGGCAGGCCCATCACCCAGGCAACCGACCCAGCAGATGCCGCCGAGGCCATCCTGAGGGAGATGGCGGAAGCGCTGACCGAGTAGCCCGTCGAGCCTGCATCAACACAAAAGGCGCTGCCACCGGCAGCGCCTTTTCATTGAAGACTTGCTCGCATTGCGCCTTAGAAGGCCGGACGAACGGGTTTCTTCTGGGTGGGATCGATGGAGTTGACCTGGACCTCAGCTTGATGATCCATCCACTCATCCAGCCGCGAACGTTTGAAGCGCCAGCGGTTGCCCAGCTTGAAGGCCGGCACGAATCCCTCAGAAGCGTATTTATACAGCGTGTCGGGAGAGATCCCCAGATAGTCGGAGGCCTGGCGAATGTCCATGACCTCGCGAACTTCAGTCACCAACAGATTGGAGCGGGCCGCGGCATTGCGCATCGTAGGATCCTCCTGCGGGACACACGGGTCCCCCTTGATTTCGGCATAGCTGCCAGTACCCTTGTATATAAACCGGTTTCAACCAGCACTTCAAGGAATTTCGGGAAATTACACGATATTCATCCGGTTTTGTTCTGTCTAACTGCGAGCCTTCTCGACCTTGAACGCACCAGAAGCCCAAGTGCTTGTGCCATCACCACAGTCCAGCGCAAGAACTTGGGTTATTGAACCGGATGGTGCACTTTTCCGGGCTGAATCCGGTGGCAGGCTACAGCTTCGCGGCCTGTTCGCCCGCTCTTAACGCCACCAGGACGAAGGCTGCAGCTTCAGAAAGTGGGTCTTTTCACCGCGGGAGAGCTGAAAGTCCAGAACCTGGTCCGCCTGAAAAATCGAGCACAGAGGCCAGCTCTGGTCTTTCATAAGCTGGGTCTGCATGCCGCGTTTATCTTCGAGCGTAATCTCATCGGGCGAGCAGGCAACCACCTTCTGCCGCTCCAGCCAGAAGCTGGCACCTGGGTTCTCAGCAACCTGGGTATTGTTCACCACTTTGGTCAAAAAGATGATGAGCAACACCACAACGACGACCGCCAAAGCTTTCGGCAATGCATTGGACATTTCGCTTCACCAGGATGCTTTTCACCATAGCGCATACGGCCTGCCCGGGAAAACCCCGAACAGGCCGTTGTGCGTGGAGCAATGCAAAGCCGATTAGTTCTGATCGTCGCGCCGGTGGAGCGTGGGCCGGTCGTCGTCCTTGCTGCTGTCGGTGGTGCCGGAACCGTTCTTGGTTCCTGTCCCCGTGGTATCGGTGCCGGTGCTGGCGCGCCGTAAGGAGGGCCGCGTGGCGCCCTTCGTGTCGGTCAGCCGACGCTTGTTCTCAATCCTGGCCAGTCGGGCTTTGATGTCGTCGAACTCCGAGGTGCTGACGGTGTATTCATCCCGCGCTGGCAGAATGTGCGCGATCTCGTCCTGCGAGTGCTGAATACGGTCCGGCGTCTGGGGGTGGTCGCTGAAGGCTTTGGAGACCATGCCGGGTTTGCGTTTCTCCAGAGCCTGAATCTTTTCAAAGAAGGTGATAAAGGCCTGGGGGTCATAGCCGGCACGGTACATATACTGCACGCCCAGGTAGTCGGCCTGCGCCTCGAACTCGCGCGAGAATTTGAGGAAGGTGATGGGAATCGCCAGTTGCGCGCCCTCGTAGATGCCATAGCCGGTCCAGCCGCCTACGAAGATCATCACCGGAATCATACCAATCTGCGCAAAGTTGGCGCGGGTCATCTGCCGGGCAACATGGTGCGCGCAGACGTGCGCCGTTTCATGCGCCATCACCCCGGCCAGTTCCGCTTCCTCATCGGCATTCAGGATCAGGCCCGAATTCACGTAGAAGAAGCCTCCCGGCAGCGCCATGGCATTGATCTCGTCCGAATCAATGACCTTGATGGTGAACGGCACCTTGCAATCGGAGTTCTTGACGATGTTCTGGCCGATACGGTTGACGTACTCCACCACAACCGGATCGGTGATCATGCGAGTGCTTTTTTCAATCTGATCGGCGTAGGTCTTGCCCATCTTGATCTCGGTATCGGTGGAGTACCAGTTCCCCACGCCACGGCCACCGATATCGCGATTGCCTACCGCGTTCACGTCTTCCGTGGTGCCAGCTTTTACCTTGACGGGCTGGCTGCCCACTTCAACCACTTTGTCGGGATTGACGACCGCCGTGCTATCACCCTGCACCGGCTTGGAACCGGGCGCGGTTTTATCTTTCTTGTCTTTATCTTTGTCCTGTACCGGGGCCTGCGCATCGCCTGCCACCGGCTCGGTCCCAGGCTGTGCCTTTGCTTTGCCAGCATCCTGCGGCTCGGTGGTGGTCTGCGTAGCCGCCCCCTGGCCGGACGGGGAGGAGGTTTGAGCCACCGCCGCCAGACTCCAAACCAGAGCCAGTGCCGCCATCGCGACCGCCCGCGAGCTGCTCGATCCAAGCTTCATCTCTCTACCTCCGGCTGCAGATTGCGTCCTCGCGCCTCATCCTGGAAATGCGCGCGACGGAGCTGGTCCCGCTCCGCCCACAGCCCTGCACTCTTTAGACGTGAGTTTCGATCCGGACGCGAGCCCTTTACAACAGAATATTTCTTTCCCCTCTGCCATGCCACACTCCGCTTTTGGTTCGCATCCTTGCCCGGATGCGGTAGATTGAAGAACACGGAGGAGTTGTGCGGCGTTCGATCCTGGTTTTGATGGTTGTAATTCTGGCCGCTGCTGGAGGCTTGGCCGCCCAGTCCAACGCCGGACTGACGCGCGCGACGCATTTGCTCACCCCTCCGCCGCCGCAACATCGCCAACACCCGCCCAAACCTCTGCCGCCGATTGGCGCCCCCGCCATCCTGGATGCGTCGGCCATGGGATCGCCGGTCCTGCTCGATACCTGCTGGCGTGTAGGCATCAGCGCGGACCCTGCCGCCGCCCAACCCGACTTCGATGACTCCGCCTGGGCTTTGCGCAACGCCACTGACGCCTTCCCGGATGTGGCCGAGCCGGACGTGGATGAAGGCAACAACGCCAATGAAGCGGACCGCACAGAAGCCTCCTTACGCCGCATCAAAGGAGCTGAGAACCAGCGTCTCTACGCCTGGTTCCGCATTCACATTCAGTTGCCCGCGCACCACGGACCGGTGGCCCTGCTGGTGGAACTGCCGGTGTCGCACAACACCTCCATCTCCATCGGTTCCGGGCCTGGATTTGATGTCTTCGCCAACGGCCGGCACATCCAGCCCGAAGGCCCGAACGGCCAGAATCCGGATAGCTACCAGCCCATCACGCGCATCTACCCACTGGCGGTGGACGCCTCGCAGACATCCGTGGTGCTGGTGGTGCGCACCATCTATCTACCCCTCGGCCTGGGCTCCTACACGCACTTCTTTTCCGGCCGCAAGCTGATTCTGGGCGATCCGCGTTCGCTGAACCACTCCCTGGAAGGCTGGCGCAATCGCGTGCTCTTCGAGCGCATTCCCCGCCTGGTGATGGCCATTCTGTTGGTGGCGCTGGCCAACTTCCTGCTGGCCCTTTATTTTGGCCAGAAAGGTCATCGCGAATATCTTTGGCTGGCGCTGCATGAGCTGGCCCAGGCACCCATTGCCTTCTTTGAACTGGCGGGCTCCACAGCGCGCATTGACAGCCTCTGGTACACCGCGGCCAATGCCCAGTTACTCCTGCTCTCGGCCTATCTTTACTTCGAATTCCTGGTCGCCTTTCTGTCGCTTCCGGGCCGTCGCTGGTATGTGCGTCTGCTGCGCTTCACTTCGCCGGTCTTGCTGATGGTGGGCCCTTCGGTGCTGATGGTGGGCCATAGCACCGCCGCCGGGCTGGTGCTGGTCCTGACAGGCATCTGCAGCACCTTCTGGCTGCTGGGCTGGCTTGTGTTTGTGGTTTTCACGCTGATCTCCGCCGCCCTCAAGCGCAACTTTGAAGCCGCTCTGCTGCTGGTGCCGCTGGTGCTCAACTGTGTCGGCAGCATTGAGCCAGTGTTCACGGTGGCCATGAGCGACATCACCGGCCATCCGGTGCATTCGCCTCTCACCTTTGAAGCTGGCCCCGTTCCCATCACCTTTGCCTCCATTGCCGATAGCGTAGGCATCTTCGTGATCGTGCTGATCATCTTCTTCCGCTTTCTGCGCATCCAGCGCAATCAGGAGAGGGCGTCGAGCGAATTGGCCGCCGCGCGCAGCGTGCAGGAACTCATTATCCCCCGCGAAAAAATTGCAACCCCCGGCTTTGAAGTGGATTCCGTTTACACTCCCGCCAACGAAGTGGGCGGCGACTTTTACTATGTACAGCCGATAGCTGGCGGCGGGCTGCTGGTGGTTCTGGGCGACGTAGCGGGCAAGGGCCTGAAGGCCGCCATGAACGTGTCCATCCTGGTGGGAGCGCTGCGACAGATGGATGCGCAGTGTTCGGCCGCCCCGCCCAAGCCGTCACGGATTCTGACGGAGCTGAACCGCGTGCTGACCGGCAGTGAGAGCTTTACCACCTGCCAGGCGGCTTACTTTGGCCCTGAAGGCGAGCTGACACTGGCCAGCGCCGGCCACCTGCCGCCTTACCTGAACAGCCAGGAAATCGAGATGCCAGGAGGACTGCCGCTGGGCATTGTGCCGGAGATGAATTACGAGGAAGTGCAGTTATTCCTGCATCCCGGCGACCGGCTGCTGCTGCTCTCCGATGGTGTGGTGGAGGCCCGCCGCCCAAGCGGCGAGCTGTTCGGCTTTGACCGGGTGCACAACCTGAGCAATCAATCCGCTTTCTACATTGCCGATGCCGCGCGCTCCTTCGGTCAGGAGGACGACATCACAGTGTTGGCAGTGCGCAGGCTGGAAAGATCTGAAGCGGTCTGAAGAACCACGTACGCCATCGAAAGAGCTCGCCAAGACAGGCGGTCGAAGGCATCTGTCCCACCGCAGGTGTCTTGACGCGGCCCCGCACCCTCTGCTTTACTCAACGTTAAGGTCATGACACTCCGCCGCGCCAATGCGAACGTTGCCGTTTCAATGTGCGCCGCCGTGCAGCTTGCCGCCATGGGTATGCGAATTATGCGCCCCATCTCCCGCGGGAACAGAGCCTGACCGGACTGAAATCGATCGTATCCAGGCCACCTCCCGCACACGCGGCAGGTGGTTTTCTTTTTTTGTTGGAAAGGGCTTTCGACTAAGAGGAAACCATCAACCATAAGGAAACGGATTGCTGCCCGCACGCAGCAGCCCGCAAGGAGAACAGATTGCAAGCCGTCACTCTCGCCGCCATTGAAGCCGCGCGCCAGCGCATTGCCGATGCCGTTTATGTTTCGCCCTGCCAGCAATCGCATTTCCTCAGCGAACTGACCGGACTGCCCCTGCACCTGAAGTTGGAAAACCTGCAGATGACAGGCTCATTCAAAGAGCGCGGTGCGCTGAACAAGCTCCTGACGCTCACCGAGGAAGAGCGCGGCCGTGGCGTGATTGCGGCCAGCGCCGGCAATCATGCGCAGGGCGTGGCCTACCATGCCACCACGCGCGGCATTCCAGCACAAATTGTGATGCCGCTGGCCACACCGCAGGTGAAAGTGTCCGCTACCCGCGCCTTTGGCGCTGATGTGGTACTCAACGGCGCCAACTACGACGAGGCCTGCGAAGAGGCCCTGCGCCGACGCACCAGCGAGGGCCGCACCTTCATCCATCCCTTTGACGATCCCGAGGTAATTGCCGGCCAAGGCACCATTGCGCTCGAACTTCTTGAACAGGTGCCGGATCTGGAGGCCGTGGTGGTGCCGATCGGCGGTGGTGGACTCATTGGCGGCATGGCCTGCGCGCTGAAGGAAATCAATCCCAAAATTCACGTGGTGGGCGTGGAGCCGGAGAAGTTGCCCTCCATGCTGCGGGCGCGGGTTTCCGGCGCTCCGGTCACGCTGGCTTCCGCTGCCACCATTGCCGACGGCATTGCCGTGCGCCGCGCCGGAGAACTCACCCTGCCGCTGGTTTCACGCTATGTGGACGAAATTGTAACCGTGGATGACGAAGAAATTGCCAGCGCGATTTTGCTCCTGCTGGAGCATGAAAAGACATTGGCTGAAGGTGCGGCAGCAGCAGCGCTGGCTGCGGTGGTGCAGGCCAAAACGAATCTCCGCCACCGGCGCACGGCCGTGGTGATCTCCGGTGGCAACATCGACGTAACGCTCCTGGCCAAGATCATCGAACGCGGCATGGTG
>Ga0207738_100105_pt1 | contig 20364 bp, 10 predicted proteins | sample LuqExpMetagenom9_FD_187767 | JGI IMG/M metagenome (GOLD analysis project Ga0207738, IMG submission 187767) | Tropical forest soil microbial communities from Luquillo Experimental Forest, Puerto Rico - Sample 9 (SPAdes) | ecosystem: Environmental > Terrestrial > Soil > Tropical forest ... | reverse complement strand
ATGGACCCGGGTTCCCTGGGCCTGGGCCGGCAAAGCCGCCAGAGCAAAGGCGGCGCAGGCAACTACCGACACTAGGCCGGCGCGACGAAGATAGGCGGTGAGGTTTTCTGACATGATTTTTGGACGACTCCAGGTTTCAAGGGTAACGGTAGAGTTGGGCTTGCTCAATGAAAAGTCTTGCTTAGTGGCTTTGCGTGTTGCCGAAGGCCTGCTCGATCAGCAAAAACAGGCGGCTGCGATCAATGACCTCAATGAAGGGGGTGCTTTTGGCGCGCGAAGATACCACCCAGATGGTGGGCGTGTGCTCCACGCCGATGCGCTGACCCAAGGCATAATCGGCTTTTACCATGTCAGCCAGCTTGCCCTGCGGGTCGGGATTGACCGGGAAGGTCAGTTTGTGGCTGCTGGCAAAGGTTTGCGTGGTGCTTGCCAAGAGTTCAGACGACTTGATCTCCTGCTGATGCGCGAAGACGTAGTCGCGGTACTCGTCACCGAGCGTCTTGGCCTTGGTGTCGAACCAGCGGGCATTCACCGCGGCCTGGAAGCTCCAGCTATGGAAGGGCAGCGGAAAGTCATGGCGGACCAAAGGAATCTTGTACTTGGCTGCGGCTTCGCGCACCATGGGCGCGGCATCGGCGCAGTCTGGGCACTGCAGATCGACAAATTCGATGATGGCTACCTGGCTACCAGCCGGCGGGCGAAGCGCTGACGGGTCCTGCACCGTGGTGGTGGCCGGGGGGCCAAACTGCGCCCGCGCGGGTTCCGGGGCCAGAAGCAGAGATGCCAAAGCCAAAGCTGCGGTACAAACAGCCAAGCGAACTCGATTATGGCGGGCAGAGATCACGAACATAGCGGTTGGACGACTCCCTGACATCATTGTAACGAGATGCGAGAGAACGGCAAGCCTGCGCAGGCGCGGTGGGGATTCAGGCGCGCGGGTCCGGATCGTGGTCCCGCTCCTGGCGGCGAGCCGCCATCCAGGTGCGCCAACGGTAATCGGCGTAAATAGTTCCAACCACTACCGCAACGGCTAGAAGGGCGAGCAGAAGCTTCATCGAAGCTAGTGTACGCCGAACGGGGAAGTGCATGGAGCCAAGCGGGGCTTAACCCCGCTCGCTTTGCTCTTTCCGGGTCCGTGGTGGCTCACGCCTCTGGCTTCATCGCGTACCGACTACGCTTTCCACTTGATATTGCAGCCAACCGAGGGCCTCTGATCCGTGGGAACCTTCTGGTTGCTCAACATCAGGTCGATGGAGAAGCGCAGATCCTCACCGCTGACCGGAATGCCATTGCCCGGGCGGCTGGAGTCGTACTCCCCGCGATACACCAGCTTCAAGTCCTCGTCGAACAAATAGATGTCGGGAGTGCAGGCTGCTGTGTAGGCTTTGGCCACTTCCTGTGTGGCATCGTAAAGGTAGGGGAACTGGAAGCCGTTGGCCTCAGCCTGTGCCTTCATGCCTTCAGGACCGTCGGTGGGGTGGGTGGAGACGTCGTTGGAGCTGATGGCGACGATCCCAAGAGAAGCTTCGGCATAGTGTGCGCTTAATTCGCCCAGGCTCTTCTCAATGTGCTTCACGTAAGGGCAATGCGGGCAGATGAACAGCACCAGCAGGCCCTTGTAGCCTTTGAAGTCGTTGCGGCTTACCGTTCTGCCGCTCACCACGTCGGTCAGCGAAAAGTCGGGTGCGGTGGTTCCCAGTTCCAGCATTGTCGATTCGGTTAGAGCCATTCGACATTTCTCCTTTACGCGATCTCCGGTAGAAAATCTCGCTGTATCCCCTCATCGGCTCAGCAGCTCAAGGCATCGGAAACTCTAGTAACGTGAAAGAGTTTCATTTTGTGGTTACACTTAGTGGCCATTTAAGACTGGAACAGGCCTAAAACAAGCCTGCCTGTCTGCCCGGCATGGACAGGCCGAAATGTTCGTAGGCCAGACGGGTGGCCACACGCCCTCGCGGGGTGCGATCCAGAAATCCTATCTGGATCAGGAACGGCTCATACACCTCTTCGAGTGCGTCTTCTTCCTCTGCCAGGGTTGCCGCCAGAGTTCCCAGGCCGACCGGCCCGCCGTCATATTTTTCGATGATGGTCTTCAGCAAGCGCCGGTCAATCTCGTCAAAGCCATGCGCATCCACTTCCAGCATGGTGAGGGCGGCGTTGGCGGTGGGACGGTCGATGGTGCCGGTGCCGCGCACCTGGGCGTAGTCGCGTACGCGCCGCAGCAAACGGTTGGCGATACGTGGTGTGCCACGCGAGCGCAGCGCAATCTCCGATGCGCCGTCCGGATCGATGGGCACGCCCAGCACTTCCGCCGAGCGTTCCACAATGATCTTCAAATCTTCTTCGGTGTAGAACTCCAGCCGCAGCAGGATGCCGAAGCGCGCGCGCAAGGGCGAACTCAACAGGCCGGGCCGCGTGGTGGCGCCCACAAAGGTGAACGGCTTCAGTTCCATCACATGGGTGCGGGCCGCTGGGCCCTGGCCGATGATGATGTCCAGTTGATAGTCCTCCAGCGCGGTGTAGAGCTTTTCTTCCAGCACCGGCTGCATGCGGTGGATCTCATCCAGAAACAGAACCTGTTTTTCGCGCAGGTTGGTCAGGATGGCCGTTAGATCGCCCTGGATGGTGAGGGCCGGTCCCGAGGTCTGCTGAAAGCCCACGCCCAGTTCATTGGCGATGATGGTGGCCAGGGTGGTTTTGCCCAATCCCGGAGGGCCGAACAACAGCACGTGGTCCAGCGCTTCGCCGCGCGTCTTGGCGGCCTCCAGCGCGATGGCCAGTTGCTCCTTGGCCTTTGCCTGCCCGATGAACTCTCCGAGCCAGCGCGGACGCAGCTTCAGCTCGAAATTCTGTTCTTCATCGGCGCGCGCCGCGCTCACCAGCCGTTCCGGATCGTTTCCCTTTTTGATCGCCATGCTGACCTGAAGTGTAGCGGCTCAGGGCGTCCCAGGCAAAGCATTGCATGCAGCGGATCGCTTCGCGCCTGCCGCTGAAGGTTCTCGTACTGCCTTTCGGCGTACGCTGAGCCTCCTGCTAGCAGACCCAATGCGCTCAAGCTCTCAATTCCCCTAGTCCCTCAGTCCCTTAGTCCCTGGCATCTAGAACCCAGCCCCTAGCCCCTAGCCCCTTCCTACATCAATGCAGCGCGGGCTTCTGCGCCTTGAGCCAGGCCAGAAGGGCTTCGGGATCGTCGCTGATGATAGCGTCCACCTTGGCATCGGCCAACTTCTGCCACTGTTCGGGCGTGTTGGCTGTCCAGGGCACAACCTGCACTCCGGCTTTGTGCGCCGCCTCCACCTGGGCGAGCGTTACCAGCCGCCACTCGGGACTGATGATTTCCGCGCCGGTTACCTGGTGAATGTGCACAAAGTCCTTGCTGGGATCGGTGATGCCGTTGGCCGCATCGCCAGCGGAAAGATTCAGCAATGCCGAGAGGCGGATCTTCGGATCCTGCTTGCGCATTTCAATCAGCGTCCGGTAATCGAAACTCTGCAGAATGATGCGTGATTCGTCGGCATGGTGGCGATGGATGGCGTCCACAATCAGCCGCACAAACTCTGCCGGCTCCGGCGCAAACTCTGGATGGCTGGGGAAGATCTTGGTTTCCACATTGAGCTGAACATGGTTGCCCTGCATCAGGTCCAGCACCTGGTCGAAGGTGGCCACATGCGTGCCCGGCACCTGGACTTGCTTGGGGAAATCGATCAGCGAGCCCACACCGCAATCGAACTGTTCCACTTCCGCCAAGGTAAGCGAATGGATGGTGGTGCGGGCTGGATACTCGGGGCCTTTGCAGAAGCGCTCGTGGCCCTTGGCTATGGCGTCCTGCACAATGAACGGGCTGTGTGAAACCACCAGCACGTTATCTCTGGTGACGGCCAGATCCAGCTCCAGCACATCCACGCCATGCTCCAGTGCATAGCGGAAGGCCGGGAGCGTGTTCTCCGGCCGTGTGGCCCGTGAACCCCTGTGGCCATGCACCAGAATCTTTGCCGGAGCCGTCAGTTGCCCCCAGCTCATGGCTGGCGCAATACCGCACAGCGCCAGCCCCGCCGCTACAATACCTATCCTGCACACGCGATCCAACATGCCCAACAGTCTACTGCGCCGGTGTGACAGGTAGATTTGCGCAGGAAGAATTTTTTACGTCCGCCATCAGGCCGGCGTTTGCACCTTGGGCCAGTAGCGGAAGTTGCGGAAGGTGGCCTGCCCCTGGCCGCAGGCATAGAGCGCCGGCCGCACATCCAGGAAGCCACCCAGCGTGTTGTGCTGCATACCGCTAATCTCGGTGGTAGATTCAAAACGCTTCCAGGGTTGGCCATCGAGCCGGTAATAGAAGTCCACTTCCTGCCGGTCGTTGACAATCCGCAGCGTGGCGCGTGTTGCGCTTGCCTTTACCGGGCTCTTGAACGAGTACACCGGCGAAATCACGGCCAGGCCTTTGGAGTTGAACTCGATTCCTGTCAGGTTCGTTGGCTTGTAGAAGAGCAACAGCCCAGCCTCGCAGCCCTCGCTGATTTCTACATCCACCTCGACCGTGTAGCTGTGTCCGCCCACGGGCACGGTGAGTGGGCCCGATTCACCTGGCTTGGCACCCTTGGCCTGCAGCACCAGCGCTCCGTTGCCCAGCTTGTACCGTGCAGGGTCGTGCTCATGCCAGAAGGCCCACTGCAGGCCCAGTTCCGGCGAACGGAAGTCGTCGGAGGGATCGGCAAAAGGCTGCTGAACAGTGCCTGGAACCGGCATGGGCAGCGCGTCTTCGAGCGACACTCCGGCGGGCACGCGGAACCAGCCATCCGGCGTCCACTCCACCGGCACCAGCAGCGTTTGCCGGCCCAGCGAGCGGTAATCCTTTTCGTAGGCGTGCACCGTCATGTACCAGCGGCCATCCGGGGTATCCACCAAGCGGCCATGCCCGGCGGAGATCCACCGCTCTTCGCGCGACGCGGTGTGCACAATCGGGTTATACGGCGAGTACTCCCATGGCCCTTCCATGCTGCGGCTGCGCGCCGATACCACCATGTGGCTGGTGGCGGGGCCGGCTGTTCCACCCTCGGCCACATTCAGATAGAACCATCCATTGCGCTCCAATATTTTGGGCGCTTCCAGGCAGGTGCATTCCATGTGGATCTGCGCCGGTACCGGCCATGCTTCGAACACCTTGCGCGGCGGCGTCTTTACGCTCAGGCCGTCTGGCGTCAGTTCTGCCATCATGCCCGCAGCCATGTGCAGGAACACTCGCCCCTGCTGCTCGCCAATAGCCGGATCGATGGCATGAATGCCCAGGCTCACCGGCTCACTCCATGGGCCTTCAATCTTGTCGGCATGCACCACCGTCAACACGCCGCTCGACGGATAGTAAATGTGGAACCGCCCGTTCAGCCGGCAGAGATACGGCGCATATACCACGCCGTGATAGCCCTGCAGCGCCGTGGCAATGGGCTTCCAGTTCACCAGGTCGCGCGAGTGCCAGATGAGCAGGCCGGGCGCATAGTCGAAACTGGAGTGCGTCAGGTAATAGTCGTTGCCCACGCGCAACGGGCTGGCATCCGGCCGGTCGCCGCCCAGAATCGGGTTGCGGAAGGTGCCCCCTGGTTCTGCCATCGACACGCGGCTTGCCGCCGCCCAACCCAGCGCGGTGAGGGCGCTGGCGTTCACAAATTCTCGCCGGTTCATCATGATTTGCTCATCATAGAAAGCGCTTTCCATTTCCGTCAAAGAACTTTTGCTGCCGGAGTGCGTGGATTCCAACCCTTGGTACAACGATTTTCTTCAAGAGAGAAATGGGACGCTGGCAGCCTTCCTGCCGCTGCCCGGCAAGACCGGACCCGCAGTGCATTTACACTGGAAGCGGCTCCCTTCTCCTCTCATGACGAATGAGTCTCCTACTGCCGGATGCACAGATTCCCACCTGCCCCAGGGTGCATTGGCTCCATCCTCTCCCTGTAAGGGCAGCCTGCGCCGCTTTCGCTTCAACTTGCCGCAACGCATTGCCGCCGGTTTGCTGCTCTGCCTGCTGGTACAGGGTGTGTGGGCAATTGCGCACAGTCGCGCGCTGCCCGGGAGCGGTGTAGCGGGGGATGCAGCGTCGGGCAGTCTGCAGAAGGGTGTTCTGGCTTACCAATTGGCCGGCATTGCCGGCGCGTTGGCGCCGCAAGCGGTAGCCACTTGGGCTCAGCGTTTGCCATTCCTGGCCGCTGCCTGCCTGCTGGGCGGCGCGCTCTGGTGGGTCACACGACGGCAGTTCGGCAATCTGGGAGGCTATACCGCACTGGCGCTCTACTGCTTTTCGCCCGCGATCATCCAGGCCGCAGTAACGCCGGCAGCGGAGATTCTGGCCGCGCTCGGTGTCTATGCCGGCATCTACACCGCCATTGGCGTAGCGCATGCCATGCAGGGACCGCGCCGCAAGTGGAAGCCGCGTCTGGTGCTGCTGGCGTTGGCGCTGGGGTTGGCCGCCGCTGCGCAGCCCGCCGCGCTGTTGGTTACGCTGCTGCTTGGTTTTGGCTTTATGCGGTGGATTGCCGAAGGCCGTCGCGCATTGCTGTTGCCGCTTCTGCTGCTTACCACCGCGGGTGCACTGGTGTTGCTGTTTGCCTCCTGCGGTTTCTCTTCGCAAATGTTGCTTCTGCACCTCTCCACGCTTGCCTCTCCATCGGGTCTCGGCCTGGAGCGGCTGGCCGGGCTGCTTGGTTTCGGGCATGCCGGCTTGGGAATTGCCGCAGTTGTGGGGCTAGCGCTCTACGCCACACAGCGTCGCTCACGTTTCTTTGGCAACACGGTGCCGCTCGTGGCTGTGGGTGTTCTGGTCCTGTTGGCGGAGACGGGAACGGTTGCAGGAGCGTTGCTGTGGAGCCTGCCTTTTCTGTTCACCTTCATCGCTGGAACCTTTGCCGATGCGTATGAAGGCACGCGGCCCAGACTGGCGCTCGTGGCTGGCGGAGCGATTGTCCTGCTGCAGGCGGCGATCTGTATTGTCAGTTTGCCGGGGATTTTAGAGTCGGCGGCGAGGCAAATTCAGCTCCCTTTTTAAAGCGCAGAAGCGGCTAACGGCACCCTGGGCCCGCCCCGTGGGACGCCTTCTGCCCGGTGATAAAGTGGTAACGATTTATTTTCCTTGTAAATTACAGCAAAACAAGAACTTATTCAGCGTAATTCGCCTTGTGGAATCCCCGTACCGAAGCGTAAAATAGAAGGCAAAGCTCCCTGGACCCGGCTATCTTCCGGTTCTCAGCTCGCGCCCTCCCGTGGAGCTCTACGACTATCATGGCAGACGACAAGACCCCCCAGCTTCCGCTCGAAGGCGGCATTCCGCCCAACTCGAACCTCATCCCGATCAACATCGAAGAGGAGATGCGCCGTTCGTATCTCGACTACTCGATGTCGGTGATCATTGGCCGTGCGCTGCCCGATGTGCGCGATGGCCTGAAGCCCGTGCATCGCCGTGTGCTTTACACCATGAGCGAGATGGGTCTTGAGCACAACAAGAAGTACACCAAGTGCGCCAAGGTAGTCGGTCAGGCCATGGGTGTGTATCACCCCCACGGCGATTCGGCGATCTATGACACGCTGGTGCGTATGGCGCAGCCCTTCTCGCTCCGCTATCCGCTGGTCGATGGTCAGGGCAACTTCGGTTCGGTTGACGGCGATCCGCCGGCTGCCATGCGTTATACCGAGTGCCGCATGGAGCGCATCTCTGGCGAACTCATGGCCGATATCGAGATGGAGACCGTCGACATGGTCCCCAACTACGATGAGTCCACACTGGAACCCGCGGTGATGCCCAGCCGCATTCCGAACCTGATCGTGAACGGTTCCAGCGGCATTGCGGTCGGCATGGCCACCAATATTCCGCCGCACAATCTGACGGAAGTGATCAATGCCGCCATTGAGCTGATCAATACGCCGGCGGCCGACGACCGTGTTACCGCTCTTGGTATTGTGCTCAAGCACGTGCAGGGACCGGACTTCCCCACCGGCGCCTTCATCTATGGCCGTGCCGGTATTGCGCAGGCCTACAAGACCGGCCGTGGCCGCTTCATGATGCGCGCCCGAGTGGCCACCGAGAACATTACCAAGGAAAAGCAGGCCATCGTTGTCACCGAGATCCCGTATCAGGTGAACAAGTCCAGGCTCATCGAGCGCATCGCGGAGCTGGCCAACGAAAAGATCATCGATGAGATCAGTGACGTGCGCGATGAAAGTGATCGCGACGGCATGCGCATTGTCATCGAGCTCAAGCGTGGCGCGCAGCCTGAGATCGTTCTGAATCAGCTCTTCAAGCACACCTCCATGCAGGAGAGCTTCTCCATGATCTTCCTGGCCGTGGTCAACGGCCAGCCTCGCGAACTCGGCCTCGATCAGGCCATCCGCTGCTTCATCGACCACCGTGTTGATGTGGTCCAGCGCCGCACCGTCTACCTGCTGCGCAAGGCCCGCGAGCGCGAGCACATCTTGGAAGGCTACAAGATCGCGCTCGACAACCTGGACACGGTCATCAAGATCATTCGTGGATCGGGTTCGCGCGCGGAAGCCCGCGAGAATTTGTACACCTGGGGCAAGGGCAAGGAAATCGTCATCAACCTTGACCGCCAGCGTTTGCCGCATGAAGAAAGCGGTCTCACGCTGCGCCAGGTGGATGCCATTCTCGAATTGCAGCTCTATCGCCTCACCCAACTCTCTGTGGATGAAATCCTGAAGGAGTTGGAAGAGATTCGCAAGCGCATTGCCGAGTACGAAGAGATTCTGGCCTCGGATGCCAAGCTGCGCGCGGTTATCGTCAAGGAACTGGAAGAAGTTCGCGACCGCTACGGCGATGATCGCCGCACCCAGTTGGTGGATGAGTCGGTTGAGTTGCAGCTCGAAGACCTTATCGCCGATGAGCAGGTGGCCGTGACCGTGAGCCATCAGGGCTATCTGAAGCGCACGCCCATCAGCACCTATCGCCAACAGCGCCGTGGCGGCACAGGCCGCATGGGCATGAAGACGCGCGAAGAGGATTTCGTCGCTCAGCTCATTGTGGATTCCACGCACGCCTATCTGCTCTGCTTTACCAACACCGGCCGTGTGTACTGGCTCAAGGTCTACGAGATTCCTGACGTGGGCGCAGCCGGCAAAGGCAAGAGCATGCAGAGCCTGCTCAATCTGCAGCCCGGCGAGAATGTGCGTACCATCCTCCCTGTCCGCGATCTGGAAGAGGAAGGCAAGTACATCTTTTTCGCTACGCAGCATGGAACGGTCAAGAAGACACCGCTCAAGGACTTCTCCAATGTGATGGCACGCGGCATTATCGCCATCGCCATCGACAAGGACGATGAGCTGGTTTATGCCGGTATTACCAACGGCAAGCAAACCATCTTCCTGGCTACCCGCGAGGGCATGGCCATCCGCTTCGACGAGGAGTACGATGCGGAGCGTTCCGGCGCTGGTCTTCGTCCCATGGGCCGCAATGCGGGCGGCAATCGCGGCATCTCCCTCAAGAAGGGCGACTACGTGATTGGCGCGGCTATCACCAACTCCGACGCCATGCGGGAAGGGGAGCGCGACGCTTGCGCTGTGAACCTGAACCAGACGGACAAGCTCACTACGTTGCGTAAGACCTTGTCCGATGCGGAAGCCGCTCTGGCACAGGCTCGCGTGGACTACCGCGACAAGAAGGTCCAGGCCGATGTTGTGACCGCTGCCGAAAAGGTTCTGCAGCACGCTGACAAGGCGCTCAAGGAATTCGATGAGAAGTTGGGCGTTACCCAGCAGTTGATTCTCACCGTTACCGAAAACGGCTTTGGCAAGCGTACCGATGTGGACGAGTATCGCCTGACATCGCGCGGCGCGCAGGGCGTGATCAACCTCAAGGCAACTCCCAAGGTGGGCAAGACCACGGCAATTCTGCTGGTGAACGAGACGAGCGAGATGATGGCCATCAGCCAGTTCGGCAAAATCATCCGCATCGATACCAAGCAGATTCGTGCTGCCGGCCGCGCCACCCAGGGTGTCCGCTTGCTCAATCTGGAAGAGGCCGACAAGGTGGCCGCCGCCGTTATCATTCCGCCCGATGAACTCGAGAAGGAAAAAGACGACGAGCCCACACTGCTGTAAACGGACCAGGAACCCCGTAACCAACGAGCCCCGCCCTCCATCGGAGAGTGGGGTTCGTGCTTTGCACGCGTTGTAGTTGTGATCTGGCGATGACAGGGATAGGCTAAAATTCAGGCACATAGCCCTGACCGGTTGAAGGACGTTCCGCTTAAATGGCAAATGACCAGCGAAAGCTTCGCAGAGTTCAAATTGCGCAACTCGCCGAGTCTCCTGAAGGCCGGGAGAAGATCGTGGCGCATCTGCAGCATATTGTGGAGGGGCCGGCCTTCCGGGGAAGCCAGCGTAGCGAGCAGTTTCTGCGCTATATCGTTGAGAAGTCGATTGCCAGGCATTTTGATCTGTTGAAGGAGCGGATGATCGGGGTCGAGCTGTTTGGCCGTTCACCTAGCTACGACACGGGCGAAGATGCAATTGTGCGCGTGACGGCCAGCGATGTGCGCCGGCGCTTGCTGCAGCATTATGGGAAGTATGGCAGCGAGGCTCCCTTCCATCTCTGCTTGCCGCCCGGTTCGTATGTCCCGGAAGTGGAGTATAGCGATTCTGCCGGGGAAGAGTGCGCGGATGCCCCAGCGTTAGTTTTGCCGGAGATGCCGGCGGCTGGCGCTGAAGGCAGAACGCGAGAAAGACTTACGGGATTTTGGTCCGCGAAGCGTGGCTTGTGGGCTCTGGCTGCGCTGAATTTGTTGGTGCTCGGTGCCGTGGCTGGTTTTGTGCTGTGGCAACGCTCTTCCTCCGCAGGTTTCCGCTCCAAGTCCGTGCTGCCGTGGTCGGCGTTTTTCCGCGAGAATCGCCGGATGATCCTGGTGCCCAGCGATCCGAATATTGCCGAGACGGAGATGATCGAAGGGCGGCAAGTTTCTATTTCCGACTACTCCAAACGCTATTACTTCGCTCATAATTCGGTGCCGGTCGATCAGCTCCCCGTGGACGAGCAGTTCGAGCATCATTATTTGCGTGGCGATAAGACGTCGGCAGTCGATTTGCCGATTGCCATCCAGATTGCCCGGCTGGCTGAGTACAATCATCGCGATCTGGAGGTGCGTGGTCCGCGTTCGCTCCAATTCTCGGATTTGAAGACCGACGACAACTTTATTTTCCTGGGAAGCTCGCAGTCGAATCCCTGGTCCGCGGTCTTTGCCGATCAACTGGATTTTCGTTTTGCCTATGACGAGCAAGGGCATGCCGAGTACATCCGCAACGTGCGTCCGCGCGACCATGAGCAGGCGCGCTACGACGCTTCCACCGATAGTTCCTATGCCATTCTGGCGCTGGTGCAGAATCCGGATCAGAAGGGGCAGGTCCTTCTGCTGGGGGGACTGACGGCCGAGGCCACGGAGTCGGCCGGACGGCTGGCGGTCGACATGCAGTGGCTGGAAGAGACGTTCCACGATTGTGGACTGCGCGAGTCCGTCACGCCGCATTTTGAACTTTTGATGCACCTGAACTGGGTTGCCGGCTATCCGAACCACATCCAGGTGGTCGCCTGCCATGCTCTAACCGGTACGCCCGCTCACCAGCCGGCGGTTAAGTAACGATCCTGACCATACCAGATTGCCGTCTGTTGTTGCAGCCCGTACGGTACCCCACCGCCTGTGGCGCTCCGAGTTATCCCCATCTCAGGGATTTCTGTCTACATAATAAGGAAAAGAATGCCATGTAAACAGACTGTTACCTCGGCAGGGGTAGCTACCGTAAGGGTGCGTCTTAGTATTTAAATACTATATTTTCAGCAACGTAGGGGAACGTTAGGAATCCCGTCAAACGTTGAATCGCCGTCCTGGCTCCGTTACCGTAAGAAACAGATTGCGGAATTTGGCTCATGCAGGGAATTCATTCGAGCCGAGAAGAAACCTGGAACCGGCCATACCGGAGATCAGGTTCTCCATAAAGCGGGCGAAGTACGGGAGCGGGATGAGACGTGCATTCTTAGGATGGTGTCTGGGGCTGAGCTGCATGGCAGCGGTAGCGACCCCGGTTCCTGCGCAACAGGGCAGAGCCGCCCGTTCACGTGCCGAGCGCCTGGTGGCGCAGATGACGCTCGAAGAAAAAGTGGCGCAGATGCACGGCTACCGGGACGCGAACGAGTTTCGCGTGGTGGCGGGCGTGCTGCGCCTGGGAATTCCGGCTCTGCGTGTGACCAACGGTCCCGCAGGCGTCGGCCCTGGCGGATCTGAACCGCAACCGCGCGCCACCGCCCTGCCTGCTCCGATTGCTTTGGCGGCCACCTGGGATCCGCAGACTGCTTATCTCTATGGACGGCTTGCCGGTCAGGAGACGCTGGCGCTGGGGTCGGACCTGCTGGAAGCGCCGGACATCAATATTGTCCGGATTCCGCAAGGCGGACGCACCTTTGAGTCCTACAGCGAAGATCCATGGCTGACCAGCCGGCTGACGGTTGCCAACATCCGTGGCATGCAGGAAGCCGGCGCGCTCGGCAATGTGAAGCACTACCTGGCCAACAATCAGGAAACCGAACGGGGCTCGATCAACGAGCTGATCAGTGACCGCACGCTGCGCGAAATCTACATGCCGGCTTTTGAGGCGGCGGTGAAAGAGGCCGGCGTCGACTCGGTGATGTGCGCTTATCCGCGCGTGAACGGGGCGTACAACTGCGAGAATGCGCCGTTGCTAACCGGTGTGCTGAAGGGCGACTGGAAATTTTCCGGCTTTACCATGTCGGACTTTGGCGCTGTGCATAGTACGGCCAACAGCCTGCTGGCTGGGCTCGATCTGGAAATGCCCACCGGGCAGTACTTCGGGAAGGCGCTGGAAGCCGCCGTTCGTGAGGGCAAGGTGCCGGTGGCGCGGATCGATGAGGCGCTGGTGCGCCGCTATACGGCCATGATCGAGCGTGGCATCTTCGACCGCAAGCAGGTGGATCGGCGCGCTCCGCAGATGATTTCTGCCTTCGAACATGGTGCGGTGGCACGGCAGATTGCCGAGCAGGCAATGGTGTTGCTGAAGAATGAGGGCGGTCTGTTGCCGCTCGATGCGCGGAAGTTGCAGCGTGTAGCGCTGATCGGGCCGGGCGCGGTGCGGGCCAAGACCGGTGGCGGCGGAAGCTCGTATGTGAATCCGCTCTATACCATTCGCCCCGAAGACGGGATCTATTCTCGGATGTTGTCGCAGCGGCATGTGGATGTGCTGGATGGCGCGAACCTGGACGAAGCCGTGCGCCTGGCGAAGAAAGCGCAGGTGGTTCTTGTGATGGTGGGGGACGACGAGGGCGAAGATCACGATCATTCGTTGCGTCTTCCTGACGGACAGGACGCGCTTGTGGCCGCCGTTGCCGCGGCAAACCCACGCACCATTGTCGTGCTGAAGAGCGGATCGGCGGTGCTGATGCCGTGGCTCGATCAAGTGCCCGCGGTGCTGGAAGCTTGGTATCCAGGCGAGGAAGATGGCGATGCGGTGGCGGACGTTCTGTTTGGAATTGCCGCTCCCGGTGGCCGTTTACCGATTAGTTTTCCGGCTCGCACGGAAGACACATTGGCTGGGAATCGAGAGCAATATCCGGGCCTGAATGGTGTGGCTCGCTACAGCGAAGCTCTTGCGGTGGGCTATCGTGGCTATCGGGAAAGTGGAAAGAAGCCGCTCTTCCCCTTTGGCTACGGCCTTTCGTATACCCAGTTTTCTTACTCCGATTTTCGTGCCGCTGTAACCGGCCACGGCAAGGACCTGAAAGTCGAAATCTCCTTGCGCGTGACGAATACGGGGCAGCGCAAAGGTAGCGATGTTCCGCAGATTTATTTGAGCTATCCGGAGATTGCAGAAGGAAACGAACCTGTTCTGCAGCTCAAGGCTTTTCAAAAGGTCGAGCTTGCCGCAGGCGCATCGCAGGCGGTTCATCTCACGCTTGACCGGCGCGCACTTTCGTACTGGTCCGAAGTTGGTAAGCAATGGAAAACAGCCGCGGGCATCTTTACGGTGGCGCTCGGAAGTGACGCAGAAACAATCCATGCAAAGACCACGCTTGTTCTAAGTCCGGAAGAGGCAGACCAGAGTGTGGACCACGAAAAGGTGCATTGAGGCGCGTCAAGGCGCGGCAGGCGAATCATGTATGCGCGGCTGCCTGATAACGATAACAAGATTTGAAGGGGTATAGACAATGCGCGGTTCCCCCAACCTGCATGGCTGTTGCCTTCAGATGCAAATGAACAAAGCAGGATGGACGCACTGATGTAGAAGCTGAATGTTGTCGAGACGCATCCCGAGTTGCTGTTTCAGCAGGTCGCATCGTACCGCGCGACTTTGAGGACACAGAAAGCGATGTGATCGGCAACGAGACGTACAACCTTCAAATGTGAGGAGGCAGTGATGAATATTCCATGTGAACTGCGTGCTACCGTTCCAATTGGCTATATCCAGAACCGCAGGACTAAAAGCGCGGGGTATAGCCGGCTTTCTTTCTGGGCGATTCTGATGATGCTTGTGTTGTGTGTACCCACATGCATCGCCCAAGGAACAATCTCCGTCCTCGGAGGTAAGGTGTTCGACTCCCAGAAAAATGTTATTCAAGGGGGAGAGGTCACCGTCACATCCGACGACACCGGGGTTGTTTATACCGCCAAGACCAGCGAAGTGGGAAGCTGGCGCGTCGATGGATTGATCGCGGGACGCTACCATTTCACGGTATCGGCTCCGGGCTTCGAGAGTCTGATCTATCCAACATTCGAAGTACAGATGGCTAGTCAGAAATTTATCGATGTAACGCTGCAGGTTGGACAGACTACTGACAGCGTAACCGTAACCGCAGATGCTCCATTGATCGATACCTCGGCTGCCGTATCCGGCACCGTGATGAACAACGAAGATTTTGAACAAATCCCTTCTGCCACCAATAGCCCCATTGAATTTGTACGCCTGACACCGGGCGTCTTCTTAGGCGACACCTCAAGTGGTTCCGCATTCCTTTGGTCCAATGGATCAATGTCGGGCACCACGGTGAACGGAGCCGGGTCGGGTAAACAGGCTGTCAACTATATGCTGGACGGCGCCACCAATACCAAGGCGCTGAACGGCGAGATGGCTTTCATTCCATCTGTGGACTCGATCAAAGAGATGCGTGTTACCACGAACGCATATGATGCATCGATCTCGCGCGCCGCTTCTGGAACCGTGAATATGACGATGAAATCCGGTGGTAAGGATTTCCACGGAACTCTCTACGCGCGGAATGGAAACAATATCTTCAACGCCAACTCTGTCCAGAACAATATTTCGGGCGCAGCCAAGTCCACCATTCACATGAACGAGTGGGGCGGAACCGTTGGCGGGCCGGTGTATCTTCCCAAGCTCTACAACGGACGCGCGAAAAACACATTCTTCTTTGTAAGTTACGATGGCATTCGAAATGTGTCACCGTACGCTACGGGCACACTGAGCCTCCCCAATGCGGCGGAGCGCACGGGTGACTTCAGTTCCTCTTTCACGACCGCAACGGTTAGTGGTGTTACAACAAGCTATCCGGTCAAGATCTATGACCCTCTGACCGCGACCAGCAAAGGTGATCGTACGGAGTTCGCAAACGCTACCATTCCTGCGAACCGGCTCAGTCCTATTGCCAAGGCTTTCATGAAACAGGTTCCGCTCCCGAACAGGGCGAGTGACGGAGCCAGCACGGACTCCAATAACTACCTGATCAATGACCCCAAGATCGATGATTTCTGGGCATACACAGTGCGCGGCGATCAAGCGTGGAACAATAATCATCACTCGTACGCAGAGTATCGGCACAATCACTTCAAGGAATTGGGCACGGATGTCTTTGGCCCTGAAAACCCGTTGGCAGGCGTATATCAGCTACGCATCAACGACGGCATTACCTTGAATCACGTATGGGTGGTTTCGCCCACGCTGCTTGTGAACTTGAATGGAAACCTGACGAGTTTTCAGTCCAATCAATACTCTAAGGGAAAAGATGTCGATCCGAAGACCTATGGATTCTCCTCGGCCTTTGCGGCATCACAGTCGATTACTGGCCTGCCTTATATCGACGGTCTGTTCACAACGATTGGAAGTCACTTCGCTCCGCAATATGAAAATGATTATTCCTTCGAAGGCAAGGGCTCAATCGAGCAAAGCTATCGCAATCATGTCCTTCACTATGGCATAGAGTACATGACGCAGCAGGTGGCTGCGGGAACGTATTCGGATGCGTCCGGATACTATAAGTTCTCCAACATCTGGACGACGCAAAATCCCAACAATACGGCGGGCACAGGTGTTGGCTCGACAAACGCATCATTCCTCCTCGGATTGGCTGCTTCCGGCGATGTCAAGACGAATGCCACCTCATTCTTTTCGCAGCCCTATCTCGGCATCTACGTACAGGACGATTGGAGAGCGACTCCGAAACTCACATTGAACTTCGGTTTGCGCTGGGATTACCAATTCCCTCTTGTTGAGCGCCATGACAAATACTGGTCGCGCTTCGATCCGAATTACAACCTGACCGCGATTACCAGCTATTCGCAGCCGCTCTATGCCGCTGCGATCGGCGGAAGCTCCACAAACCTGGGCATCAAGATGCTGCAGGCGAACCGTTCGGATGCTTCCAACTTTGTCGCACGTGGCGCTATCCTGTATGCCGGTCTGAATGGCACCAGCCGTTCCATAACCGACGCGCAGTTCAGGTATATCCAGCCACGTATAGGCTTTGCCTATCAGCTCTATCCGAATACCGTGCTGCGCGGTGGTGTGGGGCGGTTTGTGCAGGCTAACTTTATAGCGGATCACGCCAGCCAGACGGGCTTTTCTTCAACCAGCACATTCGATCCTTCGGATGACAACTACATCACGCCCGCCTCGTCGCTGGACAATCCGTATCCCAGTGGGTTAACGGCAGTCACAGGCAACTCTCTGGGGGTTTACACCAATCCAGGCTCGGTCAGCAGCTTCTACTCGGCGAATGCCAAGCGTCAGTATGTCGATGACGTCAGCTTGCATCTCCAACAGCAGTTCAAGGATTATCTGTTTGAGATTGGTGGGGTGTTCGATTATACGAATAACCTGCCCGTCGACCACTACATCAATGATCCCAGCCTCGCGGCATGGCATGCTTCCTACGACGCGAAATTCGATACCACAGGCCGCCCCGTGGATACGCTGCCGGGCGATACCAAGGTGACGAATCCTTTCAAGGGTGCGCCGTACATCACAAACTCATTGAAGACGAACAGCACAATCTCTGCCTACCAGTTGGTGCGTCCCAATCCGTTGCTGGGTGCGCTGAAGGAAGTTCGCTACGACGGCAAAAGCTGGCACTATTCCATGCAGACCAAGGTACAGCGTCGTATGCGGAATGGGTTCTCTGTCTCGGGAACATTTAGCTGGAACAAACAGATGGATCAGATTGATGTCATGACGCCTACCGTTGTGGCACAGAAGCCCATCTACGAGATTAGCGTAAATGATCGCCGCTTCCAGTTTGTTGCTGCTCCGACGTACACGCTTCCATTTGGGCAGGGTAAGTTGATTGGGAAAAATAGCAACCATCTTGTCGACGGTTTTATTGGCGGATGGGAGCTATCGGCCGAGTATATTTTCTGGTCGGGTACGCCGCTTAAACTGCCGACGAATTCCGCCTTCTTCAAGGGCGGCGATCCGAGCCTCGGCAGTGGGAAGTCAACCAAGAAATGGTTTGATACGTCGAAGTTTGTGGCGTTCCCAACGGTGAGCACAACAGTGGCTCAACTCACGAATACGAGCCTCTATCCGGCGTGGACCGGCGTAGCTTCGCTGCCTGGTTATAGCTGGGTTCCGACTTCATCTTCGGATGCGTCGAAGAATGGTGTTTATCAGGATTTCTCCACCTGGTCGACGAACAATCCAGTCTACTTTGGTACTGTTCGTAGCCCTTTCACAAATAACTGGAATATCGGTCTACGCAAAACGGTTTCAATTCACAAGGACATAAAGCTGCAACTGCGGGCTGACGCCTTCAATGCGCTGAATCATCCTCGTTATGCCAACCCGAATTTGACTGCATCGAGCGCCTATTTCGGCTACCTCAATGGATCGAGCAAGCTGGCGCAAAGCAACGACCCGCGCGCAATTCAGGTGCAGGGAAAGATCTACTTCTAAGCTGTCTGTGTCATTGGTTCCTGGGAGGCAACTCCCAGGAACCCTTTTTTGTTCGTGCTGTCCTCGCTCTGAGGGCGTGGGCAAAAAGTTGTATCTGCAGATGCTGCATCGTGTATACGGCGCGAAGAAAGCACAGCGGTGAGAACAATGAAAGTTCGGCGGCGAGGATTTTTGTTCGGTGGCGTGGCGGTTCTGGGGCAGAAAATCTTTCTGCCAAGCCTGCTGCGAGGAGAAGCATTCTCTGCTCCGGCAGAGGGTACGGGCGGAGCAGAAGCTAAGCTGGCCTTTGTGCATCCGATGATTGGAACGGGATGGCGCGGTCACACTTATCCCGGCGCTGTTGCTCCGTTTGGGTTGGTGCAGTTGAGTCCGGATACGAGTGGTAAACCCGAGCCGCGCTGGAATACGCGGGGCGATTATTACGATTGGGAGCATTGCGCGGGCTATCACTATCCCGACGATGTGATCGTGGGTTTTTCGCATACGCATGTGCAGGGTACGGGCGGCAAAGATTTGGGCGACGTTCTTGTCATGCCAATTGTAGAGGGACGGAACTGGAGTTGGGATTCCGGTGTGCCGGGCCCACAGGCAGAAATGCAGCAGGAGGCGTTGGGCGCTGAATCTGGCTGGGTGTTCGGAAGAAAAGATTCAGGGTACCGGTCGTATTTTTCTCATCAGCGCGAGCATGCCAGCGCCGGATATTACAGCGTGTATCTGGACACGCCACGCGTTGCTGCCGAGCTTACAGCTACCACGCATTGTGGGATGCATCGCTATCGTTTTGCAGGGCAGAACGTAGAGCAGCGCGGGATTTTGATTGATCTTCTGCATGGGCTGGGCAGTCGCGCGTATGCGCTGGAACTGACGATGGAGACGCCGCAGCGGATCAGTGGAAAGCGTGCCACCCATGGATGGGCGCGTGATCGCGAAATCTATTTTGTTCTGGAGTTTGCACAGCCTGCTGAGTCTATCGAGCTGCGCGTGGATGGCACGCTGGTGCGCGGTGCTGCTGGCACAAAGTACGAAGGCACGAGCCTGCAAGGAATTTGGAAGTATGGCGCAGGCGTAGCGGAGGTGGTGATGCGTGTGGGGATATCCGGCGTCAGCGTTGAAGGTGCGCGGAAGAATCTTGCTGTTGAAATCGATAGCTGGGATTTCGATGCGACACACGGCGCAGCAGAAAAATCATGGAAGGCGGCGCTTGATCCCGTCGATGCACAGTTCGCCCAGCGCGCGCAGAGTGAGATTTTCTACACGGGCGCGTATCATGGCCTGACATCGCCCATGACTTACAGTGACGTGGATGGCATGTATCGCGGGCAGGATCAGCTCCACCACGCCGATGCGGGATTTACGAAATACACTGGGCTATCGATTTGGGATATCTATCGCGGCGAATTTCCTTTCTTGATGATTATGCAGCCGCAACGCACCAATGACCTGGTGCGCACGTTGCTTGCGGATTACGCAGAGCTGAAATTGGGCGTCTTGCCCATGTGGCCGCTCTGGGGCAACGAAACCTGGAGCATGAATGGCTTTCATGCGGCAGGCATGATTTTAGGTGCGTACACACGCGGCTTTCGCGGATTCGATGCGGAGCTGGCGTATCAGGCGATTCGCCAGACGGCGCTTGAGGGCGCTGAGATCAAGGGCAATCGTGAGATGCAGCGGCGCTTCCGCGATTTGGGCTATGTGCCGAACGATACGCACAACGGTGCGGTTTCTTGCTCGCTCGATCTGGCCTACGACAGTTGGTGCGCGGGAGCGATGGCAGAACTACTGGGCAAGCGCGAAGATGCCGCCATGTTCTACGCGCATAGCCAGAACTACAAAAAACTCTTCGACAAGACCACCGGATTCATGCGCGGCATGAACTCGAAGGGAGAATGGCGCGAGCCCTTCCGCCCAGATGAGGAATATGAAGAAGACTATGTGGAAGCAGATGCTTGGCAGGCTAGCTTCCAGGTGCCGCACGATATTGCGGGGTTGATTGCATTGCACGGCGGCGATGCCGCATTTATCGCCAAGCTTGAGCAGTTGTTTACAGCGCCTTCGCTGGTCGGCAATGTGCGGCCCGACGTGACGGGAATGACAGGGCAGAATGCGCAAGGCAATGAGCCGAGCAATCTGCATCCCTATCTGTTTTCCTTTGCCGGCGCGCCGTGGAAGACGCAGTACTGGGTG
>Ga0207738_100104_pt1 | contig 20429 bp, 14 predicted proteins | sample LuqExpMetagenom9_FD_187767 | JGI IMG/M metagenome (GOLD analysis project Ga0207738, IMG submission 187767) | Tropical forest soil microbial communities from Luquillo Experimental Forest, Puerto Rico - Sample 9 (SPAdes) | ecosystem: Environmental > Terrestrial > Soil > Tropical forest ... | reverse complement strand
TGATCCCGCCTGCATGCCATTCTGCAGCAAGGCTTCATGCCGCATGGCACGGTTGGTCACCTGAGCGCCGGTAATGGCAATCAGGATGCTGCCGCCGATGTTGCGGGCAAAGTTGATCAGCCCGGAGACCTGATTGCTCTCTTCCTTCGGCATGCCCACATAGGCCGCATTGGTGATGGAGATAAAACAAAACGGTACCGGGATGAGCATGATGACGCGCAGGACCGACGCCAGCGGGAAGGTCATGTCGAGTGTTGTGACATAGGCCGCGGTATAGAAGCCAATCCCCAGCATGGTGAAGCCGAAGACCGTCAGCGTGCGGGCTGAAAACTTGCCCACGGCCATACCGGCCAAGGGCATGACAAAGACCAGAGCCACGCCTCCGGCGGTGAGCGCCAACCCCGCGTTGGTGGCCGTCCAGCCCAGCATCTGCTGCATGAACTGCGGTTGCAGAACGGTATTGGCGTTCAGCAGTCCGCCGACCAGCATCATGAGGAAGCAGCATATGGCGAAATTTTTGAAGCGGAAGAGCTTCAGGTTCATGAGCGGCTTCTTCTGCCGCCACTCCCAGATTATTAGTCCGAAAATGGTGAGCAGGAAGACCGCACCCATGCCGCTGATCAGGGACGAGGAGAACCAGTCGTTCTCTTCGCCCTTATCGAGCATGATCTGCAACGAGCCCATGGAGAGCGCCAACAGAGCCAGCCCCATATAGTCCATGTTCTTCAGGCCGGTGCGGTCCGGCTTGATCCACGGTGGATCTTCAATGAGCCGCGTAACCAGGAAAAAGGCCAGTATGCCGACCGGGATGTTGATGAAGAAGATCCAGCGCCAACTGTAGTTGTCGGTGATCCAGCCGCCCAGCGAGGGGCCGATGGAGGGGGCGAGCACGGTGACCAGACCATAAACGGCAAATGCCTGACCACGCTTTTGCGGTTCGAACGAGTCGGCCATGATGGCCTGCGCCATGGGCTGCATGCCGCCGCCGCCTGCGCCCTGAATAATGCGGAAGACCAGCAGCATGGGCAGCGAGGGCGCTGCTCCGCAGAGGAAGCTGGCAATTGTGAAAACAATAATGCAGAAGACGAAAAAGTTGCGGCGGCCCATCAGGCTGGAGGCCCATCCGCCCAGGGGCAGCACGATGGCATTGGCAACCAGGTAGCTGGTCAGCACCCAGGTGCCCTCGTCCGTACTGGCGCCGAGCGTGCCGGCAATATGGGGCAGAGCGACGTTGGCAATGGAGGTATCCAGCACCTCCATGAAGGCTGCCAGCGCCACCGTCATGGCGATCAGCCACGGGTTCACGCGCGGCTTCCAGGCCATTGTGGGGAGAGGCGACGGGTTAACGATCTGCCGCGGGGGGGCCGGGGCGGCAGTTGGCTGCTCAGACAAAGAGTTCTCCTAAAAATGTTTGTGCCCGGTCGAACGTCGGGCCTGCTCGATGAGAAAAAGTGGCGGCGAAAGAATAGGGATGTGGTTCGAAACAGCTCTCAGCCGCGCATGTAATTCATGAATCCTCTTATTGGATTCCGAAGAGTGGGCTCAGGGTTCAGCCTGCGTCTCATTTTCAAAGCAGAATGTTTCGTTTTTCGGGATGGGCGGCTTCAGGGTGCGGATGCTCGATGTAAGTTATTGATTTTTAGCGACCGCAGACTTCTTTTGCCATCCCATCATGGCTACGGCAAGAGCCAAGGCCTGCATGGTGAGAATGAATCCGACGCAGGCTGGCCACCCGCCGAGGGTCCAGAAGAAGCCCGGTGCAACGCCGGCCGCGGCTCCTCCCAGGTAGTAGCAGGTCAGGTAGAGTCCGGCGGCGGTGACGCGTGCTCCCGCCGGAGCGGCCACGCGCAGGTGACTACTGGAGGCGGTTTGCGCCACGAAGACACCGGACGAAAGCAGGGTGAGCCCGGCGATGACGACCCAGAGATGGGCCGACAGGGTCAATGCGACTCCCGCCATGGCCCAGAGCAAGGCGCCGCCCATGCCGGTACGAAGTCCTACGCGGGTGATCAACCATCCGGCCATGGGTGTGACGACCAGACCGATCAGGTACACGAAGAAGAGCGAACTGAGCGCGGTGGTGGAGAGCAGGTAAGGTGGAGCCGCCAGGTGGAAGGTGATCCAGGTAAAGACGCCTACCAGCGAAAACAGCACGTTGAAGCCCACGGCAAAGGTGGCTACCAGCGGCTTAAGGGTGAACAGATGCCGGGTCTGCTGCCAGACCGTGGTGTTCTGAGCTGGGGGCAGGACGCGGCGTTTTCCATGAGGCAGCCACAAGGCTACAGCGGCCACGCCCAGCATGGACGCGCCGCCCAGCACCAGAAAGCTGACACGCCAACCGTAGTGGTCGGCCAGGATGCCGCTAGCTAGCCGCCCGATGAAGCCACCCAGCGCCGTGCCGCTTACGTAGAAGCTCATGATGAGCGCCAGCCGGTCGGCGGGCCACTCCTCGCCGATGTAGGTGATGGTGACGGCAATGATGCCTGGCACCGTAATGCCCTGCAGAAAACGCCAGAAAATGAGCTGGGTGAGCGAACTGGATGTGGCGGCCAGCAGAGTAGGCAGAGTGACGCCGGCCAGTGAAGCCAGGATCACGCGTTTGCGGGCCATGCGCTCGGCCAGTACTCCGAAGAAGGGCGCGGAAAGGGCTACGCCCAGCGTGGCGGCGGAAACCGTCATGCCCACTCCGGTGTGGCTGGCATGGAAGACCTTCGCCAGCATGGGCAACAACGGCTGGGTGCAGTAGAGCTCCAGGAAGGCGCACACGCCGCACAAGGTGACGGCTGCGGCAGCCATCCATCCAGGATCTTTTGCGCCGGTTTGGGGCAAGGAGGGCAAACCTTAGGATAAAACTTTCCGCAGGGAGGAATTGGGACGGGATTGTTTTGCTGCTCCGGATTGCCGTGGGCCAAGCGCCTGCGAGCCTGCTCTGGCGCAGCCCAGGAGACTGCGGCGCGGCTCAGCTTGCGCGGTTTTGTGCTGGCCGGTTAGCGCTTGCTGGCTTGCACTTCCCTTCCGGCGCCGACATGGCGCGTTCGGGCTCGAGCCCGTAGACGCTGACTATTTTTCGTCACGGGCCAAGTCTGTTGTGGGCGGCGCTGCTGTGGAGGCTGATTGCAGTCGCCTACGGCAGGTGGTTATGGAAAGATCTTGACAACCGTAGGAAGGCCGGAGTACTTTGTTGTCGGAATGTAAACCATTACATTCTGTGTGGTTATGTTTGCTCCGTGGTGTTGTTCTTTTCTGGAGGTTGCTGGGCACAAGCTCCGGATGATTTGCTTGCTCTGTCTGCGCACTTCTGCACGGTATGCTCTTCTACCGCTTTACGCACGGACGTGTTGGATTCGTGGCGGGCGGTTTCTGGCTGCAGATGTAACCGTTTAATTCTTGCGATCGACTTAGGAACTGCGGGCGAGGGATGGGCAATTCGCCAGCGCTTTCATCTGAGAATCAGGAGGAAGTCATGAGATTTTTGCTGTATTCAGGCCAGAGATTGCGAAAAAATGTAAACCATTACATAACACTTGCGTTCTTTCTCTGTTTGTTTTGCATCACCCAACTGGCGTCTGCCCAGACGGGTGCCGGTTCCATTCAGGGAACTGTCACGGATACGACAGGCGCGGCCATTCCGAATGCCCATGTCTTTGTGAAGAATCTGGCTACGGGTGTTCGTGCTGAAACCACCTCGAGCGGCGTCGGTTTTTACCAGATCCCCAACCTGTTTACCGGTAAATACTCCGTCCGGATTGTGATGGAGGGCATGAAGATCTACAACACTTCCATTGAGGTGCTTGTCGGACAAAAGGTCGTCATTGATCCAGTGCTCTCGCCCGGTGCGGTCACGCAGGAAGTGACCGTCAATGCAGATGCCGTGCAATTGGTCGACACGGAAAGCGGCACTCTGGCGACCGTCCTTGAAAACAAGAGCATCGACCAGATTCCCATGAATGGCCGACTGCTGCTGACGTTGACCAACCTGTCCTCCCCCGGTATGGAAGATGGCGGCCAGAAGGTGAACGGACTTGCCCACGAAGGCACGGCTTATCTGATCGATGGTGTCAGCACGCTTAGCACCATTGGTGGCGGCATGCAGAGCACCATGACCCAGTTGATCGATCCTGACTCGGTGCAGGAAGTGCGGGTTGAAACGGGCAACTCCAGTGCGCAGTTCTCCATGCCGTCCACGGCGATTGTTTCCACCAAGTCCGGCACCAACGCATTGCATGGAGCCTTGTTTGAGACCGCTCGTAACAATGCTTTTGGTGTGGCACGCAAAATTGAAGATCCGGTCAACTATCAAGCTCCACATCTGGTGCGCAACGAGTTTGGCTTCTCTGCGGGTGGCCCCATCATCATCCCGCATCTCTACAACGGCAAAGACAAGTCATTTTGGTTCTTTGCCTATGAACGCTATTCGCTGGCTTCAACCGCCACCGCGCTGGCCTCGGTTCCAACAGCCGCCATGCGTCAGGGAGACTTTAGCGGACTGGTGAACTCCGCGGGCGTGCTGCAGGTGCTGTACAACCCGGCAACGACGACGTCCAACACTGCCTGCGCCGTGCCGAATAGCACCAAGACGGCAAACAATCCGTACTGCCGAACCCCTTATGCCAACAACACGATTCCTTCCAGCATGATGTCTCCGCTGGCCAAGATTTACTACCAGATGCTGCCAACTCCTACCACAACCGATAATCCGCTGGTCAAGACCAACGTCTCGGCGACGAATGAGAGTTTCCAGGTGGTTCCGCAATGGACCTTCCGTCTGGATCACGTCTTCAATGAAAAGAACCGCGCTTATCTGCGCTATAGCCACACCTATTCGAACATCAACTCCAGCGGTGGTCCGCGCAGCTATGCCGTGGGCGACATTCCGGCAGGCGCTGCTTTTGGCTATGGCAACAACCCCAGCAGCCAGTTTTTGACCGGCATCGGCTACACGCACATCTTTTCGCCGTCTTTCTATGCTGAAACCATCGTGACGCAGCAGTGGTACATGTACAAGCAGCTCACCGGCTTTGCTCCCGACAAAAATTATGAGACGACGCTGGGGTTGCCCAACAATTTCGGCGAAGCGGGATTTCCTTATATCGGCAACGGTTCGCTGATGTTTTCGATGGGAACAAGCCAGCAGAATAACGTGCAGGACGGCAATATCATCACCACGCTTGCCGAGAATCTCAACAAGGTACACGGTAAGCATCAGCTACAGTTTGGCGGCGACATCCGTCATGAACGCGATGCCGATAAGCCGAATGGCGTGGCCGATGCCGTTGCGTTCGGTGCCAATCCTCTGGCGCTTTACGATCCGAGCTCCAAGGCCAGCTACACCGCGTATGCCAGCACCGGTTATGCGGATGCCTCCATGTTTGTCGGTAGCGCCTCAAGCTACAACGTCAACCTGCAGCCGCCCCATGTGCACTATCATGCGTGGCAGGTTGGAGCGTACGTCCAGGACAACATTCACGTGACCCGCCGCCTGACGGCCAACATCGGTCTGCGTTATGAGGCTCGGCCTGCGCTCTGGACCAAGGATGGGCTGGCGAACAGCTTCGACTTCAAAACAGATTCCATGGTGCTGGGTACAACCACGGATGATCTGATTGCCAAAGGCTATACAACACAGGCAATCATCAATAACGACAAAAGAATTGGCATCAAGTTTGAAACCGCGCAGCAGGCCGGTATGCCGGAAAAGCTGATGCGTGACTACAACCTCAACTTCTTCCCGCGTGTGGGTCTCTCCTATCAGCCCTTCGGAGGCAGATTTGGAACGGTTCTGCGTGGCTCCTACGGCCGCTATGCTTATGCCAATCCCATTGAGGATTACGCCAATAAGCCGGAAAGAAATAACCCCTTCAACGCTTCGTATACCACGAGCTATGCAACCGCAAACCAGGCCGTGGACAGTTTGCCGAATGAGTATTTGCGCTATAACGGCCCATCTGTTTTTCCGGTGGCCGGCAAGAACTCGGCGAGCGTTGTGGACTCAACCTCCATCACCGCCATCAACCCGGGCGTGGCCATTTACTCTGTCGATCCCAACTGGGCTCCTACGTTCGTAACGGAAACCAACTTTACCGTGGAGCAGCCCTTGAAGGGGCACAGCGTGGTGCGTGCTAGCTATGTGTGGACTCACGCGTCGAACCTGGATGTGACCATGATGTACAACCATCAGCCCACGCTCTATCAGTGGGAGATGGCAACGGGCACGGTGCAGCCGACGGGTGGCGCTGCCGTGATCGGCACCTCACAGCAGAACACCTACTCCACAACCGCGATGGGGCCCTACGACCAGACCACCTGGGGCAACAACACGTGGATGACGCGTGCTGGTTGGTCCAACTACAACGCACTCCAGGTCAACTATCAGCGCCTGTATCATCACGGCTACGCCTACCAGTTGACGTATGCCTTCTCCAAGGCCATGCGAGCGGGTGGCAATCAGGTGGATGGCAATATGGTTGTCTATCCCCGCGCCAACTATCCGGGGGTGATGGGCTCGATTGGTTCCATGACTTCGCCCTATGGCAGCACGGTTTATGCCGGCATCGCTCCCCCTTCTGCGCCGCCGAATACGCCTACCTGGGCTGGCTATCACGACCTGATCAAGTACGCGCAGTATCAGCAGGACAGCTCGCAGCCCACCATGCACATACGCTTCAACTGGGTGGTGGATCTTCCCGTGGGACGCAACAAGAAGTTCTTCTCTCACGCCAATCGCTTGGTTGACGAAATCATTGGCGGATTCCAGCTTGCGGGCTCCGGCAACATCTTTGCCGATCTGGTACAAACCACTTCACTCACCAACTGGGGAGCTACCAGCGAGCTCAAAATCTATAAGCACAAGTATCCGCTTGTGGATTGCACCAGCAACTCAAACTGCTACAAGGAATACCTCTGGTTTAACGGCTATCAGGGACCGTCGAAGGTGAGCGGAAATTCGTACGGAACCTGCACCTCGGGTTGTATTACGGGCATGCCTTCGGACTATCAACCGAACCAGGCTCCCATCGACAACACACCTAGCACCACAAACTACCAGACCAACAACGTGCAGGTTGCACTGGCTAATGGCTCCGTACAGACCGTGGCGTACGATGCGGGCCCGATCGGCGCAAATTACCTGCAGAAAACATGGATTCATGGACCGGTGAACTGGCCTATCAACGCCTCTCTCTTTAAGGTCTTCCCGATCAAGGGACGGGTGGGCATGCGCGTGAACCTGGATGCCTTCAACGTCTTCAATATGCCAGGCGAAAATGATCCGGGAACGGGCGGTTTGCAGAAGTTCACCACTTCGAACAACGCTGCACGTCAGTTGCAGATTACGGCACGCCTGACCTTCTAATGCGCTAGAAGACTCGAGAGCCTGATTCGTGAAGAATCAGGCTCTCGGCTTCTGCATTTGCTCTGTACTGTTTTCGGCACGAGGAGGACCCCATGAAAAGACGAGAATTTCTTGCTGGAGCTACGGCCACGGCCACCTCGCTGGCTTTTCAGCCGCATGCCGCAATCGCTGAACCGGCGCGGCGACCCAACGTTATTGTGATTGTTGCCGACCAGTTGCGCTATCAGTCCTGTGGCTATGCCGGCGATGAGTACGCGCGCACGCCCAATATTGACCGGCTTGCCGCCGAAGGTTGCAACTTTCATCAAACCGTTTCCTCCACGCCTGTTTGCTCTGCTTTTCGCGCTTCGTTGCTGACCGGAAAATACTCGCATGGCACGGGAATGGTCATCAATGAGTTGCGTATGAGTCCCGCGCATGAGTGTTTCGGTCATGTGCTGACACGCTCTGGCTACCGTACCGGCTTCATCGGCAAGTGGCATATGTGGGCCAATCAGCTTGGGCATCATAACGTTGTCAAGAACGGTTTTGTGCCGCCAGGTGCGTATCGCCTGGGTTTTGACGGCCTCTGGGCGGGCTACAACTTCAATCACAATTACAAGCGTTCGCCTTACTTCCTCGACGATGCAACGCCGCATTTTCGCGCGGACTATGAGCCCAACGAGCAAACCAATCAGGCGATTCATTTCCTGCGCGAATCCGCGCACCAGCCTGATCCTTTTGCGCTCTTTCTCTGCTGGGGACCGCCTCATGCTCCCTGGACGTGGGACAACGTGGATGAGCAGCATGCGGATCTCTATCGGGACAAGAAGCTGCCCCTCGCACCTAACTACAGCACGCAACAAGACGACTACTGCGACGCATGGCAAAAGCTGCCACCTAATTTCGACCGCCGCGTGCAGAACTGGATGCGTATCTACTATGCAATGAGCGCCAATATCGACTGGAATCTTGGCCGGCTGATGAAGGCTCTTGAAGAGTCGGGCCAGGCGGAGAACACAATCGTTGTGTTTACCTCTGACCATGGCGAAATGTTTGGTGCGCACGGTCGCCAGGCAAAGCTGACCTTCCACGAAGAAGCCGCTCGCATTCCCATGCTGGTGCGTTGGCCCACACACATTCCCGCGAAGAGTGTTTCCGATGTCACTATGGGAACACCTGATGTTATGCCGACGATTCTCGGTTTGATGGGGCTCAAGTCGCCAGCATCGGTGCAAGGGACGGATCTAAGCGCAAATGCTTTGGGTCGTTCTTCGTCGGCTCCGGATGCGGCGTATTTGCAGGGGATGGGGGCAACTGCGTCATGGGAAGAAGGGGTTGAGTGGCGGGCTGTACGTGATCAGGAATTCACTTATGCCATTTACCATCGCGACGGCCGCGAGAAGCTCTTCCACAATCGCATCGACCCATGGCAAATGAACGACCTGGCGCAAGAGCGTGCTTTTAGTGCCACGCTTGGGCATTATCGTCAGATGTCGCTCACTTGGCGTAAGCAGTATAACGATGTTTTCGAGTCTGCAGGCTGGTACCGCGACCACTGGACCGTCGACCGCAACATCACCATGACGGCTGATGGTGTATCGCACGACCTCAAAGCACTGGCTGCGCTTGAGCAACGCTGGTTTGCCGGAGGCGTGGGAGAGCGTGCCATTGCAATGGAAGAGATGGAGCACTGAGCTGTTCGAACCAAGGGAACATGAAAGGACATTTTGAAATGTTTTTGCAGCGTATGCGTTCCATTCTTATCCTTACCCTGCTGATGGGCTTTGTCGTTCACGCCTGGTCTGCCAATGAGCCGCGCTCGCGATGGACCGAGGAGCAGGCGTGGAAATACATGAACGCGCAGGCCTGGCCGCTGGGCAGTAATTTTCTTCCTGCCAACGCGATCAATCAGCTTGAGATGTTCCAGCGCGATAGCTTTGATCCCGCGGAGATTGACAAGGAGTTCTCTTGGGCGGAAGGCGCCGGCATGACGACCATGCGTATCTTTCTGCACGATCTGTTGTGGCAGCAGGATGCGAAGGGCCTTCTGGAGCGCGTTAACGTGGTGCTCGACCTTGCTGCCAAGCATCACATCAAGCCAGTTCTGGTGCTCTTCGATTCCTGTTGGGATCCTGCGCCAAGGCTAGGACTTCAGCACCCACCCATTCCGGGAGTGCACAATCCAGGCTGGGTGCAGAGCCCCGGCATCCGCCTGGCCGATGCCAGCCTTCAACCGCATTTCAAGGCCTATGTTGAAGGCGTGATCGGCGCCTTTGCGAATGATCAGCGCATCCTGGCCTGGGATCTGTGGAACGAACCGGATAATCCCGGTGGTGGCCACTATCCCAACAATCTCAAGAACAAGGTCGAACTGGTCAATCGGACGTTGCCGCTTGTTTTTGCCTGGGCGCGCGCACAGGGGCCGGTGCAACCGCTAACCAGCGGCGTCTGGAAGAAACAAGCTAAATGGGGCGATCCCACTGCGTGGTCTGCCACGGAGCGTATTCAGCTCACGGAGAGCGATATCATCAGCTTCCACGACTACTCCTGGCCGGAAACCTTTGAAGCACGCGTTGTCAGCCTTGAGAAGCTCCATCGCCCCCTGCTGTGCACTGAATACATGGCGCGCGGTTCGGGTTCCACCATCGACACGATTCTTCCCGTTGCTGCCAGCCATCACGTTGGCATGATCAACTGGGGGCTGGTGCAGGGCAAAATGCAAACCTACCTGCCATGGGATAGTTGGCAGATTCCCTACGTGCAACGCGCGCCTACGGTCTGGTTCCACGACCTCTTCTATCCCGATGGCAGGCCCTATCGCGCGCGTGAAATCGAAATCCTGCGTGCCACCGCAAAGCAAATGCACCAGCCGCGGCCGGAGTAATCTGCGCTGCGGTTTGGGGGCTGGCCCGCGCAGGCTCGATGCGGTGCGTACAAAAGCAGGCAAGAGCCGGCAGAATGTTGAATGATGTGTTCTGCACGAAGCGGATGCTGAGAAAGCATCCGCTTCGCATCTTAAGGTCAGATTTTCTTCAATCTGCTTGCGTCAGCGTGAGATTCGGATGGGGGGGCGCATCGTCCCAAAGCCGCTTTGCGAAGGACTGGTCTCGGCCGTAGTGGAGAATGTCCATGACATCCTTCACTACGGCTTCGGCAACCAGCGCAGTTCCCTTCATTCCAGATCCAAAGAACGTGTCGTTATGGCTGCAGGAGCGTCTTGATGGCTCGCCGTTCGTCCATGGCGCGATATCCTTCTGCGACCTGGTCGAGGGGCAGGGTCAAATCAAAAACCTTTCCTGGGTTGATTTTTCCGTTCAGTATGAGGTCGATCAGATGAGGCAGGTACCGGCGCACCGGAGCCGGACCGCCATGAAGGCGAACCAGCTTGAAGAACAATTGCTGCCCGTCCAGTTGGACACCGTGCGGAACGCCAACATAGCCGATAGAACCACCCGGACGCGTGCATTGAATCGCCTGCATCATGGACTCTTGTGTACCGACGCATTCGAGCACTGAATCCACACCAACGCCTTTTGTGAGTTCCTTGATGCGGGCAACGCCTTCATCTCCGCGTTCGATCACAATGTCAGTTGCCCCAAACTCTTTGGCGAGCTTCTGTCGCGTCTCATGCCGGCTCATCGCAATGATGCGCTCCGCTCCCATCTGCTTTGCCGACAGCACCCCGAGCAGACCGACCGCGCCGTCACCAACGACCACAGCCGTCGAGCCAGGCTTCACATTTGCTGCGTCAGCAGCGAACCAGCCGGTTCCAAGCACATCGGAGCTGGCAAGAAGACTGGGAAGCAAACTGCTCGATGGGAGTTCTGGCATGGCAACAAGCGTTCCGTCCGCGAACGGAACGCGGGCGTAAGGGGCCTGCGCTCCCGACATGAATTCAAGGTTCTGGCATCCGGACTGGTAGCCAACCTGACAATTCGGACACGTGTTATCAGAGATGCAGAACGATCCGACTACAAATTGGCCGGGTTTGATGGTCTTGACCGCGCTTCCAACCTCCTCGACGATCCCGCAATATTCATGCCCCATGGCCATCGGTTGCTGGACCTTCTGGATGCCGCGAAACGGCCACAAGTCTGACCCGCACACGCATGTTGCCGACATTCGGATGATTGCGTCTGTAGGCTTTTGAATCTGAGGCTCGGGCAGGTCTTCAAAACGAATGTCCCGCGCGCCGTATAGAACTGTTCCTCGCATGTAATCTCCTTCACTTACTTTGAGCGATTCTCAAATACTTCTTTTGCTACAGGCAGCGCCGAAAAGATGTTAGGCCATCCTGTATAAAACGCGAGATGCGTCAGCACCTCGGAAGCTTGCGTCTGTGTCAGCCCGTTATCCATCGCCCGGTTCAGGTGATACGTGATCTGAGCAACGTGGCCCGATGCGATGAGCGCACTGATCGTCACGAGACTTCTGTCGCGTGGCGTAAGCGCGGGACGCAGCCAGAGATCCCTGAACAGCAAGTCTGTCGTGTATTGAACAACTCCAGGAGCAACGATCCCAAAGCTCTTCTCGACGGTACTGGCTCGCTGCGCTTCCGCCTCCTCGTCGAGCGGTAGTAAGTGAGGCGAGACTTCAGGGAGTTGATCCGCACCGATCCCGCGCTCGGCAAAAATATCCGTCAGGATCGGCACGGCCGACAAAGCATTTGACCAGCCAGCGTAGAAAGCAAGATGCGTGACGATTTCCGAAAGTTCGCTCGCCTTCACGCCGCTGTCCAGAGCTATGTTGAAGTAGTGCCGCATTCCAATGGTCTGGATCCGCGCGATCAAAGCTGAGACAGTTACGAGGCTTCTGTCTCGCGGAAGCAAACCGGGACGTTTCCAGAGATCTTCACTGATTGACTTCTGTGTGTAGTTCGCAAGAGCCGGCGAAACAGTCCGAATATTATCCGGCGTCAGTGCCGACTGAGGTATTGAAGGTGTGGTCATTGCTTATGCTCCATTTCCGCCAACTGATTCATCGCTAGGGCGCGCAGTCTGCCGGTAACTTTACCGGCCAACCAGCTTCTCGTGGAACGCAGGATAGCGTGCGCCAACGATCTCGATGTCGGCTGAGGCTTTGTCAATTGCAGTCAGATCGTCCGCAGTCAACTCAACGTTGACGGCCCCGATGTTTTCCTCGAGACGGCTGAGTTTGGTAGTTCCCGGAATCGGCACGATCCATGGTTTCTTGGCCAGCAGCCACGCCAGCGCAATTTGGCTGGGCGTGACCTTCTTCTGCAGGACGAACCGGGTCACCATGTCTACCAGAACTTGGTTCGTCTTGCGGTTCTCTTCACTGAAGCGTGGAACTGTGTTGCGGAAGTCAGTGCTGTCGAACTTCGTTGCGGCAGTAATTGCGCCGGTAAGGAATCCTTTGCCAAGAGGACTGAACGGCACAAATCCTATTCCAAGCTCCTCAAGCGTTGGGAGGATCTCCGTTTCGGGCTGACGCCAGAATAGAGAGTACTCACTTTGCAGCGCCGTCACAGGTTGGACCGCATGAGCACGACGAGTAGTCTGAGCCCCGGCTTCAGAGAGGCCGAAGTGTTTCACCTTGCCCTGCGTGATGAGATCTTTCACCGCGCCTGCGACATCTTCAATGGGAACCTCAGGATCGACGCGGTGCTGATAGAAGAGGTCAATTGCTTCAACGCGTAACCGCTTCAGCGATGCATCCGCCACCTGTTTGATGTGCTCCGGGCGACTGTTGAGCGCGTTCCATCGGTTGGTGTCGCCCGGATTTGGCGCCCACCCGAACTTGGTTGCAATCACCACCTGGCCGCGGAAGGGTGCGAGCGCTTCTCCGAGAAGTGCCTCATTTTCCAGCGGGCCGTAAGCCTCGGCAGTGTCGAAAAAAGTGATGCCGCGTTCGACAGCGGCATGCAGGAGCGCGGTCATCTCCCGCTTGTCCTTTGGTGGCCCATAGGACCAGCTCATGCCCATACATCCCAGCCCCAGAGCCGAAACCTCGAGCCCGCTCTTGCCCAGCACGCGCTTCTGCATCGTTTGCCTCCTCGGTCCGCTCATTTTGATTCCGGGCCGTTGTAGCGTTCCCATACCACGCGCCAGTGTTCGTCTGCCCGCGCCGCCTTCACGATCATCCGGTTGCCGGAAATCTCAAAGGTGCGCAACAGATCCTTACCGATCAGGCTACGGACTAACGCACCTTCAACATGAAAAGTGAACGTGTGCGCTTGCTCATTCACGGTGTAGCTTCCATAGGAAGCCTCGTATCCGCCTTGCGCATACTGCTCGGGGCCTGCCGGCGTCCCCTGTTGCTTTGGTTCGCGGTCCATCACCTGGACGGACAAATGCCCATCCCGAGTGAAGACAAACATTCCCTCCGAATCGACGGCATGCACCGCGCCATCTGGGCCAGGCTGATCGAGCTCGACTAGCTTCCATGCGCCGACAAGCGGATCGCGGCTTTCTCTGGATTGCGTATGGCCGGGTGCTGCATCAAATGCAAGAAGCAGGGCGGCCGCAAGGATTGTGATCAGCGATCTCATTCGGAACTTCACCTCTCACTTTCGCAATAGCTTGAATGCCTGATTCCAATGACCACCTGCAAACGCCGTAATGATCCAAATCATGGCAGCGGCTTCAAGATAATGCGAGAACCCTATGCCACCGACATCAATTGAATTCCAGCCGAAGTCATTGCAGATGCGCGAGACCTGTTCTTTTGCTTTGGGATCGTCGCCGCAAAGGAACATGTCCGGCGGGCCACTTGCGAACTGTGGCTTGTAAAAATGGGCGTTACCCACGGAATTGAAGGCCTTGACGACGAACGCGCGGGGCAGCGCCTTTTGGATGAGCTCACCGCTCGACGTGCCAAGCCCGCCTATCAGCTTGGGCGGAATGCCCCCTGACATGTCCAGAGGATTCGTTGCGTCGATGACAACCTTGCCGCTGAAGTTCTCGGCTCCTGCCACCAGGACCGCTTCCACAGCCTTGGCTCCATTCACTGCGATCACCACGATCTCTCCGAACCCAGATGTTTCGCTCAACGTACCGCTTGAAGCGTTCTTGCCGCTTTCCTGTGCCCAAGAATTCAGCTTTTCTGGCTCTCGTGATCCCAGCATGACCTCGTTGCCTTCATTCAGGAAGGCGCGGGCTAGAGATTTAGCAACGTCACTTGATCCGAGAATTCCTACTCTCATGTTTTCCTCTCTCTATTTCAGCCAATGTGTGTTGACGTTTCAGTCCAGTCCACTCAGTTTCCGGATTCATATTCGCAGGCAGCAGAACCGACTTCGATGAAGTTGGAGTCGTGTTGAACGTCAACGACTGAATCCGATCTGACGCGATTGCCAACCGGCTGCGCTGCGAGAACCATCGGAGGGAAGATGAACCATGCATCTTCAGAAATAGCCGAACACGCTTTCCGGACACTTTCCCAATCCTGCCAATTTTTTGCCTGATCCTGTTTGGATATTCATTTTTTGAGAATTTGTGGGTGATTCGGTAGTACGCTCTGAATCGAGGACGAGAAGAGGTTTGGTGCCCAGAACGAATCCAAAAGCTATGGGGAAAAAGCCGGCACTGGCGGAGATGCGCCGTGATCTGGCCGAGAGAATCTCCGCCCATACGTCATCGTGCGGCGAGAATGTGACTGCGGTGCAAGGTCTGTCACTCTTTCGTCAGACTGCCTGTACACCCTGCTATATGGCATCGGTCGAGCCCAGCGTATCGCTCTTCGTGCAGGGCAGAAAGCGGATCAACATCGGAGGCGTCGAATACCTGTGCGATGATGCCTCCTTTCTGGTGGCATCCATTGATGTGCCAGTGCAGAGCCAGATCATCGCAGCCTCAGAAGCCGTTCCCCAGCTCGCCATGCGCCTGAAGCTCGATATGCAGATCGTCCGTGAAGTTGTAAGCAGGGAAGATCTGCCTGAGTCGACAGGCCCAACCGAACGGCGAGGGCTTGCCGTGGGGCAGACTACAACCGGACTTGTCAGCGCTGCAACACGCCTGGTCGACTTGCTCGATACGCCAGAGGATATTCCGTTCCTCGAGCACCTGATCGAGCGAGAGATTATCTACCGCATTCTTCGAACGCCACAGGGAGAACGTCTTCGCGCAATCGCAACCTCCGGGAATCTCAGCCAGAGAGCAGCAAAGGCCATCGCATGGCTGAGCACAAACTACGCAAAGCCACTGCGCATGGAGGAGCTCGCAGAGATTGCGCGCATGGGAGTTTCAACGCTCCATCATCAGTTCAGAGCTTTGACTGCGATGAGCCCGCTTCAGTACCAAAAGCATCTCCGTTTGCGTGTTGCGCGGGAGCGAATGTTGAAGGACGGCATTGATGCAACGACCGCGGCATACGAGGTCGGATACGAGAGTGTCAGCCAGTTCAATCGCGAGTACAGCCGCTTCTTTGGCCAGCCCCCGATGCGCGATATCAAGGCACTTCGCGAGGGCAAAGTTGTCGCGATCGACGCCGCATAATCACCAGGGAGCAATGCGCATCGCCCTCGAGCCGGTTAATTTTCGAAGCGGATCTCCGCGCGCAGCTATCCAGATAGATCGCCAGCAGCTCTACCGCGTTTCTGGAGCGTTCGGGCTGGAAGAGTGGTATGGCGATGACGTGTCAATCCAAATCGAAATCTGGCAATGTTCAGGTGGCCAAAATCCCGATTGAAATGCAGCGGTCAAGCAACTCGTGTGTCCTAATGGTTCGACCCACTGTTCCTCGAGATCCCCATTTTCAAAGTGGTACTGCGGGCTAGAAGAAAATGCCCATCATCTGGACAATCGCCAGGGCATTCGTTTGTCGTGATATGCCAGGCTTCACACGATAGTCGAACTCCAAGGGCCGCTCGGGATTGTTGCTCTGCATGTGGATGTTGACTCCGCACAATTCAGGGTTCTCCGCGATTGCGGTCAGGGCCAGATCATGGGTTGAAAGCGCTCCTACCGCACCGCCTGTGACCAATGCCCGGATCAGAGCTTCAGCAGCCATTCTTCTGTCCTGCGAATTCGTGCCACTTAGAATTTCATCAATCAGAAACAGCACGGGCTCGGGCCCCCTCGTGGCTCCAATCGCTTCGCGCAGGCGCTCAACCTCTGCCAGAAATTTCGACCGTCCATCTTGCAGCGAATCGTTGACGGCGATTGAGGCGCAGACGCGAAATACGGCTATGTGTGCGCTGGATGCACGCACCGGTGCGCCCGCCGAAGCCAAAACAGCGTTCACGCCGATTGTGCGGAGGAAGGTACTCTTTCCTGCCATGTTGGAGCCGCTGACGAGATAGAAAGCTGTGCCGTCGGTGAGTACCACATTATTTCCGACACACTGCCGTCGGGAAAGAAGTGGATGCGCCAGATCTGTTGCCGCGAATGTTGCTCCCCCCTGGAGCAGTTCAGGAAACACGTGGTCTGGATGTTCCCATGAATAGCAGGCAAGCGCGTTCAATGCCTCAAATTCGGTCCAAGTGTCTAGCCAATCTTCAAAATCATTCTGATAGCGTGCGCGCCATCTCTCAACGGACAGAACCAACTGCGTACCAGCCGCAAGCCACAGTGAAAACCCGAAGAGCACAAGATCTTCCCTTCGCTCTAGGGCAATGATGCGGCGCTCGAGCTTGCTAATCGTGACGGCCGCTCTCCCTTGACGAAGACGTTGCACCCGATCGCGCAAGTGCGTAGAGTGAAACTGCTGGCGCTCAAGGAGCTCAATGCCTTGTCGCAACACTACGACATCGCCAGCAAGCGAAACAAGCCTTTTGATGTGGGCGCAAACTCGGCGCGAGAACATCGCACCAATTCCGATATGCGCGATGAGTAGCGGTGCCAGTGCAGGGGCAATTTGCATCCAGGTAAATATCCTGGCGTAACCGCACAGGCCCAGGAACAGGCAAACTGTGCTAGAGAGAAGTAGGAAGATGGGTACTATGCAAGGGGCAGCGAGAACAGGTTGGTTCAACCACTCGCGAAGATTGCGCCCCTGGCAGTTCTGAAACTGGTATTTGCCGAGGACGGCCACTTCTTCACGCAAATCGACGGCATCGCGCAACTCTTTCACTGCATCCTGCCGCGCCTGCGCATGATGGACGGAGCTTGGGTCGAGCAAGAGTGATGCAAGCCGTTCCGCACCGACTGCAGATCGCGTTGTAGAAAGCAACTCGAATAGCGACCCCTCTCCGAGAATGTCCAGGTCAAGTTGGTAGAGATGGTGCTCGCGAGCGAATTCCAGTCCGGTGCTTCCTTTGCCTCTCCAGTTGTCTTCGAGCCGATCAATGCCTTGCTCATAGAAAGCTGACCTTCGCGCCGCGTCAACCAGTCTGGCGCTATACCTCAAGAATGCCTGGAACTGCCAGATGGTGATGATTGCCATGAAAGGCAAGGTCGCGAAGAGTACACCTGTTCCTTTCAAAGCGATGGTCAATAAGACTGCGAAGATGGCAGCGCAGAGGATACTTGTTACCAACGTCAAGCGCTTGCGGAATTGTGATGCCTCCATCAGGAGCTGCAGACGGTGAACTCTTGCTTTGTAATCGATGAGTACAGCATCGACTTGCATCGACGCGGAAGAAACGCTCATGCACACCTTCTCTTTCTTGGGCAAAACCCAAGAATTCTATTCCGAACAGGGAAAGACAGAATCGCGAAGACGATTCCAGGTTCCTATAGTCGAAGGAAAGTACTAAGAGAAGAGTGGCGGCGGTCGCTGCCATCGTTGGGGGAGAATCGGTGCGCACGGAACCGCAAAAGAAACGAAGTTGGCCGCACGAGCGCCCTGCTTCAAGGAAGGAGCAAGACGCGAGGCGAATACCATCAGACAGGCTGCTACAACCCGGAAGATATCCGTTGAGTGCACTACCAGAAATATGAGCAGGCAGGACATCAGGGTGGCAAAGAGCATGCGCTCAATTCCAGCAAACAGCAGATCCTGATAGTCAGGAAGCAACAGGAAAGCCAGACAGAAGGCCGCCTCAGCAGCGGATTGCCAGTAACCTTGTGGTTTGGTCACGCACTCTCTCCTCGGCCGTCCCGGTACGACAATTGTAGAGCATCTTCGAAGAGCGCCAACAGGCCAATGCGCTCATCCAGCTTGGTTTTGCTTGCCAAAGATCAGATTCGTCCCTGCAAACGTTCCAGGCGCCGGAGCCTCCGCGATTTCTTCAGGGCATTTGAAGAGGCGGACCGTGCGGTATGGCAATGCCTCGCGGCTACTTCTTCGGGGCCTTCAGATCATGGCCGCTCTGGTGCAACACCAGATGAGTCACCTTGCCTTGATCGTCTTTGAAGAACTCGATCTTGGCGTCGATGACCGTGGGAAAGAATACCGTCTCGGATTCGGCGAAGAGCGGAATCTTTTGCTGCCCTGTTGCCTGGCTTATGAGCTGCCCGTTTTCTACAGTGAACACCAGGTCGAACTGCGGCGTCAGAGCGAATGTCCCTGCATATTGGGCGATGATCTTCGGATCGACTGAGATGGCGGTGCGCACGATGGGTTTGAAGTCTGCCCAACCGTACTCTGCGGCGATGGCGTGCAGAATCTCCTCGGCCAGGACGCCTCCGTTGTCTCCGTTGGTCATCACGAATGCGCCTTCCCCCTCTTTCTCATAGGCGAAGAAGTTGTTGCGGAATCCGGCGTTGGCCCCTCCGTGGGAGAAGAACGGGTCAGCGTCAGCGCCGCCGATTTCCGGGCCCAGGCCCCAGTGGCCCATGCCGGCGGTAAGCATCTGCTGGGTCATCTCCTGGGAGAGTACGTGGTTGGCCTTTCCCTGCAGGGAGTCTTCCACCTCCATGGCATAGCGGGCTAGGTCGGAAGGCGTGGTCCAGAGGCCCGCGGCAGCCATCTCCGGATAGGTGTGCGCGCCGCCTGCAATGGGTTCGCCCTTGCCGTTGTAGGGCGTGGCCGCCGAGGCCTGCAACGCCTTGGGCAACGGCTGCTCGTAGGTGCTGTGCGTCATTCCGATAGGGCTCAGCACGGTATCGTGCAGAAGCTTTTCGAACGGCTCTTTGCTGACATCGACCGCAGCCTGCTGCATGATGGTGTAGCCGCCGCCGGAGTAGTTCCAGCGTGCGCCAGGTGCAGCCTCACTTCGAATGGCTGGAGTGTTGGCGGGTTTCTCGCCGTTGAGCACCTGTACCAGCGTGGGCACAGGCTCGGTGGAGGCGTAGCCGGGAAATCCATGGACAGTGGTGCCGCCTGTGTGGGTGAGGAGTTCGCGGAGAGTGAGCGTCTTGCCCGCAGCCACGGGGTCGGCGGGAAACTTCCAACTGGTCAGATAGGAGTTGATGTCGCCATCAAGAGTGAGCTTGCCCTGCTGAACCAGCCGCAAGGCGGCCATAGCGGCAAGTGGCTTGCTGATGGAGCCGGCCTGAAACATGGTCTCGGCAGTGACCGGTGGACCGCCGATGGCGGCTACGCCAAAGCCGCGCGCCCACTCGATGGTGCCGTGATGCAGCACGGCCACGCTTACCCCAGGAACATTCAGTTCCTTCATCCGGTCCGCAAGCTTATGAGTAGCGTTTGGATCGCCCTTGAGGACGATATTGCCCGTGAGCCCATCTTGAATATGCTGAATGTGCTGTGCCACGGTAGGGGAAACCGACGACGCTTGTCCGGCGGCAAAATGCACGGTCAAGCAGGTGAGAGCGAGGAGAGCAAGGCGGCTGGCGACACATTTCATGGCGGGAATTCTCCGCATCCACGATAGCACCCAACCCGCCTGCGCCCAGTTAACCCGCTGAAAAGCACCGTCTCTTTCTGCGCACGATTTAGCGCTCATCCCTCTTTCGTTGACGCGCCAGCCCATCACACGTTTCGGAATTTCTACCTTGGCGACCTTCCGTTACGAATCTTCCGTCGACGAGTGATTTGGCAATTTGGCCTTAGTTTAGATACAACACTCCCGCGTAGCGTGTTTGCGGGGTCTATCCGAGCAATCGCTCTCCTTGGCTGAAGGTGCTGGGTGTTATTTCTTCTGCCGAGGGTCGGTTGTCGCCATTTTCAGAGTGACTGCCCCAGGCGCTTTTCGAGACATGAGCGGAAGCTGCGGCTGATCCGCGTGCGCGTTCCACTTTTAAGCAGAACGTCGAATTCACCGTGAGAAATTGGCTCGAGTTGCTGCATTTCC
>Ga0207738_100103_pt1 | contig 20442 bp, 14 predicted proteins | sample LuqExpMetagenom9_FD_187767 | JGI IMG/M metagenome (GOLD analysis project Ga0207738, IMG submission 187767) | Tropical forest soil microbial communities from Luquillo Experimental Forest, Puerto Rico - Sample 9 (SPAdes) | ecosystem: Environmental > Terrestrial > Soil > Tropical forest ... | reverse complement strand
TACAAAGTTCATGCAGCAAAGGACCCTGGATCGGATGCAGAGAAGAGATTTGTTTGTGCTCCCCTTTCTTGCCGCCGGCGCGAGCCTGCCGATTGCGGCAGCAACACGCGGCGCAGCCAACGCCTACGACGTCCGTCCCCGATGGTTGAATTCGCTGAGTGCCGCAATGTTCGCCTGTACGGCGTGACGCTGCGCAACTCCGCTGGCTGGACGCTGCGGCCAGTGGCCTGCGAAACGGTCGTCATCGAAGGAATACGCATCCGCAATCCGATCTATGGCCCGAACACCGATGGCATCGACATAACCGCCTCGTGCAATGTCTTCGTCTCCAACTGCGACATTGCCACCGGCGACGACGCCATCTGCCTGAAGAGCGAGAACCCCTATGGCGATCTGCTGCCCACCAAGAACATCACCATCACCAACTGCACGCTCACGACAGCCTGCAACGGCTTCAAGATCGGCACGGGAACACACGGCAGCTTTGAAAACATTGTCTTCAGCAATTCGGTCATCTACAACGATGCGGCCAGCCGGCTCAACGCGCGCGTGATCGGCGGCGTCTGCGTGGAAATGGTCGATGGCGGCTCGCTGGATGGTGTGTCGGTCTCGAATATCCGCATGCAAAACGTGCGCACACCCATCTTCGTGCGGCTGGGACGGCGGACTCCACAACAAGGCACCTTCTTGCGCAACGTTTCGCTGCACGGTATCGATGCCGAGGGCGCTATCCTGACCAGCTCAATTACAGGCGTGCCTGGACTGCGGGCTACCGACGTAAGCCTGAGCGATTGCCGCATTCGCACCGTGGAAGCCGGACTGCGCAGCTATGCCGCCAGCGGTGTTCCGGAGGTCGAGACGGCCTACCCCGAAGCGCGCATGTTCGGTCGTCTGCCCGCCTATGGGCTTTACGTGCGCCATGCCGACCGGGTGCGGATGCGCAATGTGGAGTTGATCTGCGACGCCGCAGAGCAGCGCCCAGCGCTGGTTTGCGACGATGCTGAAGACGCCATCGTGGACGGGCTCGAGGCACAAGCCATACCGGAAGCTCCCCTGATCGAAACACGCAATACGCGTCGGCTCTTTGTGGCACGCACGCGGCTGCATCCTGAGGGTAAGCTACTGCTGGCCGTCGGCGGCACGGAAGCGCGCGAGATCGCGCTTGCAGCCAATGTTGTGCGAGACGATCAAAAACTGGTCGAGTATCGCGACGGCGCCCAGGCGACGGAAATGGAAGGGTCATAGCATAAGGGGGGCTTTACCAGAAGACCCTCCAAGGTTACTGGTATGGCGAGCCAGTTTTTCCGCAAGAGTCGATTGCGCTAAACTAACGCTTCACTTGGTTTAAAACATCCGGTACACGACCCTCTTAGGGATCAATCTTGTCATTGAGCAAGTAATCCGGACAAACACAAAGCTATATGCGAACTTCACCTGCTCGTCCAGCCTCATCAAGGTAGATTTTCGGCAAAGCAATCTGCACACAGATGGAATTTGCTTTTACTGTACTGCGGGTTCGCATGGACGGATTGACGTGCGAGGCCCAATTGTTGCCTGTACCAACTCTTCAATGCCTGGCTCAATCGCAATCACTGTCAAAGAAGGCAGCGCACTTTTTTCGTCCGCCTCTAGACGCTGCCTTGCCATCACACTCTTCGCGTTCTTCGTCCATTCGTCTGAGAGCTCGCACCCTCGTTGTAAAGCGTCCAAGGATTCAAGACCTATATTCGCTAGGTCGCTGAGTTCCAATGAAGAAGTAAGATACGGATGCAGCGCCGGTGTTCTCCGTGCTATCCCCTCAAACGCGGCATGATTACTGCGCCATTGTAACAATGTTCCGTACAGTTCGTCATACTGCCAAGTATCGTGGCGAGTAGTATATGAGCGCGCAGTTCCAACAAAGCGCCGCGCAGCGAGATTCTCAGGATACAAGGCATCGAGCAGCGAATTCTGAATCGGCGGCTCGGATAGCTTCTTAACGATATGCCAACGTGCATACCCTTTGACAGGCTCTAGCGCATCCGCCAGCGTTAGAACCGTCTGCGTATCCGCGGGAGAAAGGCGTGCAATCATGCGCAATCGGTTCAAGTGTTGCCGGATGCCAGAAATTTCTAATTCAGAGTCGATCTGGTCAAGGCGTCTGTACATGTCTTCTACATCACGAATCTCTCGCGGAGACCACAGCCGTTCAGCAATCGCCGCAGTGCGCGGCCAGAGCGCGGCATCCAGCATCTCTGGAGTCACCAGTTCTGTCCACATGGCGGCTTCGCCTCCAAGAACAAGGGAACATTCCGCGCTGGTTGAATCAGGGTCGGTCGCCTGGAAGGGATCTGAGCTGTAATACTCCTCGGATGACCGTAACAAGTCGAGATAATAGAAGGACGCCACAACGACCGGATGGCCAAGACGGATGGCTTCCGTTGCGACTTTTGTTTTGTGCCATACCTCGATCACGATATTATTGGGAATCTTTGGACTAAGCGTCTCATCCCAGCCCATCATGATTCTGCGCTTTGAACGAACGACCCTTTCCATGCGCTGCGTAAAGACAGCTTGTAATGCAGCGGCATCCGGCATGGCATGCGTCTGCATGTATTGCTGAATATGTGAATCTTTGTTCCAGTGAGGAGCAGCCAGTTCATCTCCCCCCATGTGCACGTATTGGTCGGGGAACAAACCGCTCATCTCTGCGAGAAAATGATTCAGAAATTCATAGACACGGGGATTCGTAGGATCAAGCACCCCGCTCTTTGCTCCATGGCCATCGTCCTGCAGTTGCGGTCGACTTTGTAGTTCAGGATATCCTGCAAACCAACTCCGTGTGTGCGCTGGGACATCGAACTCAGGAACAACCCGGATTCCACGGTCACGAGCCTCTTGCACAAAATTAAGAATCTGCGCTTGCGTATAGTATGCGCCATCTGCGGCTCCCTTCTGCTGGAGTTGCGGATAGCGCAGGCTCTCGATTGAAAAGGATTCATTATCGGTCAAGTGCAGGTGCAAGACATTCAACTTGAGCAACTCCATGGCATCCAGTTGACGCTCAAGGTCCGGCAATGGGATAAAGTGCCTGCTCACATCGATCAGAATGCCACGCCAGGCAAACCGCGGTTTGTCACTGATCTTCGCAGCCTGGAAAGCATATCCACCATCGGAGGCCTCCACCAGTTGCAGCAGTGTGGCCAATCCACGCAGAACGCCCGTAGGCCCGACAGCATGGAGTTCAATCGCACGGCTGGTCACATTCAACTCATACGACTCATCGGCGTGCAGTGTCAGGTACTGGGAGTCGTTCCCATCGCAGCGAATCGTGAGAGCGTTCGCCTCTCTTCCTGGAGTGTGCCTGGAGAAGAGTATGCCTGTGCGCTGACTCAACCGCACGAAGAACCGGTCTACGGCCCGATCCAACAATGGATCCCTGTATGCCGCCCATTGCACATGGAGTGTCTTCTGCAGAACAAATCCGCCATCTTGTAAGGCCACATGCGCCGGCATGGGCATCAGGGCAGGTTGCTGCGCCGCGCCGCCCCATGCGGCACAGAAGAGAGACACAAACATGATCAAGAGATAGCGCGGCAGGAATCGAACCAAGCATAATCTTTCAGGTATGCCCCGCAATTTTCCGCACACGGCCTTCCGCATCATACTCTCTCATTTCTTGATCCTGGGATGCCTCATGCAAGGCACGCCCTCTCATCTCTTACTGGGCCGACGGCCGCAGAAACTGCGAATGCGAACGCCGTGAACGAATCAGAGTGCACACCAGCAGCGCCCCCACACAGGGAATCAAACCGCAGGCGATCATGATTGGATCAAAGGCGTGGGTTCCGGTACCGCTGCGTAGGTCGCTCAAATAGCCAATGGCCTTGAAGCCCACAATCGTACCCAAACCCGCCGCAGTTCCCGACATTCCACTCACAGTGGCCACGGCCTCTGCGCAGTAAAGATCTGAGGGATAAACATTCGCCATGACGGAAAATGCCTGATAGGAAAATGTCGCTGTGGCAAATAGTACGGTAATTGCGAACAGGTTATTCACCCAAATGGTAGGAATCAGACAAAGCGTGCCCAAACCACCCGCCAGCACAATCGCGCGTCGTGCGGCAATCAGAGTCCATCCACGCTTGATGAGCCATCCTGAAGCAAAGCCCCCGACATAACTTCCTGCATCCGCAGCCAGAAACGGCACCCAGACCGCGGCAAAACTGTGCGTAAGGCTGAAGCCCTTGGCCACCAGATAAATCGGGAACCAGTCGGTAATAAAAAACCAGACCGGGTCCGTGAGTGCACGCGCTGCAATCACGCCCCAGGTTTCACGCACTCCCAGCAGAGCACGCAATGCGACACGCGGGCGCTGTGCGCCGCTTTCTGCTGTCCCCTCGCGAATGCGCGCCAACTCCTGCTCTGAGACCCAAGGATGCTCTTCTGGTTTGTAGTAGAAGATTCTCCAGAGCAGAAGCCAAACGATGCCCAGAGAACCCGGAACAATGAATGCCGCCTTCCAGCCCCAGCGCGCATTGATCCAAAAGATGAGTACCGGAGCAATTGCTGCTCCTAGCGAGGAACCGCTATCGAAGAAGGCCGTCGCCAGGCCACGCTCTTCGGCAGGAAACCACTCGGAGACAGCCTTAGTTGCTGCCGGCCAATTCGCCGATTCTCCTGCCCCCAGCAAGCAACGAAAACCGAGGAAGGAGAAGAAGCCGTTGGCCAGCGGCGTCAGAATCGACACAAGCGAATAGAACGCGACTGTTATGGTTGCGCCAAGACGGGTTCCTAGCCGATCCAGCAGCCGGCCGCAGAAGATCTGCCCTGCTGTATAGGCAACGCGAAAGCCGATAATCAAATTGGCATAGTCACTGTTGCCCCAGTGGAACAGCACTTTGAGGTTCGGAGCCAGCAGCGCCAGCGTTTGCCTGTCCACATAATTGATGGCTGTGGAAGCGAAGAGCAGACAGCCAATCCACCACCGCACGGAGTGAAAACGCCGTGGTGTGGGCACAGTCTGATGACAATCCGTGGTCATAGGAACTTTCTCTCGCAAACTGCACGAAGGCTCGTCGTACATGGAAGCAAGCAGCAGACGTCCTTACTGCTGCATTTCTTGCAGAGAGCTTGAATAGTACGAGCCTCCAGCCGCGCCGCTGGCTTGATGCGCTTGAATAAACGCCGTGATTTTCTGCCGGTGGAGCTCGGCATCGGGAAAGTCCTCATCGGTCCAGAACCGGCGGGCCTTATTGAAGTAGCCGATGCGCGCAAGGAAGTTCACGCCAAAGTGTTCTCCCTCTTCAATGGAATCATCGGCTCCAGCAGTCGAGCGGAAAGATCCATCCGGCTGCAACGATTCGGTCAGGCACCAATGCAGCATGTTGCGAATCTCCGCTGCGCCGCGCTCGCGCTGCTCCGGCGTCATCGCCTTCCAACTCTTCCCCATCAGTACAACCACATCCATATTGTTGTGATTGCTCTGCACGCCGTGATCGAACCACCCTACCGGATAATCAATGTGCTTCACCGCAAACAGCGTTGTAGCCAGCTTATCGAGCAGAGGAAGCTCCTGATTGACGGATTGCAGGATATGGAATGTAACACTCAGATCGTCAACCTGTTCCCGCCTGCCACTGCTGTGGAGATAGGACTCGCCCCACCACCCCGTGTTCTTGTTGCGGTAGACATTCAACGTCAAATCCATCACCGCCTGTTTCATACCAGGATGCCAGTGATAACCTGCCGGTTCATCCGCAAGAATCAGCCGGAGCAGGTTCACATAAGCGCCATTCAACTCCTTGCGGTTGTCGCGGCCTGTATGTGGAATGTCCGATATTGCTACCTGCGCAAAGTAAGCGCGTAATTTTTCGGGAGAATTCAGCCGGTCCAGGACACGCAACTGATAGCGTGGCTTTATCCCGCGAGCCTTATACATTTGCAGCATATCGTAGGAGACATCAAGGCGCTCCCACCATTGCACATAACAACCGCCCCAGGTTCCGTCCTTCGGGTTCTGCTCCTCGGCACGTGCTTCCCGCTCTGGATGCGCCAAACTATCCTTCAGATCGTTCAACCGCTGGTCCATGCCAGGAAAATCCGCCGTATACCCAATGAACCAGCGACTCTCAATCATGATCTGATGCGAACAGGTCACCTTGGCGCCCTGCGCCTCCCGCTCATAAACCTGCTGGCTCAGTTGCTGCAGCAGGTGCCTACGCGGGGCCAGCAACTTCCAATAGTCCGGATTGTAGGCAACCATATCGGCGCGGATTTTTTCATTCCGATTCATATCGTCTTCCGGAACCTGGGAGACGGCGCAGCAATACGAACCAAGCAGAAGGCACAACAGCGACACAATCCGATGTTTCATACGATGATTTCCTCGAAAGGCTGCAAAAGAATAGAAAGTTCTGGCCGGTTACATCGAGCGTTCTGCCGACAATAAGATTGCGCAAAGTACTACTGTCAGTGTGCGGTGCAAGGCCGGGCGCGCATCTGTTCATTCATGAGCAAGAACGGACCGACGCCATGAATGTCGTTGGTCTTGCGCGGCCGTTTGAGGTAATAGTCCAGATCGCCCACCACCGTGCCCGCGCAGATGTTGGCCACGCTGATTGCGCCCCTGGAAGATGCGGAAAGCTCCATGCGAATCCCGCGATACGCCTTGCAGGCCACGCCCGCATAGCGCGGATTGACATACCCTCGTTCGACGGCCTTTGAGATCGTATAGATGTACATGGACGAAGCTGAGGTCTCCAGCCAGTTGCCCGGCGTTTGCGCCTTATCGACCACGTTATACCAGAGCCCCGTTGCGGGGTCCTGATACCGCTCGAATGCAGCCACCAACTGGCGCACCAGCGCAATCAGCTCGGGCCGGTCCGGATCTTTCCGCGGCATTGTTTCCAGCACTTCCACCAGCGCGACGCTATACCAGCCGATGGAGCGGCCCCAGAAGAACGAAGAGTGCTTTGACCCCGGCAACGCCCAGACGGGTTCGCCCGTCTCGTCGTAGGCATGAAAAAGCAGGCCCGTCTTCGGATCGTTCAGGTGCTTGGCATAAAGCAGCAGTTGTCTGGCGGCCTCGTGATGAGCCTGTTCCGATCCCCCGAAGGCATCGGCATAGTGCACAAAAAAGGGCATCGACATATACATCCCGTCCAACCACAATTCATGCTCGTGCTCGATCGCCGCCCCATGCCATAATCCGCCATCGGCAGTGCGGGGATACGTTTCGAAGCGCTTGCGTATGGCCTCTGCAGCCAGTTTATAGCGCACATCCGCCGTATCTTCATAGAGCGCTAGCATCAAAATGCCCGGCAGCATATCATCGAGTGCGTCGATTGGCTTGTCGATCTTCCCCTGCTTGTCGACATGCAATTCCGCCCACGCGCGAATGTAGCGGAGATAGCGCTCCTCGTGGGTTCTGCGATACACACGCTCGATGGCATACAGCGTCAGACCCTGCGTATAGCCCCATTTGCCCAGCGAAGCCGGCGTAGGGTGGTCTGCCAAAATCTGTTCCACCACGCCGATGGAGAGATCCGCCGATAGAGGTGGTACTGCACTGCTCGCATTCTGCGCGGAAGCCTTCACGGCCTCCGCACAAAACAGCAAACACAGCAGAAGGACAGTTGCACAGTATCGTTGTTGTCTGGTTCGCATGATTCTATCCTTCTGCCAGGCTTAGTCCGCTAGAAACGGAGCTTGAGTGACAGTTGCGCGATACGCGGCGTACGCGAACCGTTCGATGTCACATTACCAAATCCGGATCCGTTCACGTCCGTAACCGGATCGTTCAGATTGGTGTGATTCAGAAGGTTGAAGTACTCCGCGCGGAACTGAAGATTCGCCTGCCGCCACACAGGGAAGACGCGGAACAGGCCGCCATCCCAATCGACAAATCCCGGCCCGTTGAACTGGCCTTTGCGCACATTACCGAAACTTCCATACGCAGGTTGCGTAAAGGCCGCGGCATTCAGGAACGTACGGCAAGGACCAGAGGCAAACGTGCAGCTTCCGCTGGCATAAGCCGATGCGCCATTGTAGACAGCACGATCCTGTCCAATCGCCGTGCCGGACGCATCCGCGCTTGAAGTCACTGTAAGCGAATCTCCTGACTGGATCTTGAGAATGCCCGTTGTCTCCCATCCGTTCACAGCCAAACGCAATGGTCTTGCCGCACTCGTCCACTTCGGCAGCTTCCATACATACGAACCTGAGAACACGTGGCGGCGATCAAAGTTCGACCGGCCCATATCCAGGCTGCGAAAGTTTGTGTAGGTGATCGGGTAGACATAGCTCATCTGATCGCCGTAATTGTACGGCAAGCTATCCAGAGCCTTCGACCATGTATAGTTGGCCATCACCGTCAAGCCGCGGGAGATGCGCTGTTGCGCGCTGACCTGCAGCGAATTGTAGTTAGAGTTGCCGCCATTGTTCAGATTGGTAATGGTCGAATACTCGGTGTAGCTGCGCGGTCCGTCCGAACCAGACGTGTTCGCGGTTGCAGGGTTCATCTCAAGGAAGGTCGTGAGATGAGTCGACTTGGCGCCCACGTAGGCAATGCGGCTAAACAGGTTCTTTGTCAAAGCCTGCTCAATGGCAAGATTCCACTGATAGGTTACCGGAGTCGTGAATTTCCCATTCGCATCATAGGTAAAGACCTGCACCGGCTGAGGGAAACTTTCGGTCGCGCTGAGCCGTGTCGAACGCGGGAAGGGGTTGGTTTGCCCCTTGTATGGATTCGAGAAGGGACCAGCGGGATTGGTGTACTGCACCGATACGCCAAACGGGGTAACCTGAGCGGCATTGGTGCTGTAAGTTCCCTGCGTGCGGCTGTCGTAGAACAAACCTCCACCACCACGCAGAGCGGTTTTTCCGTTGCCGAAGACATCCAGAGCAAAGCCAATACGAGGCATCACATGCGTGAAGATGGCCTGATACCCCTGCGGCTCCACGCCGCGATCCCCAACGAAGAAGATCCCCTTCGGCGCATTCGGATACACGCTCGACACCGTGCCTGCCGCGTAGGCCGCAGGATTGAAGACCTCAATGCGCCCGTCCCGCTCCTTCCAGGGAAGATACGGCTCATACCGCACGCCATAATTGATAGACAGGCGACCATTCACCTTCCAGGAGTCCTGCGCGTAGAATCCCGCGAAGGTATTACGCAGTGCAGAGTACGTTCCGGCACCTTGTATAAAGCTAGTGAGCGAACCCAGCATCAGGCTGGCCACGCCATCGCCAGCACGCTTGTTGAAGGTGAACTTCGCAGGCTCCTGATACTGGCCGCCGTTATCAATCTTGCTCAAGCCAACGCGTCCGCCAAAAGCCAGGTTGTGATTGCCGCGCACCCAGTGCACATCATCAGAGAAGTTGTAGCTATTGCGCTGAAAGGCTGCCCATGCATTGTCGCCGTAGGCAAAATAGCCCTTCACTTTGAACTTGTCGAGCGCCTTGACCGAAGGCTGCCAGATGTTCACGCCAAAATCCGCCACACTGAGAGAATTGCTCGGAGGTTGCCGCTCGGAGGTCTCCTGCAGATAGTTGGCAATGAAGTTGTTCAACAGTCTGCTGGAAAACATATGCGTTTCCGAAATCAGCGAGCTGCGATAGGTGATCTGCGAGCCATCCACATAGGTTAATAGATTGCTCGTATCCAGATATCCGCCATAGGTGAACGCATCCTGGAAATAGTGCAGGAAGATCTGATCCTTCTCACTGAAGTTGTGATCGATGCGGAGTACGTGCTCACCAAAGTCCTCTTTGAACGGCACGCCGTAGAAGATCTGCCCGTTGCCGGTGGCATGCGGCAGATGACTGATCAGCGCCACGGAAGCGGGATCGAAGGTTGTCGGATCGATATAGTTATTGGCATATTTTTTGCCGGTGGTCGGATTCTTTACCGACTCCGCTGCGCCAATCGGATTGTTTGCATTCACCGTCAACAGAGCCGAGAAATCACCACTGCGTTCCGCCTCGGTTGGAACAAAGGAGTTCTGCGGCGTAACGTTGCGCAGTATGCTGCGCTGATAGCCATACATGAAGAATGTGTTCTGCGCTTTGAACAGATGAGGAATCTCCAGCGGCCCTGAAAAGGTTCCACCAAATTGATTGCGTTTGAGAGGATCAACCGTCTTTGCCGGCGAGCTATTGGCCGCGGACTGCACATATCCAAACGGCGATGCCGCATTGAACACGCGGTTACGGAGATACTCGAACAAAACGCCGTGATATTTTTCCTGCCCGGATTTGATGATGATATTGACCACACCACCAGCATTCTGGCCATATTCGGCGTTGTAGTTTGAGGTTTGTACGCTGAATTCCTGCAAGGCATCCGGGAATGGAAACGGACCATTCACGTTGGTGTATTCATCAACGTTGTTGCCGCCGTCGAGCATGTAGTTGGTCTGGTAGACGCGTGCACCATTGATGGCGGTTGAGGCTACGACAGGAAAGGTCTTGGTTACGCCCTGGTCCGAGTCGTCGCTGGGCCCTGTAACTGCACCGGGAACCAGCGTCGTCAGATCCGCTGCATTGCGGCCGTTCAAAGGCAGTTCCACCACGCGGTCGCTATCGATGACCTGCGAGAGTGTCGCTGTCGTAGTGTCCACCTGCTCGGCATTCGCCTCAACTGTCACCACATCCTGTGTCGAGCCTACGGTCAACTGAATGTTCAACGATAAAGCCTGATCTGCCTGCAATACGATACCCGTCTGGGTATGGATGGCATAATTGGCCGCAGACACCTTGATGGAATACTGCGCCGGCTGCAACTGCGGAAACACATAGCGGCCGCTTGGATTGCTGGTCACCTCAATGGTGTGGCCGGTACTCACCTGCGTGGCGGTAATGGATGCTCCAGCCACCATGGCGCCACTCACATCGGAAACCGCTCCTTGAATACTGCCGAACCCCTGCGCGGACAGTTGCATCGCCAAGCCAGCAAACAGCATCAGGACTACAACCCAGCACGACTTCACGCGCCACTGGAGGCTGCGTCTGAAACAACGCCAGGAAGCCAATCGTTGAAACCTCATGAGGACTCCTCTTCAATAATGGGTAGAGGGCGAGGGCTAGATCATGCCCACGCGCTGCCATGTACTCTGTGTTGCCCTGCCTGCTTCCCACCAAATCGCACCACTGGGATTCAAGCCCTGCCCGGCACATTCCCAAACCAAATCAAACTGAGATGTGTTTCTCTGCAAAATTGCTGTCCGATACACGCTTTGCAGAAATGTAGAGACAAGTTAGCGCTGAAATTACAGGGATGTCAATGGTAAAATTTCGCTAAAACTTGTAAATTTTCTACGATAGAAACAATAAAACTCTCTACCTACGCAAAATTACAGGTAAAAACTACTTATTTTAAGCACTTTACGAAACAAAATTGTCTCAGGGAAATTTTCTCTATATCCCGGAAAATCGCATCCGATCCGCAGGAAATCTGCTTCCAGAAGGACCGGGCTTACGAGCACGATCCCTCAAAATGCAGCAGCCCTCACCACTGTGCGAAGAAATGCGTTCCCCATAAACTAACTTATATTCATACATTTACTAGGCAGACCTGGCGCACTTCCCTTCACCGCCTGCGGCCACGAACCGAGGATTCCCCCAAAAGATTCTCTCCCTGAGAGACTCTTTCTGTTTGCCATTTACTTTCTTTGCTGGTAATGTTTCTACAGTTCTTTTGAAGGCTTCGGTATGGTCAGGTTTGTAGATCAGTGACACCGCGAGGCCGGGAATTCAGCATTCAGCTATGGACAAGACGCGCCGATCGAAGAAAGGGAGCTTAGGGCTCCGCGAAATTGCCGCCGCTGCCAACGTCAGCATCGCCACCGTCTCCCGTGTTCTTAACGGCAGTGGCCGCGTTGACCCTGCCATGCACAAGCAGGTTCTTGATGCGGCCGCGCGCCTGAAGATCGATCCACGGCAACGCAGCAAGGCTAGCGCGCTGGTATTTCTCTTGAGCAACCGCTCCATGCTTCCACCCTTTCATGCGCGCATTCTGGTGGGCGCTGAAGCCTACTGTTCCTCGCACGGATGGGATCTCTACTTCCTCTCCTTTGATTACCCACCCAGTGTGACTTCACGGGAATTGCATCTGCCCAAGCTGATTCAGCGGCGGGATATCGTTCGCGGCGTGATCCTGGCCGGCAACACCTCGCCGAACCTTCTGGAGCTGCTCGAACACAAGGACATACCCTATGTCGTGCTAGGCAACAACATCCTCGGCGAGTTCCCTACGCTCCGCAACGACGTGGTTTTCTCCGATGAAGAGCGTGGCGGCCAAGACATGACACGCTATCTGATCAGCCTGGGGCACAAAAACATCTGGTATGTCGGCAACACGCGCCTGCCCTGGTTCGCACGCTATTACGAGGGATACCGCCGTTGCATGGAAGAGGCCGGACTCGAGCCGCGGCAAAGCAGCATCGATTCGGAGGACGACACCGAGATCGGATATCTGGGCACCAAGTACTTGCTTTCGACGGGGGAACCCGTCACGGCCATCTTTGCAGGCAACGATCCTACCGCTTGCGGCGTGTACCGCGGGCTCCGCGAACAAGGCTGGAGAATTCCTGAGGACATCAGCGTAGCAGGCTGCAACGACACGGTGGGCGGCCTGCTCTATCCCCGCCTCACCACCATTCGCGAATTTCCCGAGCAGGTCGGCCGTCACATGGCTGAGCTGCTGCTTGACCGCATCGTGCATCCGGAACTTGAATCGCGCCGGTTGACCATGCCCACCGAATTTATTAAACGGGACTCCTGCCGCTCACTCTCCGAAACCGGCCAGTCTGCGCTACAGGAAGTTCCAGCAGCAGCCATGCCGTAGCCGTTTGCTCCCGACAATGGAGACTACCGGCATGCATTGCACTGCCGGCTACAAGGCCTGTTCCGCAGACCTGGGGGAGCTTTGTCTTTTTTGCAAGCGCATTGCCTCGAGGAGGAAAGCATCATGCCGATGAAGTTCGCGCCGGTACACGCACAAGTGGAAAATTTGAAGATCGAAATCTACTCCGATGGTGCAGCCCTCGGTGAAGCCGCCGCGCAAGCTGCCGCGGAAGAGATGCGATCGCTCGGCAAGCAATACGAACAATTTGCTGTCATCTTCGCCACCGGCGCCTCTCAACTGGCTACGCTCGATGCGCTGACGGCCAAGCAGGATCTTCCCTGGAGCCGCATGACCGGCTTTCATATGGATGAGTACATCGGAATTGCCCCCACGCACCCGGCCTCTTTTCGCCGCTATTTACGCGAAAATCTCATCTCCAAGGTTCCTCTAAAGAAGTTTCACGAGATCGATGGCACCGTCGGCGATGTGGCCGCACTCTGCCGCAGCTATGGCGAGGCTCTTCGCCAGGCGGCGCCGCGTCTCTGTCTTTTTGGCATCGGAGAAAATGGACATCTCGCCTTCAACGACCCCGCTGAAGCCGACTTCAATGATCCCGTGGATGTGAAGGTTGTGCATCTGGATGAGGCATGCCGCATTCAGCAGGCAGGTGAGGGCTGGTTCGAATCGCCCGAGGCAGTTCCCAGTTCTGCCATCTCCGTCACCATTCCCGCGTTGCTGCGCACACCGCGTTTGATCCTTTCGGTTCCCGGACCGCGCAAAGCCGCCATCATCCAGCGGATCCTCACCGAGCCCATCTCAACTCAATATCCGGCGACTATTTTGCGCAGGCATCCGAATGCAACTCTCTATTTGGACAGGGACTCAGCAGCTGAAGTCCTCAGCATGTTCGCATAAGCCTGCCAGTGACGCAGGATAAGTTGACTATGATTTCCGCCGCATGGAGCGAGGGCTAGAACAGTCATGAACCGACGCGTTTTTCTTCAGCAAAGCACGGCCCTTGCAGCCTCCGCCATTGCCGCGCCACGCAGTTTTGCCGCAAGCAGTTCAGCTGGCTATTACCAGATCGCTTCCGCCGTGCTGCCGCGGCATAGCAAGGCAGAGGATGTCTTTCCTGTCCTTGAGCGCTACAAACAGCGGGGTTATTCGGGCATCTGGATTGAGAATGATTATCTGAGCTGGCGCTGGAGCGGCGATCCCGATCCGGATATTGGCGGAAACTGGAAACTGTTCAACATCTTCGATTTCACCTTTGGTTCGCAAAAATCTCTGTATCAGGATTACCTGTTCAGCCTCTGCGAAAAATGCACCGCGCTTGGCCTGGACTTCTTCGGCTCCTTTTGGATGCCGAAACTGAACGCGGAAATGAAGGCCTATCTCGCTACGCATTGCCCTGAGGCTTTCGGCAGCCGCCTCTATCACGGCAAGCCTGCGCCCACGCTCTGCTCCTGCAAGGACAGTGCCGGCCTCGATTTTCTGCAGCAGATGGTGATCAGCTATCTCAAGCTTTCGCCCGCCATTCGCGGGCTCAAAGTCGCCACCCTCGATAATTACGCCTTCATCTGCGATGAGACCTGTCCGCATGCGCATGGCAGCGGACGTAAAGAGCATGTGGGAAACCTTTACGCCAGCATCGATCGCGGCATGCAGCGCGCGCAATCGAAGGCTCGTCTCTTCGTCTACGAGTGGTTCTGGGAGCACGGATATCTGGAGCAGGTTCAGAGCCAGATCCAGAGGCCCTTCGACTTAATCTGCAAGATGTCAGCCGGATCGACACAGCAGATTGAAACCGTAATTCCTGGAGCGCCGCTCTTCGACGCTTCGAACGTGGTCATCCAAGAAGGCTCGTATTTTCGTGCTGACGCTGCGCAACTGGGCATCCAGCATATGGTCGACATGCCCGCCATGGGAAGCGGAATCGACAATTTCTTTCTCGGCTCGCCGCCAATCCCAGGCAGAATTCACCGCCGCATGCAGTTGCATCGTTCTCTTGGATGCGACAAGTTTGTCGAATTCGACTGCGGCAGCCATTGGAACGACTCCAATGAACTGGCGTTTGAGATCTTCAACCGCACGCCGTCCATCGCGCAGTCTGCCCTGCTGGAAAACGTGGCGGCACGCATCTACACCAAGCAGGACGCGCGCGCCATGGCACTGGAAGCGTGGAGCGCCTTCGATACTGGATACGGATTTCTGCCCATCGGTCTGGGCGACACAAAATGCGAGGAGTTTTCGGGACGCTTTGGCATGGGATGGACCATGTGCATAGCCACGCCCCTGGTCCTGAATGCTTTCGGCGATGAAGATCAGCAGCACCGCATCCACTGGCTGAGTCCGTATAACTTTTTCAATAGCTCGCTGGTCGACCGGCTACAAGCGCATTTTCAGCAGGTGTCTGCATCCTGGCAGCATGCCGCGCGCCTGCTCGCCGCTGCCAGCGTTCTCGAAGATCGTTCCGCGGCAAGCGAGCATGAAGCCGTCGCGGCCGAAGGCCATCTACTGGCGGTCACCAGCGCTTTGAACTGGTGCAATGCCTGCCGATACGCCCGCAATCCAACGCACCACAGCAGCTTCGCTGATTTGCTTCCGCTTGAGATGCAAATCACCGAGCGCTTCCAACGGCTCTCTCGGCAGCATGACTGGCTTTGGAATCATATTTGCTGGCATCCCCACCGCACTCCGATGTCGCAAAAGGACCTCGGATTTGAAGGGCTCAGCACACACGATACGTTCCAGGCCAAGCTTGAAATCATGCGTGTAGTCATCAAAAGCTGACGACCTATCCTACAACGGATGCGATTTGCATAGTTTTGTTGCACTCTCCTTCGTCGGCGTGGCCCATGCCCAGGACACGATGGATTTCTCTGGCACAACCACGTTCATGACCACCTTCAAAACACTGATCGTCACAGCCGCCGCGATCCGCACCATCCTCCTGGTTGCTGTATTTGCGGGGGAACACGTGACTCGCCTCACGCGCACAACGGATAATGCGGTCGCTGTTTCTCAAACAGTGGACTTGTGGGTCGCCTGAACAGTTCGTGGTGAGCATCCCGCCCAGCGGCTGGCGGGAAACGCACCGGTGTCAAGCGGCCAGACATCATGCTCTACGACGTGCGGAACGTGAAGAACAACGGCCACCGGCCTGTGCTCATGGTGGACGAGTTGGACAAGATTGGCTATGTGACCGAGCACAAGCTCTCTGCGGTCCATACTCTCATCGACAGTGTCTACTCCGAGGGTGGGCAGATCATCGCCACCTGCAACCTCAGCCGAAGTTACATGCAGGCCAAGCTCGGGCAGGTGGGCGAGGCAATTTTGCGGCGGATCACGAACGACGGTGATATGGCCTATGCCGTCTACTTTGAGCATAATTCGGTGACTATCTTCCAAAATGGTAAGGATGTCACGGCGGAGAAACTCGGGGTGCAGGCAAAGAAGAGCGCGTATGCTCCTATCGCTTTTCGGGTGCCTGCGCCGGAAAAGGCACAGACATCAGCTGGGCCGATACGGTGGAGGTGAGTGTTTGGGATTGATGCGCTGCATTTTTTCGGCGGTTTTCGGCGGCTCGGCGAGTATTAGCCTTCATGACCCGCCCGTGCAGCGCCCCAAAAACAACGTACACCTCAGCAGATGACTCTCCGCTCGACCTGCCCACTCGCATCGCTCGACAGCGGCGGGCACTAAAAGTCTCAGAGCTGGCTGAGCTTCTACATATCAGCGGAAACCGTATCTGCGAGATGGTTTCACGAGGGCAGTTGCCCTCCTATCGCATCGCGGGCTCAATTCGGTTCGACCCGAAATCGACGGCTGACTGGCTACGCAGCCAAGCCGCATAGCGTGGGAGGTGGTACCACTTCGATCAGCGGACGTCGTACCACCGCCCTCCCTACCCTCAAACCCGAAAGGCTTGCACTTGCCCCGCTCGAACCCCGCCTCAGACGCGGGGTTTTCATTTTTCTGACGCATCTTTGCGCCGGTACTACGTTTTTGCAGAAGTACCACAAAAAGATAGAAGAATGGGGACAGGCCGGGTAAAACGGGAAAAACGGGACAATGCTAAAATCGATAAACACTCAGTTTTTATGCGGTTTTCAGCGTATTTATTGGGGATTTAAAAGTGGCTTGGTGGGCAGTGAGGGACTCGAACCCCCGACATCCTGCTTGTAAGGCAGGCGCTCTAACCAACTGAGCTAACCGCCCACGCTATTGGGCAAGGCAGTGCTTGCCGCTCTGTTCTTATTCTACCAGTGAGTTGGAATTCCTGCTGCAGCATTTGCACAGGATGAACTTGCTCATCTCAAAGTTGATAGACTCACATCGGTGGGTATGCTCATCACCAATGCGGACGATTTTGGACTGGCCGGCGGGGTGAACCGCGCGGTCATGGAACTGCACCGTGCCGGCCTGCTGACCAGCACCACCTTAATGGCCTGCGCCGGAGCCACACAGCAAGCGGCGGAGCTTGCCCGCCAGATGCCCCAACTTGGAGTAGGCTGCCATGTCGTGCTGGTAGACGGCGATCCCATCCTCAACCCTGTCGATCAGATTCCACATTTAGCGGAAGCCTCCAGTGGACGCCTCCGGTCCACGTTGGGCAAGTTCCTGCCCTGGCTCCACGGGTTAAGCGCTGGCAGTGGGACCGCGGAACAACGGGCGCGGGAAATCGAAGCAGAAACGTCAGCTCAGATAGCCCTCCTGCAACAGCAGGGTGTTCACCTAACCCACATTGACACGCACAAGCACACGCACATGTTCCCTGCTGTTTTGCGCCCGGTATTGCAGGCCGCGAGCCGGGCAGGCATTCGCGTGGTGCGCAATCCCTTCGAACCCTCCTGGAGTGTTGCGGCAACTCCCCGCGCCCCCTGGTTACGGCGCTTTCAGGTAAATACCCTGCGCAGGCTGGAGCGGCAGTTCCGGCGCATTGTGGCCGAAGAAGGATTCCGAACCACAGATGGAGCACTGGGAGTTTTGGCGACAGGCACACTCGATCCATCTACGGTGCAATGTCTGCTCAAGAGCCTGCCGTCCGATGGCATCTATGAGCTGGTCACGCATCCTGGTTACAGCGATGCCGATCTGCAGCGCGTCCACACGCGACTGCTTGCCTCGCGCGAATTGGAGAGCAAGGCTTTGAGCGTACTCAATGAGCACGCGGAGATCGAGTTAACGTCTTTCGCCCACCTCGGCTGAACATTGCCGCCTCTTCTTGGTGTCCTGCCTAAAGTGCGCCCAGCTTGCGGCAAACAGATTGCATCCCCAACTGCCGGTCAGGCGTCGAACGATCAGATACTAGTTTCAAGCAAGATTGGAAAGGCATCATGCGGATCGGAATCACCTGTTATCCCACCTATGGCGGCTCGGGTGTGGTGGCGACGGAACTCGGCATTGAGTTGGCCAAGCTGGGCCACGAAATTCATTTCATCTCCTACTCGCAGCCCTTCCGGCTGAGTGGCCGGGATGACGAAGGCATCTTCTTTCACGAAGTGCCGGTAGCCAACTATCCCCTCTTCGAGTTCCCTCCCTACGATCTGGCGCTGGCCTCGCGCATGGCGGAGGTTGCAGAGTTCTACAACCTGGATCTGCTGCATGTGCACTACGCGATTCCCCACTCGGTATGCGCTCTGCTGGCGCAGCAAATTCTGGCCAGCCGTGGACGACGGCTTCCCTTTGTAACCACTCTGCATGGAACCGACATCACGCTGGTAGGCCAAGACCGCGGCTATTTGCCGATTACGCGCCATGCCATCCAGGAGAGCGATGGCGTCACCAGCATCTCGGAATATCTGAAGCTGAAAACGATTGAGAGCTTTCAGATCACGCGCGAGATTGAAACCATCACCAATTTTGTGAACTGCGACGTTTACCAGCCGATTCGGGACGAAGAAGCCCGCGCCAAAGCGCGTGCGCATCTGGCCAATCCGGACGAAGCCATCCTGATGCATCTTTCGAACTTCCGTCCCGTAAAGCGCGCGGTTGATACGGTGAAGATCTTCGCCAGAGTGGCCAAGGAAATTCCAGCTCGCCTGATTCTGGTGGGGGACGGCCCTGACCGTTCAACGGCGGAGTGGCTGGCCCACGATCTGGGCATTCACAACCGGGTGCAGTTCATGGGCAAGCAGGATCGCGTCAACGAATTGCTGCCACTGGCCGATCTGATGCTGATGCCCAGCGAGATGGAGTCGTTCGGACTGGCGGCGCTGGAGGCTATGGCCTGCCGGGTTCCCGCCATCACCACCCGAGTAGGAGGCATTCCCGAACTGGTGGAGGACGGCATCAACGGTCTGCTGTATGAGGTGGGCGCGGTGGAGGCTGCGGCCAGCGGCGTCCTGTCACTGCTCAGCGATTCTAGCCGGCTGCAAGCCATGCGCGACGCCGCCCGCCGCACCGCCCAAACCCGCTTCTGCTCCTCGCTGGTTGTGCCGCATTATGTGCGGTATTACCAACAGGTCTTGGCGCAAAAATAGACCTTTCGCCCTCCCAAACGCAAAAGTCTGCCTCGGCGCATTCCGCTGGGGCATCTTTTGCGTCTTTGTGTCACAGGTCTGGCTGTCTGATCTACTGATATTCTCAAGAACAAACTATAATCAACTGGAACAACATGTCGACTCTGAAACCCGTTTCCCGCGTCACACTGGGAGAGCAGGTGGCAGCCCAGCTCTCTGATCAGATAGCCGAAGGCCGGTGGAAACCCGGTGAGAAGCTGCCCTCTGAAGCTGAACTCTGTTTCACCCTGAATATTGGCCGCTCTACCCTGCGTGAGGCGCTCAAATCATTGTCCTTCGTCGGCCTGGTGCAGATGCGCCCGGGTGAGGGCACCTATGTGCTGGATGGCTCGCAGATGATCATGGACCGGATCATGGCGCGCGGGCTGCCTAAATCCGACAAGGAACTGGCTGAAGTGGGCGAAGCACGACTGCTACTGGAGGGCGAAATTGCCGCTCTGGCCGCGCAGCGCGCCGATGGCAGCGACATTCTGCAGTTGGATTCCATGATCGAGGAGATGAATGCCAGCCTGGCCGGCAGAGGCCGCGACTTCATCGATCTGGATGTGGAGTTCCACCTGATGATCGCGCAATGCGCCAAGAACCAGATGCTGTTTGATCTGATGTCGCCGATCCGGGGCGTTCTGCGCGACTGGATCAGTCGCTCGCAGCAGATGCCGGAGATTCAACAGAACGCGCACAAGCAGCACATCAAGATTCTTGCCGCCATCCGCAAGCGCGATCCGGAAAAGGCCAAGTACGAGATGCGCAATCATCTGCAGACATGCGAGAAGATCTACGCGCTGATGGAGCGCATTGGAAAAGAATCGGTACGCGAGATGGCCCAGTCGTGAACGACCACCGGCTAACAGCCGGTGGCTTCGGGTTACGGCTGAAACCTGATTGATCGGCCGTGCGGCCGATTCAGGAAAAACACTTCCCGAGACAAATCCGCTTTTTCGCAGCGCCCCTACAGGGCGCATGCATGAATGGGCACTTCAACCCAGGGCTGCCGCCCTGGGCTATTTTCGACAGGCCCCTCCGGGGCCTCAACGTCTTGCAGAATCTTTCGCCGGCAGACATCACCATCGGAAAATTGGATGACCGGCCAAG
>Ga0207738_100102_pt1 | contig 20648 bp, 13 predicted proteins | sample LuqExpMetagenom9_FD_187767 | JGI IMG/M metagenome (GOLD analysis project Ga0207738, IMG submission 187767) | Tropical forest soil microbial communities from Luquillo Experimental Forest, Puerto Rico - Sample 9 (SPAdes) | ecosystem: Environmental > Terrestrial > Soil > Tropical forest ... | reverse complement strand
CCACCGTGGACCTGGTCAACGAGTTCCGCGAGTACTTCCGCAAGCACAATGAGCCCATCGACGAGAATCCTTCGCCCGGCAACAAGGAAGGCGGCATTACCACGCTCGCCGAAAAATCCCTTGGCTGCGTGCAGAAGGGTGGCACGGCTCCGGTAGCACAGGTGCTGCGCTATGGCGAAAAAGCTCAGCCCAAGCTGGGCGGCATTGCTCTGCTCAACGGCCCCGGCAACGATGGCGTTTCCGGCTCCGTGCTGAGCGGCGCGGGCGCACACATGGTTCTGTTCACCACTGGTCGCGGCAACCCCATGGGCTTCCCTGCTCCCACGGTCAAGATCTCTACCAATACACCGCTGGCCGAGCGCAAGAAGAACTGGATCGACTTTAACGCGGGCCCCGTGGCCGACGGCACGGCAAGCATGAACGAGCTGGCCGACGGACTCTTCGATCTCATTTTGGACATCGCATCCGGGCGCAAACGCACCCAGAGCGAAATCAACGGATATCGCGAGATATCGATTTGGAAGGATGGTGTAACTCTGTGACGACTCCTACGACAGTACTGCCCAAGCTCAGCGCTGAAATTGTGGAGAAGGGCGCAGCCCTGCCGGAACGGGTAGTGCAGTTTGGCGAAGGCGGCTTTCTGCGCGGCTTTGTTGACTGGATGATCCACGGCATGAACCAGAAGGGTGAATTCAATGGCCGCGTGGCCGTGGTGCAGCCCATTGCTCGTGGCACCATCCGCGAAATCAACCAGCAGAATGGCCTCTACACCCTGCTGATGCGCGGCGTGGAAAATGGCAAGGTTGTGGAGCGCACCGAGCTGATCAGTTCCATCAGCCGCGGCATCGATCCCTACATCCATTTTGCCGACTTCCTGGCCTGCGCGCACAATGCCGATCTGCGCTTTGTGGTTTCGAACACCACCGAAGCCGGCATCGTCTACAAGCCCGAGGATAAGTTCAGCGATACGCCCCAGGCCTCGTTCCCCGGCAAGCTGACCCGCTTCCTGTTCGAGCGCTTCGTCACCTTCCAGGGCGACGCCTCCAAGGGCCTGGTCATGCTCCCCTGCGAGCTGATCGACCGCAATGGCGACAAGCTGAAGAAGGCCGTGCTCGACATGGCAGCCAACTGGTCGCTGGCTCCCGAGTTCGTGGAGTGGATCAAGACCGCCTGCATCTTCACCAACACCCTGGTGGACCGCATCGTCACCGGCTATCCGAAGGCCGAGATCGGCCAGCTCTGGGAGAAGGTTGGCTACGAAGACGTGCTCTTTGACACCTCTGAGGTCTTCCACTTCTGGGTGATCGAAGGACCGGAATCGCTGCGTGAGGAACTGCCGCTGCAGAAGTGCGGCTTCGACGCGGTCTTCACCACCGACATGACGCCGTACCGCGAGCGCAAGGTCCGCATCCTGAATGGCTCGCACACCGGCATGTCGCTCGGCGCGTATCTGGCCGGCAAAACCTTCGTGGGCGATTGCATGAAGGATCCCATCATCCATGGCCACATCGAGAAGATGCTGAACCAGGAGATCATCCCCATGCTCACCTTGCCCAAGGCCGAGCTGGATGTTTTTGCTGCCGCGGTGCTGGAGCGCTTTGCCAATCCTTTCATCCAGCATGAGCTGTTGAGCATCTCGCTCAACTCGGTCTCCAAGTACACCGCCCGCAACCTGCCCATCCTTGAGCAGTACGTGGCCAAGAAGGGCGCGGTCCCTGCGCGTTTGGCCTTCGGCATCTCTGCCCTGTTGGCCTTCTATCGCGGCACCGAAATCCGCAACGGCGCCCTGATCGGCTCGCGCAACGGCGAGGAGTATCCGATCAAGGACAACCACGACATCCTGGAGTGGTTTGCCGCGGCCTGGGCTGCCTTTGACGGCACCAAGGCCGGCGCTGCCAAGCTCGTTGATGGCGCACTTGCTCAGAGCTCCTGGTGGGGCAAGGATCTGCGTACGGTACCCGGCCTGGCTGAGGTCGTTACCGAGCAGCTCTACACCATCCTCACCAAGGGTGCGGCTGAGGCATTCGCGACTCTGTAAACCAACAGACGCGGGCACGGCAAAAAGCCTCCGGGATACCGGAGGCTTTTTTGTGTCTTCCTGAGGGGAATGGGAGACCCTACGGTCCGCACAGCGCGATGAAGCCGCGATGACCGGGGCACAGCTCTGTTTCCTGCGCTGCGCTACTGGATGCAGGTGGCGCAGGCCATTTGCTCTTCAGAACGCTTGTTACAGGGGCAAGCTGCTGAATAGACGGCCGTCATCATCGCTATCTGCATCAGCATTCGCAGGTAAGATCGAGGCCAGCCGGTCCTCTACCTCCAGCTTGAAGGCGGCAGCGATCAGTGCCACATGGACGCCGAACGTTCCGCGCAACTCCCCGAGTGCGCTCCCAAAAGTCAAATTATGGAAGCCCCAGCCATTGGCGTGCTGTATGCCATCGCGTCCGTCGGTGCCTACCTGCTCCAGGAACTTCCGGCAAGCTGCTCGCATCGCCCGCAGACTCGCAGCCAGCTCGGACCCGCCGTCCAGCTTACCCAGCTCTTCGCTGAGCCGACGCCGGATTTCAAGCACCGAGTGAACGCAGTGCGAGGCTACTTCCATTTGTTCTGGCTCATACAGCACCCGGCGATCCTCAAGGAACGTAATCACCCGCCGCGCTGCCGTGATCTCTAACTCAGCTGGCTGCCATGACACCCCCGCAAACGGCGTCGAGATGCCAGTTAGACGATTTATGATCTCCGAGGGCTTCATCACTTCTCTCCTTCCGTCACACAGAGCACCTGACACTAAGCAGGTGTCCTGTATCTCGCCTTTGATATCCAGATATTCAACTCAACACGTCGTGCAAATTTTCACCGCGCCTTCACCAGCGCCCGGATAAACTCCGGATTCGAGCCGCAGCAAGCGCCTACAAATGACGCTCCTGCATTCCGCAACTGCGCGAAGTGCGAGGCGAAGAATTCAGCGGACGTATGGTAGTGAATCGCTCCCGCCTCTACCGTGGGCAGGCCCGCATTCGGCTTGATCCAGATAGGCAGATCGCACGCCGAGTGCAGCCGCTCGCAGATGGGAATGGACAGTTCCACGCCCACGCCGCAGTTCGCTCCCACCGCGTCAGCGCCGGCTTCTGCCATCGCTTCGGCCACGGCTTCCGGAGTAGCGCCCATCAAGGTGCGATCCTTCTTCTTGCCGGAATCGAAAGCAAAGGAAGCGATCACTGGGAGTCCGGTTTCTTTCGCCGCTGCAACCGCGAGCTTGGCTTCCTCGATCTCACTCATTGTTTCGATCAGCAACGCATCGGCGCCCGCTGCGGCCAGAGAACGCGCCTGCGCGGCAAACGATGCGCGCACGGTTGCGGGGTCCACTTCGCCGGAGACCAGCAGCTTGCCCGTCGGCCCGATGGACGCCACCACGCGCGCCTTCCCACCGGCAGCTTGCTTGGAAAGCATCACACCCGCGCGATTGATAGCGTCCAGTTCCTCCGCCGCCTTTTCATGCAACGTGATGCTGTTGGCGCGAAAGGTATTGGTGAGCACAATCTGGCTGCCCGCATTCACATAGGCCGCAGCCACCTCTTCCACACGATCAGCATGGGTCAGGTTCCACATATCGGGCACCGAGCCCACTTCCAATCCGCGTGCCTGCAGCTCCGTGCCCCAGGCGCCATCGGTGATCAGCAATCCCTCTGCCAGCCAGCTCTTCAATCCACTCATGTTTCTGACTCCCTCGTCGACTTGCGATGCGGCACACCGGCGCGAACTCAAGCGGACCGTGCGTTGACCCTGTATTAATCCTCAAGCGATTCTATGGCCCAACGTGAGAAAGGTGCAATGCACAAAGGCCTATCCGCGCTGCAGCCTCGCTTGCTCCAACACCTCGCATCCGGCACGGAACAGGCCTGCTGCTTCCACCCACCCGCTGCCATCCGTTAAAGTAATGTCAACGTGATTGTGAATCTTGCCAGACGCGCGCACGACCATAATTGGGAGCTCGATCCCATTACCCGGTCGTTGCTTGATACCGATTTCTACAAGCTGCTCATGCTGCAATTCATCTGGAAGAACTTTCCCCAGACCCAGACGGCTTTCATCTTGCAGAACCGCATGCCCTCCGTGCGCCTGGGCGAGATGATCGAACTGGAAGCTCTCGAAGAGCAGCTTGCCGCGGCCAAGAAACTCCGCTTTCACAAATCCGAGCTGATCTGGCTTGCCGGTAACAGCTTCTACGGCAAGCGCGGCATCTTTGAGCCGGCGTTTCTGGAGTGGCTGGAAAAGGATTTTGCTCTATCCGATTACGAGCTGTCCGTTGAAGATGGCCAATTCAATCTGCGCTTCAGCGGCTCCTGGACGTCCACCACGCTGTGGGAGATCTATGCGCTCACCATCATCGACGAACTCAAGACCCGTGCCAGCCTGAAACGGCTGAGCGAGCTCGAACTCGACATCCTCTATGCCCGCGCCAAGACCCGGCTCTGGGAAAAAATGGAGCGCCTGCGCGGCGTGCCCCGGCTGGCGGTGAGCGACTTTGGCACCCGTCGCCGGCACAGCTTCCTGTGGCAGGAATACGTGGTGACGGCCATGAGCGATGTGCTCGGAAGCAGCTTCAACGGCACCTCCAACACCTATCTGGCCTACAAGCACGATCTGGAAGCCATCGGAACCAATGCGCATGAACTGCCTATGGCGCTGGCGGCGATGGCTGAAAACGATAATGAGCTGGCTCAGGCGCAATACCGTTTGCTGGAGCTATGGCAACAGAGCTATCAGGGCGAATTACTGATCTTATTGCCTGACACCTTTGGCACCACGCAGTTTCTGGAGAACGCTCCCAACTGGGTGGCCGATTGGACCGGACAACGTATCGACAGCAAAGACCCCTTCGCGGCCGGCGATGAATACATTGCCTGGCTGGAACAGCATGGCTGCGATCCGCGCCAGAAGCGCCTGATCGCATCCGATGCTCTCGATATCGACCAGATTCTAGCGCTGCATGCTTACTTCGGTGGTCGGCTGCGCAACGGCGCGCAGGCGCAAGGTTTTCAGCGCGCGGAAGACTTCAACGATTTGGCGCGCTGGGCCGATGAACGCCGCATCCGTTTCAGCGCCGGATGGGGAACTCTGCTCACCAATGATTTTCGTGGTTGCAATCCCCAGGGCAGCGAAGATTTCGATCCGGTCAGCTTGGTCTGCAAACTGGCGGAAGTGGATGGCCGCCCCTGCGTCAAACTTTCCGACAACTACCTCAAGGCCCTTGGCGAACCGGCTGAAGTGGAGCGCTATCGCCGCATCTTTGGCACGGCCGGCGTGGCAGAGATTCCTGTCATCTCCTGATCCTGGTCATCCTTGCGGCGGCCACACAGCCGCCCGCACCATGAAACTTAAGATAAGCTTAAAGCCTCACAAATAAAGGGCGAACCCTAGATGACGTTCCCGTCATTTCGCGGAGCAACGTTAATATGTAACCCCGCCTTATTCTCTGGGTAATCGCGCATTCACATTCCCTCAATATGCTCCTTCCAGCAGGAGGTATCCCCTACCGCCTGACCATAGACAGAAAGAAGGAGAATAAAGATGCTTCGAATGACGAGTGGATGGCTGAAGACTATCCCTGTCGTTGTAGGTCTTGCTCTGGCGCTGCTCACTGCGCCAGTTTCCGCGCAGAACGCAAACGGTATCGTACAAGGAACTGTTGCAGACGCCAGTGGCAAGATTCTCGCCGGCGCTTCGGTTACCCTCAATGACGCAGCCGGTATCGCCCAGCAGCGCGCTCTCACGGACAAGGACGGTTACTATTCCTTCGTCGGCCTGCAAGCCGGCCGCTATGAGCTTGCCATCAGCGCCACAGGCTTTCGTACCGTCGAACGCATCGTGATTGTGGCTGGCAATAAGCAGACTCTTGACGTCAAGCTGATCCTCGCTTCCGTTGCGGAAGAGGTTGTGGTCGAAGCCGATGACAACAGCTCGATTGCCGTGCAACTGGCTCCGGTCAAGGCGCTGCTCGATGCCGCCAGCCCGCGCACTGAAATCTCCAGCCTGTACATCCGCGAGTTCACCTCGCCGATGACCGACTTCAGCGATATTACGCAGGCCGCGCCCGGCACCATGAGCTTCAGCGTGAATGGCATTGGCAACGGCCAGGCCAAGACCTGGTATCGCGGCTTCAAGGATGGCATGTACACCATGACCTGGGATGGCGTGCCCTTCCAGGATTCCAACGATCCCACCCACCACTCCTGGGCCTACGTTCCCGCTCCCGCCATCAGCTATATCGATTTCGACCGCAGCCCCGGCACGGCATCCGATGTGGGCCCTGCAAACTTTGGCGGCTCCATCCACATGTTCTCTCCCAAGCTCTCGAACTCCATGCAGATTCAGGGCGCCGTATCCTATGGCTCCTTCAACTCTACGCAGTATCTGGGGCAGTTCAACTCCGGCCTGTTTGCGGGCAATAAGGCTAACTTCTGGTTCGAAGGCCACCATCAGAACTCCGACGGCTACCAGACCGGCAACTATCAGCAGCGCACAGCCGCCACAGCCAAGCTCACCTACAAGCTCACCAGCGCCACCAACTTCGCCTTGGTTGGCACCTCGATCATCGTGGACAGCAACACGCCCAACAGCGACGCCACCCGCCGCCAGCTCTTCCATCATGGCGACAACTACCTGATGGAAAACAACCAATATCTGGCCGACGGCGTAACCCTCAATCCGCAGTGGTACCGCTACTACAACTACCACATACCCACCAACTTCGAAGTAGCGACTCTCGATAGCGATCTCGGCAGTGGCTGGACGGTCAACTCCAAGACTTATACCTACTCCTACTCGAACCATCAGCACTACCAGAACAAGCAGGACTCCGATCTGATCACCACGGCGCTGCCCTCCGATGTGCCCGACGGCCAGTCTCTGAGCGCGATCACCGAAACCCTCAGCTCCAATAGCGGCATCAACAAGCTCAACCAGTACAACCGCATCGGCGAGATTGCAACCTTTGCCTCCGCCTCGCGCTACGGTGTGCTGCGTTTCGGCTCCTGGGTGGAGTGGACCACCACGCATCGTTATCAGGTGGGCAGCGATCCCCGCACCTGGCTCGATTCAACCGTGCTGAAAGATCTGAAGTTCCACGAGCGTTTCTGGACCGATTCCGTTCAGCCTTACCTCGAATATCAATACGTCGGCTTCCCGCGCTGGACCATCACGGCCGGCATCAAGAGTGCGCTCTACCGCATGACACTGCAGCAGTACGCCGACGGCAAGACCGTGGGCAACCTGGGCGGCAATGCCTTCGTTTATCACTCGGCACTCTATAACAGTTGGCTGCCCTCCATTGAAGCCAACTACCGCATCCGTTCCAACTGGTCGGCCTATGGCCAGTATGGCCGCGGCAGCGTGATCCCTCCATCGAGCGTCTTTGATGCTACCGGCGCGCAAGTGGGCACCTTGCCCAAGCCAACCACTGCAGACACCGTACAAGGCGGCAGCGTGTTCCGCACCAATCATTTCAGCGTGGATGCCGATGTCTTCCATATTCACTTCCAGAACAACTACACCTCTTACTACGACTCCACAGCCGGCATGACCTACTACTACGCCGCTGCTCCCTCCAACACCATCGGCTTCGAGGGAGAAGGCAATATCGCCCTCACCCACACTCTAAGCTTTGTGCTGAACGGCACCGCCGGTCAGGCCAAGTACGAGGCCGCCAATGCTTACACCACCCCCACGGGTTCGGCCTTTGCCGCCATGCCCTCCTACTGGGTATCCAATGCCGCGCACGATACCGAGAGCGCAGGCCTCACCTATCAGAGCAAGGGCATTAGCTTTGGCCTCTTCAACAAGCGCATCGGCACCCGCTACGACGCCGCCGGCAACGCCACCAGCGTCATCAATGGCGTCACAACCACACTCGGTAGCGGCCAGAACATGACCTACGATCCGTTCTGGATGAGCAACCTCTTCGTGAACTACACCATCCGCAAGAATTCCTTCTTCGATGGCTCGAAGATCAAGCTGAGTATCAACAACCTCCTAGACAACCACGACCAGGTAGCCATCTCCTCGGCAGCCAACTCCGCAGCTCCTCTGGTGCCCTACGTGAAAAGCGCCAATGATCAACTGAACCTGCTCCCTGGCCGCTCGGTGATGATCACCTTCCAGATGGGACTCTCGCCCCGCGAGAGGTAGTCTCTTTCTGCCAACACAAAGCCCTGCAGCTCGCGTAGGCTGCAGGGCTTTCTTTTTGCCCGGAAACGGCATGGAACGAGAACGGCTAGCAGTTCACGCCGCTTCCCGTAATGCCGCCGTCCACTGCCAGCACGCTGCCGGTCATGAAGGAAGCTGCCTCAGAGGCAAGGAAGATCGCCGGTCCCACAATCTCTTCCGCCTTGCCAAAGCGGTGCATAGGCGTGCGCATGCGAATCTCCTCGCCACGCGGCGTGCCGGTGATTAGCTTGATATTGAGAGGGGTGGGAATCACGCCCGGAGCAATCGCGTTCACATTCACGCCCTGCTCGGCCAGTTCCACTGCCAACGTCTTCGTCAAGGACACAACGGCGCTCTTGCTGGCCGAGTAGGCCGCCACCTGGTAATAGCCCGCGAAGGAAGTGATCGATGCAATGTTGATGATGCGCCCATAGCCTGCCTTGGCCATCGTCGCGCCAAAAATCTGGCAGGCGCGCAGGGTACCGGTCAGGTTGGTTTCCATCACCCGCGCCCACTCTGGCTCCGGAACTTCAAGTGTGGGCAGCTTGTGCGTCACGCCGGCAGCATTCACCAGGATGTCCACCTTGCCGAACTCGGTCAGCACCGCATCGTGCAGCCGGACCATGGACGCGCGATCCAGCACATCCGAGGCACAACGCAGCGTCCGCCGCCCCAGCGCTTCAATGGCCGCAGCCGCTTCTTCCACTTTGGGCAAATTCCGACTTGTGGGCACAACATCGGCGCCGGCCCGCGCCAGTCCCAGCGCAATTTCCAGCCCCAGGCCCTGATTCCCGCCCGTCACAACGGCCACGCGGCCGCTTAAATCAAACAATTGCAAGCTCATCGACTGATCCTCACTGGCGCCCGAAGTTGTGCCCACAGTCACAGACCGGTCCGGGCGCGCATCTGGAAAACGTTCTCCACACTCTACCACCGGCCTTACCGTCTCAAAACGTAAACTTTCATGCCTTCATGTGCGCTCCCATCACATACAGGTCTGACCTCAATGCGTTATTTTATTTGTGGTATGGAAAAACTTTTGATTCCCACTTCTCAGCGCCGTTGGGACTGCGTGAGCCTGGGCGAAGTCATGCTTCGTCTTGATCCCGGCGAGGGCCGCATTCACACCACCCGCACCTTTCAGGCGTGGGAGGGTGGCGGCGAATACAACGTAGCCCGCGGTCTGCGGCGTTGCTTTGGTATGAAGTCCGCCATCGTCACCGCGCTGGCGGACAACCCGGTTGGCCGTCTTGTGGAGGACTTCATCCTCCAGGGTGGCGTCGACTCCAGCCTCATCAAGTGGTTTCCGTACGACGGCATTGGCCGCACCGTGCGCAACGGCCTCAACTTTACCGAGCGCGGCTATGGCGTGCGCGCCGCCGTCGGCTGCTCCGACCGCGGCAATACCGCCATCAGCCAGGTAAAGAAGGGCGACTTCAACTTCGAGTCCATCTTTGGACCTGAAAATGGCGCGCGCTGGCTGCACACCGGCGGCATCTTCGCTGCCCTCTCTGACTCGACCGCTGAAGTCTGCGCCGAGGCCATGGACGCGGCCAACAAGTACGGCACTCCGGTCTCGTACGACCTGAACTATCGCCCGTCCTTGTGGAAGTCCATCGGCGGCGAGAAGAAGGCTCAGGAAGTGAACCAGGAGATCGTCAAGAAGGTCGACGTTCTGCTCGGTAACGAAGAAGACTTCTCGGTGATGCTCGGCGTCAAGATCAAGGGCGTTAGCGAAGACTTCAATGAGCTGCCCATCGAGGGCTACAGCGAGATGCTGCGCGAAGTGGCCTCGCTCTATCCCAACCTGAAGGTGATTGCCAGCACGCTGCGTACGGCTCACACGGCCAGCCGCAATGCCTGGGGCGCAATCGCTCTCTGCGAAGGCGAAATTGTCCACGTTCCCCAGCGCGACATCGACATCCTCGATCGCGTGGGCGGCGGTGACAGCTTTGCTTCCGGTCTGGCCTACGGCTTCCTGACCAATGCCGGCGCGCAGACCGCCATCGAGTACGGTGTGGCCCACGGCGCATTGGCCATGACCACCCCCGGCGACACCTCTACCGCTTCGCTCTCTGAAGTCAAGAAGGTGATGAAGGCCGGAACGGCCCGCGTCGATCGCTAAACCAACCAGAAGGCCCGGCAGTTGTCGGGCCTTCGCACGTGGCAACCAAGAGCAGCTTGCAGTCTGTTCTACCCATCTTCGCTCCGTTCCTAGGGAACACCCTGCAGTTCTCGAAGATGGCTGCAATGCGTGAAAGCTGTCACAACCGTTGAAGTCGCCAGCAGTTGGTGAAGGTTGCGACAGTTCTCGAAATTGACTGTGATTCTTGTGCTGGCTGCAATGCTTGAAGTTGTTTGCGGTACGTGAAGGTTAACGCAGTTCTTGAAGTTGACTGCGATGCTTGAAAGCTACCACAACCTTTGAAGTTGTCAGCAATTCGTGAAGTTCGCTGTGATTCTTGAAGGTAGCCGCAGTTTTTGAAGTGATTCTTGTGCTGACTGCAGAACCACAGCAGCGGTTTGCCGGATGAATCACTCTCAGCTTTGACGGCTGCAGTGGCGCGAATTGCCCCGCGCCGTAGGCGCAATATACGTTAGCCCAGCGCTTCAGCGCTGGGAATGCAAGCAGGATTGAACCAAGTCCCGTAGGGACGGCGCAATCAACTGCCCTCCCAGGGTTTTGGAAGTTTTGAAAGGGTACGGTTTCAGCCGTGCCGCACAGGTCCTCAGAGACGCATCCGGGCTTCAGCCCCTGCGGGCCAGAAAAGGAAAAAGAAAATGGCAGAAACCATCAAGGAAGCAATCGAGCGCGTTGGCCTCATCCCCGTGCTCCGCGCCAAGAGCAAGGAACAGGGTCTGGCCGTCGTCAAGGCGATGCTCGCAGGCGGCGTCAACACGGTTGAAGTCACCATGACCGTCCCCGGCGCGGTTGACCTGCTCAAGGCCCTCAAGGCCGAGTACGGCAACGACCTGTTCCTCGGCTCCGGCACCGTCACCACCGCCGAGCAGGCTCAGGCCACCATCGACGCCGGCGCTGAGTTCGTCATCAGCCCCTGCCTCAACCTGGACGTGATCCGCTGCACCAAGGCCAACGGCAAGCTTAGCTGCCCCGGCGCGCTGACCCCGACCGAAGTCATCACCGCCTGGAATGCGGGTGCGGACGTGGTGAAGATCTTCCCCTGCTCGGCCATGGGCGGCGCCAGCTACCTGAAGGCCCTGCTGGCTCCCTTCCCCTTCCTGCAGCTCATTCCCACCGGCGGCGTCAGCGTCTCCACGGCCAAGAGCTTCCTGGAAGCCGGTGCGCGCGCCCTCGGCGTGGGCTCTGACCTGGTGAACCTGAAGGCCATCGAAGACGGCAAGCCCGAGATCATCACCGAGCAGGCCAAGGCCTATCTCAAGGTCTTCGAAGAGTACCGCGCATCCAAGAAGTAGTTTTCTACTGCTGCAAGCCCTGAAAGAAGAACCGGTGATGCAACTGCACCTCCGGTTCTTTTTGGGGTTGCGATGTCTGCACCCTTCCTCTGATTTTTAGATAGTTATTAGATTGTTGAAACAAAAAATTCTCCAGCTAGGTTTCGCCATCTCCGTGTAAAAATTAAGTGAACTTGCGATGTTCCTCGGAGCTATTTATCGGTATGGAGTAGACGATGGCATGGGCAAAACCGAAGTATACCAAAGGTCAAATTAATCGCGCAGGCGAGATTCTCTCTCTTGAAAACCCGTTTGAAGACGCCCAGTGCAGTAACGAAGAGTATTTCCAAACGTTCGATATTGTCAACAACTGGCGAGCGGTACATAGCTATCCACTCCAGGCGATGAAGATGTCGCTGAAGAGGCGCGCCCAGCGTGTTTGTCCTTCGGCGATCGTGGCCCAGAGACTGAAGCGCCTTGCATCCATCAAACTTAAGCTAAAGCTGAGCAGAGAGGCGGGAAACCATCCAAGCCTTTCACAAATGCAAGATATCGGGGGTTGCCGCGCAGTAATGGATTCCGTTAGCGATGTCCGATTGGTCGAAAATGCCTTCTTGGAGGCGTCAAAAAAGAACCCGAATCGTGGGCCGCAATATTCGAAGAAGTATGACTACATAGCTAATCCCAAGGACAACGGCTATCGTAGTGTGCACCTTGTCTATCGTTTCAGATCTGATTCATCTCAACATTCCTGCTACAACGGTCAGAGAATTGAGATTCAACTGCGCTCACGTAAACAGCACTATTGGGCGACAGCAGTGGAGACCTACTCTACATTTTCGGGCGAGGCGCTAAAGTCCAATATCGGAAGGGAAGAATGGAAGAGGTTTTTCGCGCTGATTTCTAGCGTGATAGCGATTCAAGAGAACGAGTCTACTATACCTGCGACTCCACTAACTCTGGAGACGATCAGACCCGAACTAAGCAATTTGTATCATTCACTCGGCGTTTATAACGTTTTGAGTGGTTGGGCAGCTATCACGAAATTCACACAAGAACAATCACTAGATGAACAAGGCGCGGTGCTTTACCTCCTTGTTTTGGACCCGGAGACATTCACAACCACTCTCGAGGTATACCAGAAACACCAGGAGACTCTCGCAACCGCAGAATATGCTCGAATAGAGAAAGATAGCCCAAAACTTCAAGCTGTCTTAGTCGCAGTTGATTCAGTAGCTGCACTTCGCACGGCCTACCCTAACTATTTCCTCGATACGACATCTTTCCTCGACCTAGTAAGAGATGTGATTGCGGGGGATCCGGCCGTCCAGCTACCTCTCCTCGACAAATAAGCAGCTTCTATTAAACGACACGTCTGTGGTAGTCAAACTCTGACACGACCTTCCGTGCGGCGTTATACTTCTCCTTCCAAAAAATATCGTTTGGGGAGCGCAGGCAATGTCTTCTACTGGATCGATCCCGCAAAGAACTGAAGCCTTCCGTCTCGACGGCCGTCATGCTCTGGTTACAGGCGGAGCCAGCGGCATTGGCGAGGCCACTGTGCGCGAACTGGCACGCGCCGGAGCCTTCGTCTGGATTGCCGACATCAACGTGCCTGCCGCCGAGGCTCTGGCCGACGAAGTCGGCAGCGCACGCGCCCTTCATCTGGACGTGACCAGCCCGCAGTCCATCGCAGCCGCGGCCGCCAAACTCGACCGGCTCGATATTCTGGTCAACAACGCCGGCATCGGTCACGTGGGCTCCATCGAGACCACCGCCATCGAGGACTTCGATCGTCTGCTGAACGTGAACGTGCGTTCCGTTTTTCTCGTGTCGAAGGGCCTTATGCCCCTGCTGCTGCAAGCCACGGAGCATCACGAAGCGCTCGGCTGCATTGTGAACGTGGCCTCGGTCTCCGGGCTGGTCGGCATCAAGCAGCGCTTTGCCTACTGCATGAGCAAAGGCGCGGTTGTTTCCATGACCCGCCAGATGGCTGTCGAGTATCCCAAGAAGTTGCGCGTGAACGCCGTCTGTCCCGGCACCGTGCAAACGCCCTTTGTGGAGGCGTATCTGGAGAAGTTCCACCACGACACCAAGGAAGAGACGCGCGCCGAACTCCGCGCCCGCCAGCCTGTAGGCCGCCTGGGCCGCCCGGAAGAGGTCGCCTCGCTCATCCGCTACCTCGCCAGCGATGAGGCCGCGTTCACGACCGGCTCTCTGATGGTGGTCGACGGTGGATGGACCGCGGCGTAGATTCGCACTTCCATCCATCTCTGCGAAAATGTGTTGAACGGGCATGGCACCACAGCCTGCTACGCTTGGTTTTCGGGATTCGCGTCAGGGCACGACTTCAGTCGTGCCGACTGAGCCCCATCATTGAACTGGGCTTTAGCCCCTGTTGAACCGCACGGAGCACATCATGAAGCTTGTTACCTTTTCCACCGACGATGGACTCGGCCCGCGCGCCGGCATACTGGCCAACGCCGAAATGCGTGCGCAAGGCCTGGAACTGATCGAAGTTCTGTGGGCCGATCTCAAGAACGCGCCTGAAAAGCCCACTACGCTTTGCCCCACTGCGCTCGACGTGATTGCGTTCGGCCCTTACGCCGACAACGACACCGTGGAGCACCGCGTTTTTCTGGCCGGAGCCTATCAAGTCCACGCGCCCCTGCAAAATCCGCCACGTATCTTTGCCATTGGCTTGAACTATCGCGAGCACGCCATTGAAACCAAGGCCGCGTTTCCGGACTTCCCTGTTGTCTTTTTCAAGCTGCAGACAGCCATCAATGCACCCGGCGCGCCGATCGTACTGCCGAAGAACTCGCAGGAGCCCGACTACGAGGCCGAGCTGGCCTTCGTCATCGGCAAGGGCGGCTATCGCATCCAGGCAAAGGACGCCATGCAGCACGTCTTCGGCTACACGATCATCAACGATGTAAGCGCGCGCGACATTCAACGCTCCACTTCGCAGTGGTCCATGGCCAAGAGCTTTCCCACCTTCTGCCCCATGGGTCCGGCCATTGTCACCGCCGACGAGATTGCCGACCCGCACGCACTGGCCATCAGCACCACCGTTGGCGGTGAGGTGCTGCAGAACTCGACCACTGCCGAGTTGATCTTCAAGATCCCGCAGCTCATCGAATACCTTTCCTCGATTGCCCCGCTGCTACCCGGCGACATCGTTTCCACCGGCACGCCTTCCGGTGTAGGCATGGGACGCACGCCCAAGCGCTGGCTCAAGGCTGGCGAAACGGTCACCGTCCGGATCGAAGGACTGGGCGAGCTGAGCAATCCCATCGTGGCCGAGTAATCCTCTGTCAGCGCAAAACAGAAAGGGCTCCGCAAGCGCGGAGCCCTTTCTGTTGAAACCGTCCTGCTAACTCTAGGCCGCAATGCCGTCCATATCGCCCTGACGAGGCTTGGAGAAAAAAGCCGCATACAGTGCGATGCACACAAAACAGACGGCCGGCAGCAGGTAGCCGTAGCGCACACCCGCCACATCGCAGATCTTGCCCATCAGAGGGGTAATCACCGCGCCACCGATGATGGCCATCACCAGAACCGATCCGCCGGTCTTGGTGCGCAATCCCAGGCCCTTGACGCCGAGGGCAAAGATGGTCGGGAACATCATCGACATGAAGAAGCTGATTGCGATCAGGCATCCAAGTCCCAGCCAGCCGGGCCAGAGCGCCGCCACGGCGCATAGCGCGGCATTGATCACAGTGAACAACGTAAGCAGATGCGGACCGCTTACGAAGCGCAGAATCGCGGTGGATGCAAAGCGGCCCACCATCAGAGCCACCAAAGCTCCGGTCAGCCAGTAGCCTGCACTACGCTCGCTGATGCCCGTATAGTTCTGCACATACGGAATCATGTAGCTCCACACACTCACCTGCGCCCCCACATAGAGGAACTGCGCGGCCACGGCCAGCACAAAATGGCGACGTTTGTGGAGCGCCGGGCCAAGCACACCGGCGAAAGGATTGGTAGCCGTGGTCAGGCCAACTTCTGGGAACGTGGTGCGCGCAATCAGCAGTGCCCAGATGAGCACCACCACACCCAGCACGATGTAAGGCGCCACCACGCGCAGCGTCTCGGCATGCAGGTACGCCTGATAGCTGCCATTGGCCACCTTCTCGGCAACCTGCTCCTTGCTCAGCTCCACGCCGGAGAAGATGAACCGCGCACCCACCAGCGTCCCGGTAATCGACCCCAGCGGATTGAACGATTGCGAAAGATTCAACCGCTGCTCGGCATTCAGCGACGAGCCCACCTGCACGATGAAGGGGCTAGACGCGGTCTCCAGAAAGGCCAACCCGCAAGCAATGACGAACAACGCCATCAGGAAGAACCAGTACTGCGCCACGATGGCCGCTGGCCAGAACAGAATGCAGCCTGCGCCATAAAGGCCAAGACCAATGAGAATGCCCGTCTTGTAACCGGCGCGATTCATGAAGCGGCCAGCAGGAAACGCCACCAGGAAATATCCCAGATAAAAAGCCGATTGCACCAGTCCCGCCTGAAGCCGGTTAATCTCAAAGGACTTCATGAACTGGCGGATAAGAATGTCATTCAGATTGTTGGGAATGCCCCAGAGAAAGAACAGCGCCGTCACAAGGAAGAAAGGCAGGAACCTGCCGGCAGGAATCAGAGGTGTGCGACCGTGCGCGGGAGTTTGGCCCGCGGGCGCGGTAGGCAGGGTGCCGATCGGAATACTCAAGGCGGAAACGTCCTCCAGATAAAAAATCGAACAGGAGTGCCGTGGCGGAATTGCGAAAAATGGGCTACTTATCCGATAACTTTAACGCAAACGTCGCGACCACACCTTTGTATCGAATCGGAGGTAGAACTGGCAAGTCCGATCTGCCGGCCGTCGTTCTGCGGCAAGCTCCTGCCTACGGATGGTACCGCTAACGCCCCTGCAGAGTGGCTGGCCGCTGGTACAGCGTCAGGTCATTTCCCCAACGGGAGGGCTGAAACCCCTGAGCAAGAACATGCTTGCGGTAGATCTCCACGCGGACATTGGAAAATTGCGGCAGGAGCGCGGGCTGATCCTGGAAAACAACCAGATCGGCCTGATCGAGGTCGGCAAAGTCCTTCTCCTGGGCGCGCCCTTCAATGTGACTGTAAGCAAGATTCCGCACTTCAGGACGCTGCCCGGGCAGCTCGGAGCGGAACAGGCGTGCCAGTTCGAAGAGAGCGCCGTTCAGCGTGGGACTATCGGTGGCCAACACCAGATGCGCGGCATGCTGCGCCGTGGCCTGATCCAGCACCAGATTCGCGCGCTCCACACTCCGGACGTCGGAACGGGAGCGCTCCGGTACGGCGGCCACAGCCAGCAAAAGGCAGAGCAGACCTGCCGCCGCCAGAGCCTTCCCGTGCGGCCAGGGTTTTGCATCCCCTGCAACCACAACCGACGCCAGAAATGGCAGCGCCACAATCACCGGGAAGGCATAACGGATCTGCTTGCTAGCCGCAAACAGCACCGCCGCGCCAAACAGAAGAACAAGGACAAGCGCAGCGGTATCGCTGCTGAAGATGCGCCTGGGGTTGAGCACGTAGTAAAAGCCAAGCGCCACGGCAACCAACAGCAATACTCCAGCCATGCCCGGCGCGTAATAGAAACTCAGAGACAGGAATTTTCCCAGGGGCATGGCAAAGACGCGCGCCACGGAACCATAGGACCATACCAAGAGAGTCTTCACTGCGGACCGGCCAAACAAAAGCAGAAAGATCAGAAGAGGAGCCGACGTGCAGAGGTAAGCCAGGAACACGATTCGCGCTCTCCGTGCGCCTTCTCGCCGGATCACAATCCACGCCAGCAACGGAAGCATCAAAAAGAGGAAGAACGCAAAGTTCAATTTGATATGGAGCGCAAGCGTGGTGAGCGCGCCCCAGAGAATGCCATGCAGAATGCAGTTCCACGTGGTGCCCGCCTGCTTGCAGCGCACCTCGAACGGGAGAAGCAGCAGAAACCCCAGGCACGCCCAGGCAAACCATCCGTCGGCAAGCATGCCGGTCGCAATCCCATAAGGCACGGCGGGATCGATTGTGGCCGTCGCGGGGGTGAGCGCATACGGCCGATACTGGATGCCAATGGAAAGCAGAACGCACAATGCGGAAAGCAGCATGGCCACCGGATGCACGCCGATACGCAAGAGCAGATAGAAGCACAAGGCGATTGTGCATGCGATAGCAAGAGCAAGCACAACATAGCAGTTGCCGGTGGCGGCCCAATTCTGGATGGGACCAAACGGAATCCCCAGCAGCGTCATGGCGGGTGGGCGGGAACTCACCATGCCCCTCAGCATACCTGGCAGATCGGCCGACCAAAAGGCGCGGCTGACCAGCGTGGAACGGAGCAGATAATCGGCGTCATCCCAGCGCACCAGGGAGGGCTTGTAGCTAATGAATGCCGGTGCGATCAGCAAGGCGAACAGAACCGTAGTGATCCAGGGCTTCAACCCGGCCAGAATGGTTTTCATCCGCAGCCATCCTTTCTTAACCGCGAACGGCATCACCCTTTTCTGTCGTTCTTCACCGCTGGGAGCAACAACCGTTTCGAATGCTTGTCCGTTGCCCCTTGCCGCTACAGCACCCGTCCCAGCCATTTACCCGTGTGCGACAGGAGATTGGCGGCAATCTCTTCCGGAGTTCCTACCGCAACCACCGTACCGCCTCCTGAACCACCTTCCGGTCCCAGATCGATCACCCAGTCCGCAGATTTGATCACGTCCAGATTGTGCTCAATCACAAGCAGCGAACCGCCGCCATCGATCAGCTTTTTGAAGGCAGTCAAGAGCTTCGACACATCGTCGAAGTGCAAACCCGTGGTGGGTTCGTCCAGCACATAGAGAATGCGGCTGGCCTGCGAAGGCTTGGCGTTGGCATTGGCGGCCCGCACTTGCGCCAGATGCGCCGCCAGCTTCACGCGCTGCGCTTCGCCACCGGAGAGCGTCGTGGCAGATTGCCCCAGCCGCAGATAGCCCAGGCCAATCTCTTCCAGTACGGCAAGCTTTTCCAGCAGACGATTCTGTCCAGAGAAGAAGCGCAGAGCTTCCTTGACGGTCATCTGCAGCACGTCGTGAATGCTCTTGCCCTTGTACTGCACGTCCAAAATGCGCGTCTGGTAACGGGTACCGTTGCAGTCTTCGCAGGGCAGCTCCACGTCGGCAAGAAACTGCATTTCAACAGTGACGGTGCCATCGCCTTCGCAGGTATTGCAGCGACCGCCCGGCACGTTGAAGCTGAAGTGGCCAGGGGTAAGGCCCATGCGCTTGGCGTCCGGTTGCGAAGCAAACAGATCGCGGATCAGATCGAAGGCCTTGATGTAGGTCACCGGATTCGAGCGCGGCGTGCGCCCAATCGGCGTCTGGTCCACCAGCACCACATCGTTCAACCGTTCCGCGCCGGTAAGCGACTTGAACAAGCCCGAAGGATCAGCGCCATCGGTTTGTCCCAGCGCCTGCGCCACCGCCGGATACAAAACCTGATGGACCAGCGTTGATTTTCCAGAGCCGGAGACGCCGGTAACGGCCACCAGCAGGCCGAGAGGAATCTCCACGTCAATGCCCTGCAGGTTGTTGGCACGGGCGCCGCGCAGAACCAGCTTTTCGCGTCCCGGTGTACGGCGGCGCGTGGGTACAGGAATGGAAAGCTTGCCGGAGAGATAGCGGCCGGTAATCGAGTTGGGATTGGCTTCAATCTCCGCCAGCACACCCTCGGCCAAAAGCTTGCCACCGAACTCGCCCGCACCGGGTCCGAGATCGAGCAGATGATCGGCCGCGCGCAGCACATCGGGATCATGTTCGACGACAATGATCGTATTGCCCAGGTCGCGCAGTTTCTTGAGGATCTTGATAAGCCGGTCGGTATCGCGTGTATGCAAGCCGATGGAAGGCTCATCGAGCACATAGAGTGCGCCCACCAGTTGCGAGCCGAGCGAGGTGGCCAACTGAATGCGCTGGGCCTCGCCACCAGAAAGCGTGGAGGCCAGCCGGTCGAGCGTCAGATATTCCAAACCAACCGCATCCAGGAAGCTCAATCTCTGGCGAACCTCGGTAAGAATGGGTCCAGCAATCTCCTCCTGCATGGGCGATAGCTGCAGCGCATCGAAAAACGTGCGCGCCGCGCCAATTGTCATGGCCGCCGCCTCGCACACATTCTTGCCACTAATGCGCACCGCGCGGGCTTCAGCGCGCAGGCGCTGCCCACGACAATCCGGACACTCCGCATAACCGCGATATTTGCTCAGCATCACGCGCACATGGAGCTTGTACTTCTTCTTCTCCATCTGAGCAAAGAAGCCGTAGACTCCCTCGTAGGTTCCCTTGCCGCGCAGCACGACCTCGCGAGCGGCTTCTTTCATCTCGCGCCACGGCACATCCAGCGGCACACCCAGATCGGCGGCATGCTTGCGCAGGTCGCTATACCAGGTGCGGTACTTGGGCTTGTTCCATGGATCAATGGCGCCATCGGCCAGACTCAGCCCTTTGTCCGGAATCACCAGATTCAGGTCGAAGTCCACGGTATTGCCAAATCCCTGGCAACGCGGGCAAGCCCCGTAGGGATTATTGAAGCTGAACAGACGCGGCTCAGGCTCGCGGCCCGGCTTATGGCAAAGAGTGCATTCGTACGCGCCTGAAAAACGCAGACGACGCTTCGTGGCCTGCCCGTCACGCGGCACCTCTTCGAAGATGGCCTCACTGGCTTCGCGATAAGCAATCTCCAGGGCGTCCACAATACGCGAGCGATTCTCGTTGTTGACCACGATACGATCCAGCAGCACGAACACCGGCTGCGTCAGATCCAGATCGATCAAGGATTCAGGGCTGGAAAACTCAAAGATGCTTCCCTGCTGCCAAAGCCGGTTGTACCCTGCTGCCCGCAGTTCGCCAAGCCGCGCCTTCACGGATTCAAGATGCAGTTCGTCGGCGGTGGGAGCGGCCTTGGTGGCCTTGCTTGCTTTGGCCGCGCTCACACTCTTCTTCGCTGCCTTGGCCGGTTTGGCCTCTGCAGCAGTTTCCGGC
>Ga0207738_100100_pt1 | contig 20827 bp, 16 predicted proteins | sample LuqExpMetagenom9_FD_187767 | JGI IMG/M metagenome (GOLD analysis project Ga0207738, IMG submission 187767) | Tropical forest soil microbial communities from Luquillo Experimental Forest, Puerto Rico - Sample 9 (SPAdes) | ecosystem: Environmental > Terrestrial > Soil > Tropical forest ... | reverse complement strand
CCCTGCCACTCCGGCGGCCAAGCCCGCCCCCAAACTTTCCCCGGCCGCCGTGCACGCCTCGGCTCTGGTGATCGACACCCATGCGGACACGCCGCAGCGTTTCCTGGATGAAGACTTCGACATGGCGCAGCCTCTAGGCCCTGGTCAGTTCAACCTGGAAAGCGCTCGCCAGGGCAACCTGGGCGCGGAGTTTTTCTCCATCTGGGTGGACCCGAGCGTCTATAAGAGTCACGAGGCACGGCGCACGCTGGAGCTGATCGACGCAGTCAAGCTGCAGGTGGCACGTCATCCCAAAGAGATGATGCTGGCCACCTCTCCGGCTGAAATTGAACGAGCTCATAGCCAGCACAAACTGGCAGCCCTGATGGGGATTGAAGGCGGCCACTCCATCGAAAACTCCATCCCGCTGCTGCGCCAGTTCTACGCGCTCGGGGTGCGTTATATGACGCTGACCTGGACCAACTCAACAGGCTGGGCCGACAGCTCCGGCGATGCCGACAATAAGGACATCGCGCACACGCCGAATGGGCTGAACGAGTTTGGCAAGGATGTGGTCTATGAGATGAACCGGCTGGGTATGATGATCGATGTCTCGCACGTCTCTGACCGCACTTTCAACCGCACCCTGATCATCTCGCAGGCTCCGCTGATTGCCTCGCACTCCGGCGCGCGCGCCCTGTGCAACGCGCCACGCAACATGACCGACGACATGCTGCGCGCCATTGCCAATGGTGGCGGCCCTATGTCCAAGGGGGGCGTGGTGCAGGTGAACTTCTACTCCGGCTACGTTTCGCAGAAGTATCGCGATGCGCAGATGGCCATGGATCCGGAGATCAAGAAGGCCAAAGCCGCATTGGTGGCCAAGAACAAGGCAGAAGGACACGAGACGCAGCAGCATGATCTGGATGTGCTGGAACGGCAAATGCTCGACCGTATTCCACGACCACCGCTCTCGGAATTGATCGATCACATCGACCACATCGCAAAGGTTGCCGGAGTGGATCATGTGGGCATCGGCACAGACTTTGACGGGATCGATGGCCAAATGCCGGAAGGCATCAACTCCGCGGCCGACCTGCCCAAGATTACAGCCGAATTGATGAAGCGCGGCTACTCCGCTGCGGACTGCCGCAAGATTCTGGGTGGCAATCTGCTGCGCGTCTTCACGGAAGTGCAAGCGATTGCCAAAACCATTCAGCAGCCGGAGAGGCCTCGGTTAACAGCAAAGTAAGCGAAGAAGCCAGGAAGAAGAAGGGCGGCCTATTGGCCGCCCTCATTGTTTGCCGCCAATTCCTGCGCGCCGTAGACCTCGGCCGCGCGGTCCAGCGCCGCCTGCACATTGGGCATGATGTTCTCCGGGCCCAGTCGCTCCACAAAACGTGTGCCATTCAGCAGCTTCGAAGGCTGCTCCATGGCGCCGCACAGAATGAGCGCGCGACCCGATTCCCGCAGTCGCTTGGCGAAGGTTTCAATGGCGTGAATGCCCGAGGCATCGATCGCCGTCATGTTGCGCAAGCGCAGAATCACCACCGGCTGAAAGGCTTCAAGGTTGGCCGTAGCATCCACCAGTTTTTCGGTCGTGCCAAACAGAAACGGCCCGTGAATGCGCAGCAACGAGACGTAGGGCGGGATGATGCGGCCCTGCAGGGTGTGCGGCAGGCCATCGCGGATATAGTCCTCGGTAACAGGAGAAACCGAGGTGGTATCGGCCACGCGGTAGATGTAGAGCAGCGCAGCCAGCGACATACCAACGGCCACAGCCACCGTAAGGTCGGCAAAAACCGTCAGCGCAAAGGTGACCAGCCAGACGGAGACCGCCGTGAAGTCGAGCCGGAAGATGGCGCCAATCTCATGCCACTCGCCCATGTTGTACGAGACCACAAACAGCACACCAGCCAGCGTGGCCAGCGGGATGTAGCTGGCCAACGGAGCGGCCACCAGCAGAATCACCAGCAAGGTAACCGCATGCACCATGCCGGAAACCGGCGATTTGGCGCCGGCGCGAATATTGGTTGCCGTACGCGCAATGGCTCCAGTAGCGGGAATGCCGCCGAACATGGGCGAGAAGATATTGGCAATACCCTGCGCCGTAAGCTCCACGTTGGGATTGTGGCGATCACCGGTCATGCCGTCGGCCACTACGGCGGACAACATGCTTTCCAGCGCCGCCAGCATGGCCACGGTGAAGGCCGAAGGAATCAGGGGCAGAATATGATCGGCATGCAGATCCGGAAAGGCAAACGGTGGCAGACCTTGAGGAATACCGCCAAACTTGGAGCCGATGGTTTCAACCGGCAGCTTGAAAAAGACAGCCGCCGCGGTGCAGCCGACCACAGCCACAATCGAAGCGGGCACACGTTTTGTCAGCCGTGGCAGCAGAACGATAATGGCAAGCGTGGCCGCTCCAACTCCCAGCGCGGCTGGATTCAACGTATTGAAGCAGGATGCCAGCAGCTTCAAACGCGGTAAGAACTCTGAAGGCACCGCGCCCGTTTTAAGGCCGAAGAAATCCTTGATCTGCGTAGAGGCAATCAGCACGGCAATGCCGTTGGTGAAGCCGACCACGACCATACGCGGAATAAAGCGCACGGCAGCGCCAAGCCCGGTAACGCCCATCAGCACCAGCAGGAAGCCGGCCATCAGCGTAACCAGCGCCAATCCGCCCATGCCGAAGCGCGCCAAAATTCCAGCGACAATGACGACGAACGCGCCTGTCGGGCCACCAATCTGCGTGCGCGAACCACCCAGCGCGGAGATCAGAAAGCCGGCAACGACAGCGGTATAGAGGCCGGCCTGCGGCGTAACGCCGGAAGCGATACCGAAAGCCATCGCCAGAGGCAACGCGACCAGTCCCACCGTGATTCCGGCCAACAGGTCTTGCAGAAAGAGTTTGCTGGAATAGGTGCGGAACGCGAGAACGGATTTGGGTAGATTCGGATTCGTAACAGACATGGAGTGTGTATCTATTTTACGCCTCTGTCGAATGAAGGGTTTCATTCTTCTCCCTCCTCATGCTTCCGGCTCAAGCAAAAGCGCAAGCAGCAGACCATCCCGGTCGCGCCCATAGTAGTTCTGTTCTCTGCCCTGCTCTGCGAATCCCTGCGCGGCATACAGCCGGCGCGCAGCTTCATTCTCCTCGGCCACGTGCAGCCAAAGCGAGTGCGCACCTGCTTCGCGGGCCGATCTGATGCAATGGTGCAACAGTTTTGTCCCCAGACCCATTTTTCTCTGCCCGGCATCTACTTCAAGGGTCTCAATATAGGCAACCATTCCGCTCGCGGTACTTCCCCACTCCACAATGGCAAATCCAGCCAGACGATCTTCGGCGTCGATGGCAACCCAGGTGGCCGCGCTGTCGCTGGTGACAAGCTGCTTCATATAGCGGCGAGAAAAACGATGCGGAGGCAGAAAGCATCGCTCTTCCAGCACGTAGAGAGCAGCAAAGTCGTCGGATTGGTAAGAGCGAATGAGCACAAGTCATCCTGATGGCGAGGCCGACGCAGTACAAAAAACGCAGCTGGACGCGTTCACAACATCCCCATAAAGCAAAAGGCCATCCCGAACGAGGATGGCCTTCTGGATGAATGCGTTGCAGACTACTTGACCTTGGCTTCCAGACCGTCGATCACGTCAAAGAAGCGCTGATCCAGGCGACGGTTGGTCGCGATGGCTTCCTTGATGGTGATGTCGGTGATCTCGATGCCCTTGAGCACGGCAATGCGGCCCCACTTCTTTTCGTGGACCATGTCGATGGCATGCAGACCATAGCGCTGGCCGAGCAGGCGATCATACGCGGTGGGAACGCCGCCACGCTGGGTGTGGCCCAGGTTCACCGAGCGGGTTTCAAAGCCGGTCTTCTTCTCGATCAACCCAGCCAGAGCCTCGCCAATGCCGGACAGGCGAGCATGGCCAAAGGAATCCACTTCGCCGGAGCCGGTCACCTGGCCGCCTTCGGGCAGATGGCAGCCCTCGGCAACCACCACCACACCGTAATGCTTGCCGTGGTCGTAGTTGTACTTGAGCAGCGCACAGAGATGATCCAGATCAATCGGGCGCTCGGGCACCAGAACCGCATGCGCGCCACCGGCAATGCCGGAGGCCATGGCGATCCAGCCCGCGTCGCGGCCCATCACCTCCACCACGACCACGCGGTTGTGCGAGTCAGCGGTGGTGTGGATGCGGTCGATGGCTTCGGTGGCAATCATGACAGCGGTATCGAAGCCAAAGGTAGCGTCGGTGCCGTTGATGTCGTTGTCGATAGTCTTGGGAACGCCGATCGAGGGCAGGCCGTTCTCCGAGAGGAACAGCGTGACCGACTGGGTGTCGTCGCCACCAAGCGCGATCAACGCATCGATCTTGTTCAGCTTCAGAACTTCCTGAACCTTCTCGATGCCGCCGGGGATCTTCTTGACGTTGGTACGGGAAGAGTGCAGGATGGTGCCACCCTTCAACTGGATGCCGTCGATAGCTTCAAGCGTCAGCGGGACAAACTGATTCTCCAGCACGCCCTTCCAGCCATTCAGGAAGCCGATGAACTCATCGCCGTAGTGGTTGATGCCCTTTTTCACCGCCGCGTAGATGACGGCATTCAGTCCGGGGCAATCGCCGCCGCCGGTCAACAAAGCAACTCGCATCGTAAATCTCCTCGTAAAAGAAGGGCGAGGCCGCTGCAACGGGCCATGCCCGAATGGTCCATCAAGTCCGGCCGCAGAGCCGTTCCTGCCAGACCCTGCACCGTAACCAGTGTACTCCGCAAGGGTCAAGCGTGGGAGTGAGCACGGTCACGATCTGCAATTCGCAAGATTCCTGCGTTTCACTTGGAATTCCATGCAGATCAATGATTCAATAAGGTATATGCCGGGAACCGGAGCATTGATGTTGTTGGCCTTCGCCGGCCTGGTGGCGATCGTACTCTTGGTCTTGCTCCAGCTCACCCGTTTGGGCTATCTGGTCCGCTCCACCATCCCCGACCGGCCCCGGCGGCGCATGTTCATCGCCTCCTGCAGCTTCCTGGTCACCTTTATTGGCGTGCGCATCCTGGTGCACCGTATCGTCAACCATCAGGGGCACTTTGAGTGGGTGGTGGTGCGTGGACACCACATTCACCATCTGGTCTGGGGCATTCTGATTTTGCTGCTGGTGGGCTATGGCTGGCTGCTCGACCTGGGCCGGTCGCACTCCCCGCTCTCCATCTTCTTCAGCCGCCTGATGTCGGTCGGCTATGGCGTGGGCGCAGCGCTTACCCTCGACGAGTTCGCGCTCTGGCTCGATCTGGAGCCGGACGCCTACTGGAACGACACAGGCCGCCTGAGCATCGATGCCATTATCTTGTTCGGTGGAATTCTGGCGGTGGGCGCCGGAGGGGCGCCCTTCTTCCAGGGATTGCAGCGGATGTGGGCCCGGCGTAGTTCCGTCCGCCAGGGGCTGGGCAAACTTAGTTCGATTCGCCACGTGCGCTTGCTTCGTCCGCGTAAAGTTCGTCGATCAAAGCTGCATAGCGAGCGTTAAGCACGCGGCGCTTGAGCTTCATCGAAGGCGTCAGTTCGCCGGACTCCTGCGTCCATTCGTCCGCCACAACCTTGAAGCGCTTCAGGGTTTCAAAGTTGGCCAGCGTCCCGTTCACCTCGCGAATCAATTCGCCATAGGCTGCCACCACGCGGGGATGCGCCACCAGTTGCTGACGTGAGCTGAACTCCACGCCATGCCGCTTGGCCCAGTCCTCCAGCGCTACAAAATTCGGCGAGATGATAACCGAGACAAACTTGTGCCGATCGCCCACCAGCGCGGCTTGCGCCACCAGGATGCTGTTCTTCAGCTTGTTCTCAATGGGCTGCGGCGCTACCAATTTGCCGCCCGAAGTCTTGAGAAGCTCCTTCTTGCGGTCGGTGATGAACAGGAAACCGTCCTGATCCAGATGACCGATATCGCCGGTATGGAAGAAGCCTTCGGCATCGAAAGCCTCCTTGGTGGCGTCAGGCTTGTTCCAGTAACCCAGGAAAACCGACGGCCCCCGCACCAGCAACTCACCATCTTCGGCAAACTTCAGGTCCAGATTGCTCAGCGTCTTGCCTGCCGCTCCCATCTTGTGATGAAGCGGCGTATTGATGCCAATCAGCGGCGAGGTTTCCGTCAGGCCATAGCCCTCCCAGAGCGCAATGCCGGCCGAAGCAAACCACCTGGCCGTCTCCACGCCCAGAGGCGCTCCGCCTGAAATGAAGATGCGTACCCGGCCACCGAAGGCTTCCTTCACCTTGGAGTAGACCAGCTTTTTGGCCAGCTTCCACATCAAGGCGCTTGGTTCACGACCGTCGAAAACCTCTTGCTCGTGTTTGGCGCCCACGCCCAAAGCCCAGGCCAGCAAGCGGCGCTTTACCGGAGAGATTCCGGCGCGGCTTTCCACGGCTTGGCGAATCTTCTCAAACACCCGCGGGACTCCCACAAAAACCGTGGGCCTGACTTCCAGCATGGCCTGCGGCATGCGGTCGAAGTTGGAGCAATAAGCCACCTGCGCGCCATGGGTGAACATCACATAATCCAGCGCGCGAGCGGTCACATGCGAGAGCGGCAGGAAGGAGATGCACAGATCGTTCCAGTCAAAAACGAAATCGGCAGCGGCAATCGACTGATTCGAAGCAAAGTTGCCATGCGTAAGCGCCACACCCTTGGGCTCGCCGGTGGTGCCCGAGGTATAGATCAACGTAGCCAGATCCTTGGGCTCCACGGAGCGGACCAGCGCATCGAAGATCGGGTCATGCTCACCGCCACGGCTATCGGCGCCCGTCATCAGCGAGGCGAAAGCAATGGAGCCTTCGGCCGCCGGAGCATCCATCATCACGATCTTTTCCAACTGGGTCAGATGACGAACCGAGTTCAGCTTGTCGAACTGCTGCCGGGTGCTGACCACGGCAATCTTGCAGCCAGCATCATCGAGAAGAGCTGCAATCTGCTCGCCGGTCAGGGTCGGGTAGATCGGCACATCGGCCGCGCCAATCGCCAGCGTGGCAAAGTCGGTAACCGCCCATTCCCAGCGGTTTTCAGAAACCAGGGCAATGCGATCTCCCTTGCGCACTCCCCAGCCCAGAAAGGCAGAAGACAGCGCACGCACACGCTGATAAAGCTGATCGGCGGAGATGGGCTGCCAGTGCCCGAAAGCATCCTGCCAGAGCACAGCCCGAGGATGGCCGGAGGAAGCGATGCGCAAAAACAATTCGTTGATGGTGGTGAAAGGTGCTTTTTTATTCATTTTTCGTATGTGGGTCTCAGGCGAAAAATCGCCCTGCGGCCAAAACTGGAGTGTAACAGCGCAGAGCTGTCCATGGCGCGCTCAAAAGCCGCATTTCTGCTGAAACTGAGCCACTTCCGTGCCGCAAAGGCAGCTTTCAATGGGTTATCAAGAAATGACGTGCCATTCTCGTTCCCGCAGCTCTGCAAAGGCCTGTGGCGCGTAATCTGGGACGCTCGACTACAACCCGGGCTTTTCCGCCAATTGCATACTTATTCATCGGGATGTATATTTATACATGCGCGGGATCGCAGAACGTGATCCGCGCACTTTGCTTTTTGCGGGCTTTCCGCGGTGAACTTCGCCATGAGACACCAACGCCTCGACGCAATTCGTGAAGTATTGGCCAGCTCGCCCATCGCGAGCCAGGACGATCTCCGTCGCAAGCTGCGACGACGCGGTTTTGCGGTTACGCAGGCCACTCTCTCCCGGGACATTCATACGCTCCGGCTGGTCAAAGGCCCCTCCGGCTACACGCTGCCCGAAGCTGCTCCCGCCAGCGCGGTGCCCGTGGAAGAAGACGATGCGCCCCCTTCCGTAGATGAAATGATGGACAGCTTTACGCTGCGGGTCCGGCAGGCGCAGAATCAGGTGGTATTGCGTACTGTCATGGGTGGCGCACAACCGGTGGCAGCCTCTCTGGATCGCTCCGGATGGCCGGAAATCATTGGAACCATCGCCGGCGACGATACCGTGCTGGTGATCTGCGCCGATCAAAAACGGGCAGGCGAACTCGAAGCAAGAATCAGGATCATGCTGGAGTCATGAAAGAAACCGTACAGACCGCAGTCATCGGAGTCACAGGATACGCGGGCGCTGAGTTGGCGCGCCTGTTGTTGCATCATCCGCGCTTGAAAAACACGCCCCCGGTCTTCGCCGGACGCGTAGAAGCCAAGGATGTGGAGCGCGGCGGCATTCCGCTCGGCGAGATTCATCCGCATCTGGTGAACAGTCACGGCGCAGGTAAGCTGGTGCAGCAGCCCTTCAGTTGGGAATTGCTGGAGGATCTGGGTGTGCAGGTGCTGTTCATGGCCACGCCTCACGAGCAGTCGCGCGGCTGGGCTCCGGAAGCGCTTAAGCGCGGCATCAAGGTGATTGATCTGAGCGGCGCATGGCGTTTGAACGAAGCCACTAATCGCGCCGTCTACAACTTTGAAGATGAAGGCTCGGCGGTGGCAGCGGAGCTGCAGGCAGAAGCCGTTTACGGCATGCCGGAGCTCTACCGGAAGCAGATCGCCAAGGCGCGTCTGATTGCCAATCCGGGCTGTTATGCCACCAGCGTGATTCTGCCGCTGAAGCCTCTGGCCGCGGCCGGACTACTCGATCTGGAACGTGGCATTGTGGCCGACGCCAAAAGCGGTGTCAGTGGCGCCGGCAAAGCGCCGTCCGCGAAGACGCACTATATGTACGCCGCCGACAATCTTTCCGCTTACGGCATCTTCGGCCACCGTCATGTGGGCGAGTTGCTGGAGCAGGTTGGACTGGAACGTGAGCAGATCATCTTCACGCCGCATCTGCTGCCGATTCCGCGCGGCATCCTGTCCACCATCTACGTGCACTTCAAGCAGCCGCAAACCAAGGCCAGCCTGATGCACACCTATCGCGAGTTTTTTGCGGGCAGTCCGCTGGTGCGCCTTTATGACAACCAATTGCCGCAGATCCAGTACTCGGTGCGGACCTGCTATTCGGATATCGGCTTCCAACTGGATAGCACAGGCAAGCGCGCGGTAATCGTCAGTTGCCTGGACAATCTTTTGAAGGGTGCGGCCTCGCAAGCCGTGCAAAATCTGAACGTCATCCAGGGTTGGGATGAGGCGGAGGGGCTCGAATGAAGTACGTGGTGAAGCTGGGTGGAGCGGGCCTCGAAAACCCGGAGATTCTGGATGGCTGCGTGCACGCCATTGCCGAACTGGTTAAGGACGGCAATCAGGTAGCCGTGGTGCACGGTGGCGGCGTGCAACTGACCAAGACGCTGAAGGCGCTGGGCAAGCAAAGCGAGTTTGTGAACGGACTGCGCATCACCGACGCGGAAACCCGCGATGCGGCGCTCATGGTTCTGGCCGGCAAGGTGAACAAGAGCCTCGTTGCCGCGCTGGGCGCACTCGGACAGCCCGCGATCGGAATGAGTGGCGGCGACGGACTGATGTTCCGCGCCCGCAAGAAGAAGACCGATCCTGACCTGGGTTTTGTGGGTGAGATTGCAGCCAGCGATACCAAGTGGCTGGACGCCATTTGGCAGTTGAACGGCGTGCCGGTGCTTTCCTCCATGGCCCTCGGCTTCGATGGCCAGTACTACAACGTGAATGCCGATGAGATGGCCGCAGCCTGCGCCATTGCCTGCGGCGCCGATGCGCTGGTCTTTTTGACCGACGTGCCCGGCGTGAAAGACGCAGCCGGCGCGGTACTCCGATGGGTTTCCATCGATCAGATTGCGGAAATGGCCAAGAGCGCGGTGATTACCGGGGGCATGTTGCCCAAGTTGGGATCCTGCCGCGAGGCGCTTCTGAATGGTGTGAAGCGCGTGAGAATTCTACCTGCCGACGCTGCCGGTTCCCTGCCCGACCTGTGTAGCGCGCGCGTAGCCCAAGGCACCGAAGTGATGGTGGCCTAGTGGTCCGCAGGACCATCAGGAGATTGGAATTGACGAAACTCGATCAGATCAAGGCAGCCGAAGAGAAGCTTTTGCTGCAGACCTATGCCCGGAACCCGATCCTGTTCACCGGTGGCGAAGGCGTCTTCATCACCGATGAAGAGGGCAACAAGTACCTGGACTTGCTGAGCGGCATCGGCGTCAACGCACTCGGCTACAACCATCCCGTGATTGTGGAAACCATTCAGAAACAGGCGGCCACGCTGATCCACACGTCGAACCTGTTCTACCACACTGGCCAGGCCGAGTTGGCGCTGCGGCTCACCGAGCGCACCGGCATGGATCGCTGCTTTTTTGCTAATACCGGCACTGAAGCCTGGGAAGGCGCATTGAAGCTGGCGCGCGCGCATGCGGGCGTGCTGCGTGCCGAAGGCAAGCAGATCGGCACCAAGTTTCTGGCCCTCGAACAGGGCTTTCATGGCCGCACCTTCGGCTCCATGGCCACCACCTACAAGGACAAGTACCGCGAGCCCTTTGCGCCCGTGATGCCCGGCGTGGAGTTTGTGGCCTTCAACGACGTTGAAGATCTGCGCGCCAAGTTCTCCAACGAAGTCTGCGCCATTCTGGTTGAGGCTGTTCAGGGTGAAGGTGGCGTGCGTCCCATGACCCAGGAATTCATGGACGAAGCACGCAAGCTAGCCAGTTCCACCGGCGCACTCCTCATCGTGGATGAGATTCAGGCCGGCCTGGGCCGTACTGGCAAGTTCTGCGCCTATCAGCACTACAACGTCCAACCCGACATCACCACCCTGGCCAAGCCTCTGGCAGGCGGCATTCCGATGGGTGCCGTACTCTGCACGGAAGAGGTGGCGCGTTCCATTCACGCCGGGCAGCACGGCACCACCTTTGGCGGCAATGTGCTGGCCTGCGCGGTGGCGATCGCCGTCCTGGACGAGATGGACAAGACCCACATGCTCGATCACATCAACACGGTGGGCGACTACTTCCAGGCTGAACTGCGCAAGCTGGCCGGCAAGCATAGCTGCATTGTGGACGTGCGCGGCTTGGGCCTGATGGTGGCAGCCGAGGTCAATAGCGCGGAACTGGGCAAGCTGGCCGTGGCGGAGATGCTCAAGCGCAAGATCGTCATCAATTGCACCAGCGATACCGTGCTGCGCTTCCTGCCGCCGTACATCTTGAGCAAACAGAATGTGGACCAGGCCATCAACGCACTGGACGAGATCTTTACCGAACAAGCAGCCGCCGGCCAGACCGCAGCGGCCGCAGGAGGAATCACCCGTGGCTAGCAACGCAACTCTCCCGCCCCAGGCGCCGGCCCTTCCGGTGGAGCAGGACCCTGATATTCTCGCGGCGGCAAAACGGCTGGCAGGCGAGGATCTTTGCTCCATCGCCGATCTGTCGAGCGCAGAAGTGCGCGCCCTCCTCAAGCTCGGTCGCGATGTGAAGGCCAATCCGCGGCAGTACCGCTGGGCGCTAGACGCCAAGCAGATGGTGCTGATGTTCGAAAAGGCCAGCCTGCGCACCCGCCTGAGCTTTGAAACCGGCATCAACACACTGGGCGGCAACGCCGTCTTTTTTGATCAGACGCATTCGCCGCTCGGTGAACGTGAGTCGATTCCCGATGTTGCTCGCAATCTTGAGCGCTGGGTCTCGGTCATTGTTCTGCGCACCTACGCCCATGACACCGTAACCGAGATGGCCGCGCACGCCAATGTTCCGGTCATCAACGCGCTCTCTGACTTCGAGCATCCCTGCCAGGCTCTGGCCGACTTCATGACGCTCGAGGAACACTTCGGTTCGGTGAAGGGCCTGAACTTTACCTACGTCGGCGACGGCAACAACGTAGCCCACTCGCTGATGCTCACCGGAGCGCAGTTGGGTGCGAACGTGACAGTGGCCACGCCACGCGGCTACTCGCCCGACATCGAGATTGTGACCCGCGCCCGCGAGATTGCCGCGCAGAACGGTTGCGAGATCCGCTTAACGCAGGACCCGCAGGCTGCAGCCGAAGGCTCCGATGCCATCTACACCGATGTGTGCGTTTCGATGGGCATGGAACACGAGTCGACCAAACGCCAGCCGATCTTCCGCCCCTTCCAGGTGAACGAAGATATGATGGCCAAGGCCAAGCCGACCACGGTCTTCATGCATTGCCTGCCGGCACGCCGCAATGAGGAAGTGACCGATGCGGTGCTGGACGGACCGAACTCCATCATCTTTGACCAGGCGGAGAACCGTATGCACGCGCAGAAGGCGCTCCTGCTGTTGCTGCTCGATGGTCTGAAGAACGTGGAGAAGTACAAGGGACTAAGGGACTAGGGGACTCGGGACTCGTCAGCTTGGTTTGCACAGCGAACATTTTCGATGAGTCCCATGTTTTGAAAGGGCACGGTTTCAGCCGTGCCGGTAGCAAGTGCCAAATGAAGGGTACGGGCTTTAGCCCGTACATCTTGCAATACAAACGGCAGAGGCTTTAGCCTCTGAGGAAAATGCAAGATGAGAACACTCGACAAAGCGGTGACCAAAGACCAATTCATCGAGATTCTTGAGTTCTCCAACAAGATCAAGCAACATTCGCTGATCTTTAGCCAAGACCTAGACGGTAACTTTTGGCCTATCCCAGGAAAGGGTCTAAGCGAGGCTGAAGATAGACATTTTGTTATTGATGGACCTGTTTTTTTGCATCAGATTGCAAACATTCATCATGATGAATGTCCTGAAGGCGGAAAGTTTCAGATCACATTCTGTGGAGGATGGTCTTTTCTTCAAAAGAAATGGTTTATACGATGGAGAAAGGATAGGGATTTGGTTTTGTACGAGCATTCGGTCCCGGTGAGTTCCACGAAGGGGATTGACCTATACGCGATGCGCGCAAAACTTGATCCTTCAAGTGTTTGAACCCGTTAACTGGATCAATGAATAACCGTAGTCACTAGATGATGGCTCGTAAACAATTTTCCGCATCAGCTCATAACCGATGCTCCCGAGGTTTTTCGCCATGTCCGTAATTCTTGAATCCCTGCCCGTCGGCCAGAAGGTCGGCATTGCGTTTTCCGGCGGCCTCGACACCTCCGCCGCGCTGCACTGGATGAAGCAGAAGGGCGCCATGCCCTACGCCTACACGGCCAATCTGGGCCAGCCGGACGAGAAGGACTACGACGAGATTCCGCGCAAAGCAATGGAATATGGCGCGGCCAATGCGCGCCTTGTCGATTGCCGTGGCGCGCTGGTCCGCGAAGGCATTGCCGCGCTGCAAGCTGGCGCCTTCCACATCACCACCGCGGGAGTGCCGTACTTCAACACCACGCCCATCGGCCGCGCCGTAACCGGCACCATGCTGGTGGCGGCCATGAAGGAAGACGACGTCCACATCTGGGGTGACGGCTCCACCTACAAGGGCAACGATATTGAGCGTTTCTACCGCTACGGCCTGCTGGTCAATCCCGACCTGAAGATCTACAAGCCCTGGCTCGATGCCGCTTTCATTGATGAGCTCGGTGGCCGCGCCGAGATGTCGGCCTTCATGCAGAAGGCCGGCTTTGCCTACAAGATGTCGTCCGAGAAGGCTTATTCCACGGACTCGAACCTGCTGGGCGCAACCCACGAAGCCAAGGATCTTGAGTACCTCTCCTCCTCGGTCAAGATCGTTGTTCCCATCATGGGCGTTCCCTTCTGGCGTGAGGATTGCACGATCAAGGCGGAAGAAGTGACCATCCGCTTTGAAGAGGGCTTCCCGGTTGCGCTCAATGGCCGCACCTTCGACGATCCGGTTGAACTGCTTCTCGAAGCCAATCGCATCGGCGGACGTCATGGCCTGGGCATGAGTGACCAGATTGAGAATCGCATCATCGAAGCTAAGTCCCGCGGCATTTACGAAGCACCGGGCCTCGCTCTGTTGTTCATTGCCTACGAGCGCCTGATTACCGGCATTCACAACGAGGACACCATCGAGCAGTACCGCGACAACGGCCGCAAGCTGGGCCGGTTGCTCTATCAGGGCCGCTGGTTTGACTCGCAGTCGGTCATGCTGCGTGAATCCGCGCAGCGTTGGGTGGCCAAGCCCATCACCGGCGAAGTCACCGTGGAACTGCGCCGCGGCAATGACTACTCGATCCTCAATACCGAATCGCCAAACCTTACCTTCCATCCCGAGCGCTTGAGCATGGAAAAAACCGAGTCGACCTTCTCGCCCAAGGACCGCATCGGCCAGCTCACCATGCGCAATCTCGATATCACCGATACGCGCGACAAGCTGCTGACCTACGCCAAGGCAGGCCTGGTCACGCTCAGCGCCGGCAGCGAGATGCCCTTGCTCTCCAGCGCAAAGGAGCAGAAATAACGTGGCCAACCAGGAACACTCCGTCAAGATGTGGTCGGGCCGCTTCCGCGAACCTTTGGATACGGAATTCGAGCAGTGGCAGCGCTCCATCGTCTTCGATTGGCGGCTTCTTCCGCAAGAAGTAGCTGCCAGCAAGGCCCACGCCTCTGCTTTGGCCGATGCGGGAATTCTCGACGCCGAAGAGCTCAAGCAACTGCGCAACGCGCTGGACGCCATCGCCGCCGGCTTCGAAACGGAAGAGGGAAGAGCCGAGGTCCGTGAGCATCCCGACGCCGAGGACATTCATCACTACGTCGAGATGAAACTTGTGGAGTGGGTGGGTTCGCTCGGCCGCAAACTGCACACCGGCCGCAGCCGCAATGAGCAAATTGCCACCGACCTGCGCCTGCATGTGCGCGCACAAATTCAACAAGTCATCGCAGGCCTTGCCGCATGGGCTGAAGCGCTGATTGAGCAAGCCAAGGCTGCCGGCGAAGCGCCGATGCCGAGCTATACGCACATGCAGCGCGCCGAGCCCGTGTTGATTGCGCATTGGCTGCTGGCCTACACGCAGATGGCCCTGCGCGATGCCGAGCGGCTGCAGGATTGCACCCGGCGGCTCAACTACTGCCCGCTGGGTTCGGGAGCCGTGGCAGGCGCAACGCTCAAGCTGGATCGCACCATTGCCGCTCGCGAGCTCGGCTTCACTGCCCCCACCGCGAACTCCATGGACGCGACCAGCGACCGTGATTTTGTTCTGGACTACCTGCAGGCACTCACCTTCGTGGGCCTGCACTTGAGCCGCTTTGCCGAGGAGATCACGCTTTTTGCCACAGCGGAGTTCGGATTTGTTGCACTGCCAGAGGCATTCTCCACGGGCTCAAGCGCGATGCCCCAAAAGAAGAATCCCGATCTGACCGAGTTGCTGCGTGCCAAGGTGGGCCGCATCAACGGCGCGGCGCAAACCATTACCGTGCAGTTGAAGGGTCTGCCCCTGGCCTACAACAAGGACATGCAGGAAACGCAGGAACCAGCCTTTGCCGCGGATTTTGTTCCACAGATGCTCACGCTTGTGGCTCGCTTCACCCAGGCCATCCAGTTCCAGCATGCTCGTCTGCATGAGGCTGCTGAAACCGGCTATCTGAACGCCATGGCAGCAGCAACTTATCTTGTCCACAGGGGAATTCCCTTCCGCACCGCTCATGAAAAGGTGGGCAGCGCGGTTCGCTACGCGCTGGAAAAGGGTGTGGAACTGGGCGAGCTCTCGCTTGACGAGCTGCGCCAGTTTGGCGAAGAATTTAGTCAGGATTTCTATCCTGCGGTTTCACTGAACGCCACGCTCGACTGCCATGACGTAATCGGCGGAACAGCACGCGCGCAGGTGAAACAAGCACTCGAGCTCGCAGCGCAACGTGTTGCCGCGCTCACGGCCAAAGGAGATTGCTGATGCTCGTGCGGAAGGCCCGGTTGCAGGACGCCTCCAACGTCTACGACCTTGTGAACTCGCTCTCTGGCGATGGAACGCTGCTCAAGCGCAACTTCGCCGAGATCTGCGAGAACATCCGCGACTTCACCGTTGCGGAGTCGGATGGCGGCGTTTTTCTGGGCTGCGGTGCGTTGCACTTCTACGGTCCTCATCTTTGCGAGGTGCGTTCCATTGTCATGCGTCCTGAAGCCAAGGGCCAGGGAGCGGGCGGCCGCATTCTGAAGGGTCTCATTGAAGAGGCTGAGGAACACGGCATCCACTCCATCTGCCTGTTCACGCGCATTCCCGACTTCTTCTTTAAATACGGCTTTCGCACCGTGGAAGACAAGGCCGAGCTGCCGGATAAGATCTTCAAGGACTGCCAGAACTGCCCGCGCCTGCACCGTTGCGATGAAGTCGCCATGGTGCGCGGACGTATTCCCCGCATGTCGATCCTGGGACCGCGCAGCGAAGCACAGGAACTCGTTCGTCTGCTTGGATAAACTTTTTATTTTTCCGTCATGAAACGGCATCCTGCACGGATGCCGTTTTTCTTTGCGTGTCTATTTCAGCTTGTTCCGCGCCGCTGCCACAGCAGCCTGTCCATAGCTCAGGCCGCCATCACCAGGACTCACGCGCTCGTGCTGCAGCACTTTGAAGCCAACGCCCTCAAGCCTTACACGCAACAGATGCGCAAGCCGCCGATTCGCCATGCAACCGCCGGAGAGCGCAACCGTCTGCACCCCGGTTGCGGCACGCGCCAGCTCAGCAGCGGCCACAAAAACCTGTGCCACGGCGGCGTGAAAGCGTGCTGCAATTCGCGATTTTGGCTCACCGCAGCGGAGTTCCTCCAGAATCGCGCGCAGCATGGGAGCGGGCGACAGAACAGTGGGCACATGCCTGGACCAATCACCCGCAATCACGTCGAACGGATAGGGTGAAGCAGTCTCCAATGGTTCGTCGATGGCTATGCCTTCAAGCTCAATCGCGGCCTGGGCCTCGTAGTCCACGGCGCGGCGGCCTAAAATCAGCGCGGCAACAGCATCAAACAGCCGGCCGCAACTTGACGTGAGCGGCGCGTTGATACCGCGCTCGATCATGCGGGCAACAACACGCGCCTCCTCGGTTGTGGCCCCCACCAGGCCCGCAATCGTTGCCTCACGAGGATCGATCCCCGCCGCGGCCAGCACACCCAGCGCCATGCGCCATGGCTCGCGGATCGCCTTCTCTCCACCGGGCAAAGATGCGTAGGCAAGATGCGCAAAACGTTCGAAGCGGCCCAGCTCGGCAATCAGCACTTCCCCGCCCCAGATTCTTCCATCCGTCCCGTAGCCCGTGCCGTCCAGTGCCAGACCAATTGCCGGTTCTGTCCTACCATGCTCGGCCATGCAGGCCGCGACATGCGCATGATGATGCTGCACCGCGATCAAGGGCAGATTGTGTTCCGCCGCCCATCGCTTGGCCCAATCCGTGGAAAGATACCCGGGATGCAGATCGTGCACAACGGCAGTTGGCGCAATTTCAAATGTGCGCATCAGGTGCTGCAGCGACTCCTCAAAGAACTCCAGCCCGGTAAGATTTTCCAGATCGCCCAGATGTTGACTCTGATACACGAATTTGCCTGTGGCCAGAGCAAAGACGCTCTTCAGATGTCCGCCTACCGCCAGCACGGGCGCGGTCTCCAGAGGAAGATCCACGGCCAGCGGGACAAAGCCACGCGCGCGGCGCAACAGTTGCGTTGAGCCGTCCACAAGCGAGAGCACCGAATCGTCGCAGCGCTGCAGAATCTCGCGATTGTGCAAGAGAAAGAGGTCCGCAATCGCGCCCAGGCGTTCTCGCGCCTCGTCGTTATCAATGCAGATAGGCTCTTCGCTCAGGTTGGCGGAGGTCATCACCAGCGCCTGCACGCGCGCATCGGCAAAGAGCAGATGCTGCAGCGGTGCATAGGGCAAGAAAACGCCGAGCCAGGGAATGCCGGGTGCAATGGAAGGCGCAAGGAGAGAACCACTACGCCGGCGTACCAGCACAATCGGCCGGGCAGGCGTCAGAAGCAATTTTTCTTCGGCTTCGGTCAGCTCGCATAGAAGCCGCGCGCTGGCCAGATCCCGCACCATGACAGCCAGCGGCTTGCCATAGCGACGCTTGCGTTCCCGTAACCGCGCCACGGCCGCCTCGTTGGTCGCATCCACACATAGATGAAAACCGCCAATGCCTTTAATGGCGACAATCCGGCCCGCGACCAAAGCATTGATCGCCGCCTGCACGGGATCATCCGCAGCAATCTCAACTCCGCTCCCATCCGCCAGGCCCACGCGTGGCCCACAAACGGCGCAGGCATTCGGCTGCGCATGAAAGCGGCGGTTCAGCGGATCGTCGTACTCGCGCTGGCACTCCGGACACATGGGGAAAACAGCCATCGAAGTCTGCGGCCGGTCATAGGGAATCCGACGCGTAATGGTAAAACGCGGTCCGCAGTTGGTGCAGTTCAAAAAAGGATAGCGATAGCGCCGGTCACGCGGGTCCAGGACTTCCCGCAGACAGTCTTCGCAGGTGGCGGCATCGGCGGGAATCCCCGTGGCCACCGCGCCATGAACTTCACTGGCGACGATGCGGAAGTGACTTTCTCCCATGGGTTCAAGAGAGCGGACAGATACCGCATCGATGCGCGCCAACGGCGGCGTCTCCGTACGCAAACGAAGCAGAAAGGCCCCCACCTGCTCCGGCTTGCCCTCCACCTGGATAGTTACGCCATCCGTATCATTGCCGATGAAACCCGCCAGATGTTCCTCCACGGCGAGCTTGTAGACGAAGGGCCTAAAGCCAACCCCCTGCACCACGCCACGCACTTGGACTTCGCGCCGTTCGCGGCACATGGCTTCATGCTGGTTGGAAGAGGTGGCGGAGTCCATGGTCACGGCAGGTCCCTTGCAGTACCTCAGCATAGCGCATCGCAGGCACGGAACAGAATCTATTTGCTCCATTTAGGAAGGTTGGAGCCATGACGTAACCACCTGTCCCGTGCGCGCGGCAGGCGCAGCAAAGACCTTTGCTTTCGCACTATGATCCGGCTATACTTGCCGCGTAATATTCTTCCCCGGCGATGAAAGACTTGACCCGCACCTTGGCAGCCGTTTGCTGCAGGGCGTGCGGTTGGCTTTGATCAGGATCCTCTAACTGTCCATCGTGGAGCACGGCGCACAGCTTGACAGGGCTCTTCACCCTTGTTCCGGTTCTCAGGAACGGTCTGAGAACAACCTCCAGGAGCGGTGCTTTCCGCTCTCGTGGACACGTCCCCGCTTCATAACCTGAACCCGCGCGGTTTCCAGTTATGTCTTCGGCCTCATCTTCTTTTTCGGCAGCAGGGATAAGCTGCTCTCGCTCAGGAATGGCGGAATCCGGGCCAGCATCCCTGGGCCAGTCCGCACAGGGTTACCGCTCTCTGGAGAGCGCGGCAACTCGCGTCCGTGGCTCCAGGGGGCAATCCCTGAATTTTGCTGCAGCGTGCTTATCCTCACACTTCACGCTTCCTTGCGCGAGGGGCGTGGTGAGCAAGATCACCCCTCGAATCACAAATCAAGCCAAAATTCCACCAGGTGAGATGAGCTCAGTACCTGTCTCATTCCGGTGACAAGAATCACCGCTATCTGAACCTTCCGTTCTATAGAAGGTTGTAGACGTCTCGTTTACTGAGAAAACCAGCTCAGAACCGAAAAGACGCCCACAATCTGGGAGGATACCGTGCCAGCCTTTACGCCCCCTCCATTGCCGAGCGACGATAAAAGATGGAAGATCGTCAACGGTACGATGCGCAAGAATGGGTTCGCCCGTCATGCGTTGATTGAAACCCTACACACCGTTCAGTCCTCGTTTGGCTATCTGGACGATGACGCAATCCGCTTTGTCGCCAAGTCGCTCCGTGTGCCCCTCAGCCAGGCCTACGGCGTTGTGACTTTCTACCACTATTTCAGTTTGAAGCCACCCGGCAAGCACACCATGACGGTCTGCACCGGTACCGCGTGCTACATCAAGGGCACCGACAAGCTTCTTGCCTCGGCCGAAAAGCACCTGGGTGTCAACCAGGGCCAGACCACCCCGGACGGCAACATCAGCCTGGCCGCCGCGCGTTGCGTAGGCGCCTGCGGACGTGCGCCCGTGATTCTGGTGGACGGCGAGCTCGTGGGTCAGATGACCAATGAGCAGATGATCGAGCAACTGGAAAGGTGGGCGGTTGAATGACGATTGAAGAACTAGATCTGATTGCCGAGCAAACCCGCACCGAATTCTCCAAGTTCGATCACGAGATCAATGTGTGCATGGGCACGGGCTGTCTCAGCCAGCACTCGGACAAACTCAAGGACGCGATTGCCAAGCAGGTCGACGCGCAGGGCAAGTATGTTTATGTCCGCCGCACCGGCTGCATGGGCCTTTGCGCCGCCGGCCCCCTGGTGCTCGTCGATCCCGACGAAGTGCTCTACCAACACGCCCACGAACAGAACGCCGAAGCCATCGTCAAGAGCCTGGGCGGCGAGCCGGTCAAGGAACTGCAGTGCGATCTGCGCGAGCACTTTGATCAGCAGGTTCACGTGGTTCTCGAAAACTCGGGCCAGATTGATCCCGAGAAGATCGAAGACTACATCGCCCGCGACGGCTACCGCGCTCTGCTGACCGCATTGAGCGACTTGACCCCGCAAGGCGTTATTCGCCAGATCACCGAAAGCGGCCTGCGCGGCCGTGGCGGCGGCGGCTATCCTACAGGCCTGAAGTGGGGCACCGTAGCCAAGGCCACCGGCGATATCAAGTACGTCATCTGCAACGGCGACGAGGGCGACCCCGGCGCATTCATGGATCGCAGCGTTCTGGAAAGCGATCCGCAGCGCGTGATTGAAGGCATGGCCATCGCGGCCTATGCGGTGGGCGCCAGCAAGGGCTACATCTACGTCCGCGCTGAGTATCCGCTGGCGGTTACACGTCTGCAGACCGCGTTACGCGATGCACGCCGTCGTGGACTGCTGGGCAACAACATCGGCAACACGCCGTTCAACTTCGATGTAGAGATCCGTCTCGGCGCCGGCGCCTTTGTGTGCGGCGAGGAAACGGCTCTGATCGCCTCCATCGAAGGACGCCGTGGCACGCCCAAGCCTCGTCCGCCCT
>Ga0207738_100099_pt1 | contig 20911 bp, 17 predicted proteins | sample LuqExpMetagenom9_FD_187767 | JGI IMG/M metagenome (GOLD analysis project Ga0207738, IMG submission 187767) | Tropical forest soil microbial communities from Luquillo Experimental Forest, Puerto Rico - Sample 9 (SPAdes) | ecosystem: Environmental > Terrestrial > Soil > Tropical forest ... | reverse complement strand
CGGCCACATTTCGAAGCTGGCGGAAGAGAACTCGATTGGTGCGGACGAGACCTCCATGGCCTGCCAGAACCTGACAGAGCTGGCTAACAATCTGGATGGCATGATTCGCCAGTTCAACATTGACGGCAACGATCGCGGTTCACGCCGCATCACGCCCCATCGCGCGGCTCCGAACGCGTTCCGTAAACCTGTTCACGCATAAGCGCAACCGGCACAATCGGTGCCAACACGCCGGGCCAGAGCGATCAGCTTTGGCCCGGTTCTTTTTGTTCCTGTGCTTGCTGTGGCTCCGTCAGCGCATGTTGCAGGCCGTTCAGTTGGCCTTCCACGGCGTCTCGGAGGCTCGGCTCGAGCGCCGGAAAGCGTGGATCGTTGGCTAACTGGTGGCAGCGCCGCGCATCGTCCAACGCTGCCTGCTTGTTGTCCTTGGCGTCGAGCGCCACGGAACGAGACCAGAGCGCCTGCACCATCAGATCGAGGGCCTGCACGTCGCCGGCATCGAGCAGGGGGTCAAGCAAGGCGATAGCTTCCGTTGCGCAGTCGATGACCTCGGCGAGATTGCCGCAGTTAAGGTGTTCCATGGCCAGACTGGCCAGCAACTCCGCGCGTTCGGCGGCGAAGAGCGTTGCGTTGCCGTCTGCGCAGAGACTGTAGAGCTGCAGAGCCTCTGTCCAATGGGCACAAGCCTGCTCCTCATTTTCGGCGAACTGATAACTCTGCCCGAGCGCGGTAAGTCTTGCGGCGAGTATTTCCTGGTGCTGCCCAGTCGAGGCCGTTTGCAGCTTGCGTGTTGCTGCGAGGGCCTCTTCAAGAGTCTGCGTTGCCTCGGGCTTTTCGGCTTGCTGCAGAATCGCACCCAGATTCGCCAACGAAGAGGCATAATCTTCCTGGAAGATGTCCGGGTGTTCCGTGGCGAGAGTTGCGCGGAGCTGGCAGGCCTGGCGCATCAGGTCTTCAGCGACATCCAGCTCTCCGAGCGCCTGCTGGACACAGCCAAGATTGTTCAGCACCTCGGCGCGGAAGGCGTCGTCGGCAAGGACGGGAAGGAGCTGTTGAAAGAGGCTGGCGGCCTCGGCTACGTGACCTACCTGAACGGCCCGCAGCGCGCCAAGGAATCCCCACAGGGGGTTGGTATGGCCGGAGAGCTTCCAGGCCTGGAGAAAGTGCGCATGGGCGGCCTCCCACTCGGTGCAGAGTTCGGCTAGCGAGCCTGCTACGGCGTGCGCCTGGGCCAGATCTTGATGGGAGCTGGAGGCGGCTTGCTGTTCGAGTTCTGCAATCTGCTGGCATTGCAGCCGATAGGCCGGGGCAAATTCATGCTGCTCCAGCAGAGCGCGCAGGGCATCGTTCGAGCGGCTCGCAGAGGGCAGCAGGCTGGCTTGGCTGCCCCATGGCGCGGGCAGATGGCGGACGTGGTCGGAGAGTTGCAGCGAGAGAGGCATGTGAGCGCTATTCTATCGAACGAATGACGTGCCATTCTGCATTCGGGCGACTGGCACTGATAGAATCGTGCCTGCCTATGGAACGCATGGATCTGATGACGATTCTTGGCGCTACAGCTTTGCTGGGCGCGCTCTCTGAACCGCAACTGAAGCTGCTGGCGGCGCGTACGGCCCGCAAGCGCTACAGCGCCGGTACGTTGCTCTTCAGTGAAGGCGAAACCTGCTCAGGGCTGTACATTGTTGCCCAGGGGCGGGTGCGCATCTTCAAAACCTCCGCCAGCGGCCGCGAACAGGTGCTCTCGGTGGAAGGCCCGGGTGCGACGGTGGCGGAGCTGCCGGTCTTTGACGGCGGCGTGTACCCGGCCTCGGTGATCGCGGTGGAAGACGTGGAGATTGTGTTCATCTCACGGCGCGATCTGCATGCCTATTGCATGGAGCATCCCGAGGTGGCGCTGAAAATGCTGGCGGTGGTGGGTGCGCGGCTCCGGCGGCTGGTGGGGATCATTGAAGAGCTTTCCTTTACCACCATCCGGCAACGGCTGGCGTCGATGCTGGTGAAGCTGGCGCAAACCCAGGGTGTGAAGACCGGGCACGGCATCGAGTTCCGGCTTCCGGCCAGCCATCAGGAGATTGCCAACCAGTTGGGGACGGTGCGCGAGCTGGTTTCCCGCAATTTGACCCGGATGCAGGCCGAAGGATTGCTGGAAGTGGATGCGCGCGAGGTGGTGGTGAAAGACCTGCAGGGATTGACCGCCGTCCTCGAGAGCAACAACTAGGCATTGCATGCAGCGGACGCCTTCGGCACCTCCGTGGGTGCTGGTTCCTGAACATGAAGTTGGCTGGCCCCACCGCAGGTGGCATTGCATGCGGCGGATGCCTTCGGCCTCTCCGTGGATGCTGGTTTCCTGAACATGAAGTTGGCTGGCCCCACCGCAGGTGGCATTGCATGCAGCGGACGCCTTTGGCTCCTCCGTGGGTGCCGATTCTGAATGCTTCGTGTTCTCCTCGCAAATTTTTGCGCCGTCCCTACGGGACTACGACGGAGTTCTGAACTCACTCTCCCCGCCTTGAAAGGCGGGGCTAAGATGCACTGTGCTTACAGCACGGGTACCTGCTGGCCCTGCAGTAGGGTAAACCTCTTCGCGGTCTCTGTGACTAGGGTGAGGCAGGAAGAACGGCCAGAGTAGGCAGGAGGAAAGATTAGGAAGACCTCCGAGCGTAACGCGGGAGTCCCCCGGCTCTGCCGGGGAGGCAGACCGGCTTTGAGAGTTCCGGGAGTATGTTTTTCTCTCGAATTGCCAGAGCTGCGGCAGTCCAGCGATCAATCCTCTATTTCGGAAACCCAAGAAAAAGCCCCACCTCTGCAAGAGCAGAAGTGGGGCATTGGGTTGATGCTGACTAAGCGATCAGGTCGGCTGCGATGCCGGGAGCAGCAGCGAGAGCGGCGTCGATCTGCGCCTGATCCTTACCGCCCGCTTCCGCGATCTCGGGTTTGCCACCGCCGGAGCCGCCCACCAGCTTGGCGACCGCGCCCACCAGCTTGCCTGCCTGGATGCGCTTGGTCAGACCCGGTGTGACGCCGGCAATGATGGCCACCTTGCCCTCAGGCTGCGCGGAGGCCACCAGCACGACGCCTTCGCCGAGCTTCGACTTGAGGTTGTCCACCAGGGTGCGCAACTGGCCGCGTTCGAGCTGATCGGCGCGCAGGGTGACGAGCTTCAGGCCCTTCACCTCGACAGCCTTGGCCAGAGCCTCATCCAGCCCGCCTGCAGCGGACTTCATGCGGATTTCTTCGAGCTCGCGGCGAAGCTTCTTCAGTTCGTCTTCCTGAGCTCCCACCCGGCCTTGGAGTTGCTCCAAAAGGTCGCCTCCCGCAGGGACGAGTTGGCCTACGTACTTGGAGAGCGCGAAGTCGCTGCGGAAGGTGGCCAGCGAGCCGAGGCCGCTGATGGCTTCCAGACGCCGCACACCGGAGGAGACGGAGCTTTCGGCAACGATCTTGATCAGGCCAATCTCGCCGGTAGCGGTGGTGTGGGTTCCGCCGCAGAGCTCGGTGGAGAAGCCGTCCGCCACCTTGATGACGCGAACCTTGTCGCCATACTTTTCGCCGAAGAGCGCCATGGCGTGGTACTCGTTGACGGCCACGTCGATGGGCACGTCCTCGATGGTGTCCACGACGGCGTTGGCTAGAACCTCGCGGTTGACGATGGTCTCGATCTGCTCCAACTCTTCGTCCGCCACCTGGGTGAAGTGCGAGAAGTCAAAGCGCAGACGATCGGGCTGCACCGACGATCCGGCCTGCTTCACATGCGGTCCCAGAACCTCACGCAGAGCGGCGTGGAGCAGGTGGGTGCCGGTGTGGTTGCGCTTGATCGCATTGCGGCGGTCGGCGTCCACTGCGGTGGTTACGGTGTCGCCTACGGCCAGACCCTGCTTGAGCACGGCCTTGTGGGCACGTACGCCCTGCACGGGAGCCACGCAGCCAATTACTTCGGCGATGGTGGAATTCCCGTCCGAAGTCAGCAGGAAGCCGGTATCGCCAACCTGGCCACCGGAATCGGCATAGAAGCTGGTCTGGTCGAGCACCACTTCGACGGATTCGCCGGGCGCGGCAGCGGGCACACCAACGCCGTCCTTGACCAGAGCGAGGACTTTGGCGCCGCTGAGAACGAGCTGCTTATAGCCGAAGAATTCGGTCTTGGCCAGATCGCGGAAGACGGGGCTGGCGGTCTTCTGGCTGCCACCCTTCCAACTGGCACGGGCGCGGGCCTTTTCCTCGTCCCGAGCCTGATTGAAGCCTTCCTGATCGAAAATCACACCGGCATCGCGGCAGGCATCGACGATAAAGTCTTCCGGAAGTCCAAAGGTCTCGTAGAGGTGGAAGGCCTTTTCGCCGGTGAGTATTGCGGGGTTCGCTAGCGCAAGTCGATGTTCATCCTGAAAATCGACCAGAGCTTTGGCACCAAGATTCTTCAGAATCAAATGGCCGTAGTAGGCAATATCCTGGCCGCCATTTTCGTGTCGATTGCGAGCTTCAATGAGTTCATTAGTAATTCCGAGCCCAGCCTTTTCAGTGACTAAATCCTCCCATTTCTTGAGGACACGGAACGGCGCATAGCTGAAATCTGCTTTGGCTAAATTAAGTTGTTCGTTCAGCTGCGCAAGACCAACCTTGAGCACGCGGTCGAACTGCTTTTCTTCCGCTTCGATGACCTTGGCGATGCGGTCGGCGGAGTCAGCGAGTTCGGGGTAGGCGCCCACCATCAGGTCGCGGACGGCATAGACCATCTGGCAGAGAAAGGGCTTTTCCTGACCCAGCAGCTTGCCGTGGCGGATGCCGCGACGGAGGATCTTGCGCAGAACGTAGCCACGGCCCTCGTTCGAGGGCAGAACGCCGTCGTTGATCAGGAAGGTGGCGGCGCGGGCGTGGTCGCTGATGATACGCAGGCTGGCAATGTCGATGAGCCGTTGCAGTTCCTCAGGGGCCAAGGCCTGGGCGTCCGGGGCGGCGTTCTCGGCACGGCTCAAGTCGTGCCCTGACGCAAGGCCCTCTCCAGAAGTGTTTTCAGCGGATCCGTCGGGCTGCTGGCTCGCTGACTCGCTGACTCGCTGACTTGCGGGCTTGCGGACAAGCTGGCCCGTCAGCTCGGCGGCGCGAACGATGAGCGGCGTAAAGAGGTCGGTTTCGAAGTTCGAGATCTTGCCCTGCAGAACGGCGGAGACGCGCTCCAGGCCCATGCCGGTATCGATGGAGGGCCGGGGGAGCGGAGTCAGCTTGTAGCCGGTGGTCTTGCCGTTCTCGACAATGGCCGAGCGGTCGAACTGCATGAAGACTAGGTTCCAGATCTCCACGTAGCGGGCATCGTCCTGGCCGAAGGGCAGGTCCTTGCCGTGCTCGCTGGCCTCCAGGCCGAGATCGTAGAAGATTTCGGAGCAGGGGCCGCAGGGGCCGGTTTCGCCCATTTGCCAGAAATTGTCCTTGAGGCCGAACTGATGGATGCGCTCCTTGGGAACGCCGGCCTTGATCCAGAAGAGCTCGGCTTCGTCGTCGCGGGGCACGCCGTCGGCGCCTTCGAAGATGGTGACGTAGAGCTTGTCCTTGGGAATGGCCAGCCACTCGTCGCTGGTGATCAGCTCCCAGGCGAAGGCAATGGCGTCTCTTTTGAAGTAATCGCCAAAAGAAAAATTGCCCAGCATTTCAAAGAAGGTGTGGTGGCGGCGGGTAAAGCCAACGTTTTCAAGGTCGTTGTGCTTGCCGCCGGCGCGGACGCACTTCTGCGAGGTGGTGGCCCGGCTGTAATCCCGCTTCTCAGCACCCAGGAAGAGGTCCTTGAACTGGTTCATGCCAGCGTTGGCAAAGAGCAGGGTGGGGTCGTTGGCCGGCACCAGCGACGAGGAATGAACGCGCCGGTGGCCCTTCGACTCGAAGAAGCGCAGGAAGGTCTCGCGAATTTCGTTTCCAGAGCGGGATTGCATGACGTTAACAGTGTAATGGGGCAGGGGGTAAAACGGCATCAGGAAGCGATTCTTCCCCTGCTTAGGCTAGGAGCAGGGCTCCTTTATGGGGATTCGGTTTCCCACATGCGCCCTTCGAGGGGCTCGGTAGGCTCGATTGTGTGGCAGAGCCTCGCTCCTGAGGGATCAAAGGCATTCACCATTGCCAGGCGATATGTCCTGAGAGAGCAGTTTCTACTTGTCTGACGGAAAAAGTTTTATGGGATCATTCTTCAAATCGTAACGGCAATATTCCCTGATCTCTTCGTGGAATATCCAGACCAGAACCAGAACGGCCATCGCAATAGAGCCCAAAAAAGCTCCGCCTATTCCGTACATAAAAACACCGAGGCCGAGTTGACCGTCGTGCGGGGAGTCGCGCGTCCATTGAGGGACAACCCGCCAAAGACAGAACTGAATGCCGACAAAAAAGCCGCCGACAGGACCAGCCAGAATAACCACGAAGGCAAGCAGCAATCGGAGCAAGCCCAGCAAAAAAGACTTCACGACTCGTGCTCCACGTCGCCCACGTCGACGCTCTCAATCCCCTCCAGCGTTTCATCCGGCACGTCCCAGGCACGGAGAACTTTGTAGATGGTGGTGGTGGAGAAGCCAGCGCCCACCAGGCGGCGGACGATGCGCGCAGTTTCCTTCTCGTTGGTAGGTTTTTTGAGGCGTTTGCGCTCCAGGTGCTGGCGAGCGAGTGCGGCCTCGTCGGTTTGGCTGTAGCGGGCGGTGAGGGTCTCCTCAATCAGGGCAGGCTGAACGCCTCTCTGGTGCAGATCCTGGCGGACGCGGCGCTGGCCGAACTTTTCGTTCTCCTGGCGGAGCCGTGTGTAGGCCTCGGCAAAAGAGGCGTCGTTCAGGTAGCCGTATTCCTTGAGGCGGACCAGAACCCGCGCCATCAGGGCATCGCTGTCGGGGTTATGCTCCAGACGCGTGGCCATCAGGCGGCGGATTTCAGCTTCAGAGCGCATGCGCCGGCCCAGAGCCTTGACGGCGTAATCGAGCAGTCCGGCTTCATCGAGCGGCGGACGGGGCTTCTTCGACCTGGACACAAAGGGCATGGTGCTCCGTAGGCGTGGTGCGCGCGGAAAGGCAGGCGCGAGCAGCCTGTACCCCAAAAATACTACGACGAAAGGGCCGGATGGCGAAGAGAGTGCGGCGGCGGAGAATTTGTACGCACAGGCCCGTCACAGATTTATGTGACGCATATCACTACCGGATAGCGGAACAGTGGCTAGACTCGGAAAATCCCGTAACTTTTGCGAGGGACGATGTATAACCGCACGCAGAACGAGAACGGAAGTTACAACACCCGCTGCCTGGACTGCTTTATGACCGTGGCCTCCTGTGTGGAGACCGAGCAGGAACTGGCGGCACTGGAAAAGCGCCATATCTGTCCGGAGAAGGCGCTGGCAGACCTGCTGGCCAAGGAAAAAGAGATCGTTTCCCATCAGTCGCAGGTATAAAAGTAAGCCGGAGGCGGGAGATCCCGTTCCTCCGGCAGTATTTTTTCTAGAAGATTTCTTTCCAGCAAAGCTGGCGGAACTACTTCCCTTCCACGAAAACCAGCAGATTACCTTCCGGATCGGTGACGGTCAGGGATCTTTTGTCCTTCTTCACGTCGATCTTGGCGGCCTTGAGTTGGGCCTCAGCCTTTTTCAAGCTGGGAACGCGGAAGAAGAGCCGGGGCGTGGAGCCCACCGGGCTGAGCTGAATCCAGGGTGAGGCAGCAGTCGTGATGCGGACGCGCAGACCGCCATTGGCCTCGGTAACCGTCATGCCCATGGCCTCGTAGAACTTGCGGGAGGTGGCCATGTCCGGCACGGCGAACTCCACACCGTCCACCACGGAGGAGATGCGGTTGGGCAGGATGTGCTGGCCGGCATCGGCCATGTGCTTGGAGCCCGGCATGTACTGGGTGAACTCCGTGTTGCGGCCATCGGGGTCCGGGAAGGCGGTGATCAGGTTGCCGGCGCCCGCCTTGTGAACGGAGAGCGGCTTGATGCCGGCGCGGCCACTGATGGCGGCAGCATAGTTGGCCAGGTCCTCGGATTCATAGCAGACATGGAGCCAGCCAAGAGGCTGCTTGGGATCGGTCTGCGGATAAACCTCCAGGAAGGTGCGGTCGTTTAGCTTCACAAACGTCTCTGTCAGCTTGCCGTCTTTGCCGGTGAGGGCAAAGGAACGCTGGAAGCCGAGCTTGACCAGGAAGGCTTCTTCGCGGTCCAGGTCGGCCACGCGGTAGGCAACGTGCGCAATGCCGGTGACAGGCGGAATGGAAGCGGTGGACTGCGCCGGGATGGAAACCGCGCAGAGCATGCTGAGCGCGACAGGATAGAGCCAACGGAACTTCATGACAGTGTGCCTGGCTTTCTCTGGCCCTGGTGGGCCGGACGGGATGGCGGTGGACATCTGGTTGCAGCGGGAGACTCTGCCGGGTCTCCCGCTGTTGGCCTTTGCAAACAGCGCTTCCAATAGGCGCAAACTACTTGGCGTAGTCTTCGCGGTAGGGGGTGAAGACGTCGAGCACTTCGCTGGCTTCCAGCGCGGAGGCTTCGTGCTCAATGCTTCCGTCCACGGCGATGGAATCACCGGGGCCCATCTCCCAGCTCTTGCCACCGGACTTGAAGACGATGCGGCCGCTGATGACATAGACCATCTGATCGTGCGGATGGCTGTGGCGCGCGCCCACCCAACCGGCGGTGAAGTGGTGGCGGACAATCATCAGCTTGGAGTTGAAGGCCAGCACCTGGCGGATCATGCCCGGCTCGGGCGTAGAGGTGGGCGTGGCATTGGTCGCTACATAAACAACCGGGTTCTCACTCATCTGTTTCTTTCTCCTTGGAACTTCAAAAAAATCTTTGCGAGCAGAAGGCTCTCGCGCTGCTTCATCCCGCTCTTGAGGGCAGATCCGGCTGCCGCACCGCAGGTGCTAGCGATTCAGCCATCCACCATCCACCAGCAGGATGTGGCCGTTGATGTAATCGGCAGCGGCAGAGGCCAGGAAGACGGCCGCGCCGCCCAGATCCTGCGGTGCGCCCCAGCGTCCGGCGGGAATGCGCTCAAGAATTGCCTGGGCACGTTCCGGGTTCTGCTGCAGAGCTTCCGTATTGTCGGTGGCAAAGTAGCCGGGGGCGATGGCGTTCACCTGGACGCCCTGGCTGGCCCATTCGTTGGCAAAGGCTTTGGTCAGTTGGCCAACGCCGCCTTTGGCCGCGGCATAGGCAGGTACGGTAATGCCACCCTGAAAGGTGAGCAGCGAGGCAATGTTGATGATCTTGCCGGAGCCCTGGGCCAGCATCGTGCGGCCGGCATATTGGCTCAGGTGGAAGACGCTGTTCAGGTTCACGTCGATGACGGCGTGCCAGTCCTGTTCGGAATACTGGGCGGCGGGCGCGCGGCGGATGATGCCGGCGTTGTTGACGAGGATGTCGATGGAGCCCAGGTTGGCAATGGTTTCATCGATCAGCCGCTGGCACACTTCCAACTGACCCACGTCGCCAGCCAGTGCGACCGAGCGAACGCCCAGTCCGGCGAGCCGGTAGGCAATGGCATCCGGCGCGGAGCTGGAGCCGTGCACGGCCACGTTGGCGCCGGCTTCAGCCAGCGCTACGGCAATACCTTCGCCAATGCCACGGGAGGAGCCAGTGACCAGCGCATTCCTACCCTTCAGGTTGAACAAGTCGAGGATCAGGGTGTGGTCCTTTCGGTTGCTTCGTCAGTGATCAGGCCCGGGCCCGGAATTGGGCAGGCGTGAACCGAGAGGAAGTGCAGCCACGCCAGGAACGGACAGAATCCAGAATAACGAGCCGCTAGAAGCAGGCGCAACCGCGCAGCGCAAGGGTTTTGGTACGTTGCGATGCGAAAACGTTAACAATTCGAGCGCTGTTCAAGACCGCGGCCGGGCGGGAAGCCGTCCGCCATCCGATAATGGGTCTAGCACACGATCCGGGAGACAAGCTCCAGGAGACCTTGACTCACGTTGCCGCGCTTGAGAACGCAGCGGCCATGTTTCTCTTCCGCCAGGGGATACTTCCCCTAGATTTTGTCTCAGAGGCCACTGCCTCGCCAGGAGACCGCGATGAACTTCGATCTTGCTTCCCTGCCCTCATCGGTTGGCTACAAGCTGCTGGTGGGGTTGATTGCACCGCGTCCCATTGCGTTGATCACCAGCATGGCCGCCGATGGCCGTTTGAACGCAGCACCCTTCAGCGCCTTCAACTATCTGGCTACGGATCCTCCAATTGTGGGCGTGGGTGTGGCGAATCGTTCCGGCGAGCCGCCCGTGCCCAAGGATACGGCCGCCAACATCCTTGACGCAGGCGAGTTCGTGGTCAACGTGGTGACGGAAGATCTGGCCGAGGCCATGAATGTTTGTGCCATCGATTTTCCGCGGGGCGAAAGCGAACTGGAAGCAGCTGGACTGGCTACAGCTCCCTCGACCGTGGTGCGTGTGCCGCGCATTGCTCAGGCCCACGCGGCACTGGAATGCCGGCTGCATTCGACGATTGAAGTGAGCGCGCATTCGCGCATCATTCTTGGCCAGGTGGTTGCGGTGTATGCCGAAGATCGTTTTGTGGATCCGGCCGGTCCCTACATCAAAGCCGAAGAGTTGTTGCCGATTGGCCGCATGAACGGTTTGGGAAATTACGTTCATACCCGCGATGCGTTCTTCACGCTGAATCGCATCAAGCTGGAAGATTGGCGCAAGAAGTAGTTCATCAGATTCAGGTCAAAGTGAGTGCTTGGACTGCGCTCTAGATAAAGCAGAATATATAGCTCGATGTGTTACGCATCGTAACTCTAGAGAGAGTTAGGTGTGTGTCTTTCTATTCGTAAAACGTGCAGAAAAAAACGATGAAAATCGTTAAAAGTGAAATCAATTTCATTTTCAACGTAGTCTTCGCCAGGGGATTTTACGTCAGAGCATATGTAAGAAATTTTTCAGCGTGCTCGCCGCAGAATTTCATTTTCCAATGCGAGGAGAGTTCCATGATTGTTCCGATCAAGCGCTTGGTTCTTGCTGCTTTGACACTTGCTCAGGTTGTGTTCGTGTTCTCCTCTCTGGAGCGTACGGCGTATGCCTACGTGGATCCTGGCTCCGGAATGCTGATCGTGCAGTTTCTCAGCTCGGCACTGGGTGGAGGAATCTTCTTTCTCCGCAAACGCCTGCGGCGGATTTTCTTTCCCGTCAAATCCGCTACGGATGGAGCGCAGCAAACTGAGACGCACATCTGATGGCTACAGCAGCATCGGTCTTTACCACCTTTCGTGATCCGGCAGGTACGCTGCGCGTGGAAGGCGAGCGTGTTTTGCGCACAGTGCATCCAGAGTATGCGGCCTCAACAGAGGCGTTTCTGGATTCCGCGGTGGCGCGCGAGCTGTTTGCCTCTGGCGCGCTGGTGGGCACGCAACGCCTTGGCTATCGTGCCGATGGGGCTCTAGAGCTGGAGCACAGTCGCATCTTTTTTCCTTCGTATGCATGGGAGTGGAGCGCGGCGCAGTATAGCGACGCTGCCCTGCTGACGCTGGATCTTTGCGATAAGCTGCTCGATCACGGATTCATCCTGAAGGATGCTACTCCGCAGAACATTCTGTTTTCTGGTTCGCAGCCGGTGCTGGTGGATCTTCTTTCCGTGGAGAAGAGAGATCCTCTGAGTCCAATGTGGAATGCTTATAGCCAGTTTGTGCGCACTTTTCTTTTGCCGCTTCTGGCGCATCGTTATTTAGGCTGGCCGCTGGCGGCTTCGCGTTTTCGCCGCGACGGTTTTGAGCCGCAAGATATCTATCCGCATCTTTCTTTATTCCGCCGCTGGATAGGCGTGGCGCGCAGCAGCATTACTCTGCCTCTGTTCTTTGATCGCTGGAGCAAAGGCGGCAAGACTCCGATGGCTTTCCGCTTTTCAGCAGATACCTGCACGGAAATTCTGCATGCCAGATTCAGATCGCTGCGCAAGGCGATCCAGAGCCTGGAGCCGGGAAAGTTGCGCTCGCATTGGTTGGGCTATACCAGTCATTGCGACCACTATTCGCTGGCCGCACGCATCCGCAAGGAAGAGTTTGTGACGCAGGCGCTCAAAACTGCGCGCCCTGCGACGGTGCTGGATGTAGGCGCCAACACCGGTGTTTTTTCGCGTCTGGCAGCCGAGTCCGGTGCTCGTGTGGTGGCGCTGGATATCGATGGTGCATCGACGGACCGGCACTATCGCAGTGCGCATAAAGCTGGCCTGTCGATTCTTCCTTTGCATGCGGATATTGCGCGGCCCACGCCTTCCGCTGGCTGGCGCAATCTGGAGTCGCTCTCGTTGCTCGACCGTTGCCGCAGGCGCTTTGAATGCGTGTTTCTGCTGGGGCTTTTGCATCACTTGCTGGTTTCGGATCAGATTCCTCTGGCCGAGATTGCTGCGCTGATTGCGGAGTTGGCGCCGCGCTGGATTGTGGCCGAGTGGATTCCGCCCACCGATCCCAAGTTTGTTGAAATTTGCCGCGGGCGCGATGCGCGCTATGCCCAGTTGAATGAAGACGCATTTCACTTGGCAATTGCACCATCCTACCGTGTGGCCCAGCGCGAGGTTCTGGATAACGGACGTGTGCTGATGCTGATGCAGGCACGATGAACAGTCGCACTGGGCTTGCCGGATGCGGGCTGGCGATTGCGTTGACCCTGTCCTATACGTGGGAGCTGCTTGCGCCTGCTCATATCGATGGGTTCTATCTGCGCGCGTTGCCGGTGGCCAGCGTTGCCGGTGGCACGGCGCTGTTGCTGGTGTTAGCCTCCGTGCTGGCATGGGCCATTCTGGCTGGTTTCCAACGCATGGATCCGGAAGGCGGATCGCTGTTGTGGCTTGTGCCAGTGGCGGTGGTGCCTGCGGTCGTATTGCGCTTGGTCATCACGCTGGCCGAGCTTACGGTACACGTGCCCAGCACGCTGGTTCTGATCTTGTTGTTGGCGACTCCGAGTGCGCTGCTCTGGCGTTGGTGGCCGTCGGGCTGGCGCAAGGTGGTGCAGGTTGTTCTATGGGGATACGTCTGTGTGGGTGTTTCCATCTTCTGGGTTCTTCCGCAACTGCTGATGGAATCCTTGCACCATCAGGCGCCTGAAATGCGGGGCTTTGAAAATCGCCCTACTCAGGTGCAGCCCGGTCAGATGCGTCTTGTGTGGGTTCTGCTTGACGAGCTTTCGTACGATCAGGCCTTTGACCATCGCCAAGCGGGCGTTGCGTTACCAGCGTTGGATGCCTTGCGTGCCACCAGTTTCAATTTTGCCGCAGTGCAGCCAACCGGATATTACACCGATCAGATTGTGCCTGCCCTGCTGATGGGGCGCCGTGTGCAAGCAATCCGCAGCACGCCAGACGGCATGCTGAACTTTCGTGAGCCAGGCAATCGCGAGTGGCAGCACTTTGATCCGGAGAGCTCCCTGTTTGCCGATGCCCAGCGCATGGGATGGAGTACGGCTGTCTCCGGTTGGTTCAATCCATACTGCCGCTTGTTGCAGTCAACTTTGGACTCCTGCTATTGGACTCCGGAGACGCAGTTGTTTCCAGGGCATATGCGGCCGAACTACACCATCTGGCAGAATATGCTGGCTCCGTTCAGCTCCAAGTTTCATCACAAGGCCGAGCAGTCGCTGGCGGCGGAACATGCTGCTGCCTTTGTGGATCTGCGCGCACGCGCGCTGGCTCAGGCTGCTGATCCAGCCTATCGTTTTGTGTTTCTGCATCTGCCGGTGCCCCATCCTCCGGCGATCTTTCACCGCTCCAATGGACAGTTGAGCGTGGGGGGCAGCTACCAGGACAATCTGGTGCTTGCAGACTGGACGGTGGCGGAGATACGTGCGGCCATTGCTGCCTCGCCTGAGGCTGCGACTACGGTGCTGATTGTGTCGTCGGATCACTCGCTGCGCGTGCCCAAGTGGCGCGGCGGGCTCTACTGGAGTGCGGAGGATGAACGCACGCTAGGTGCGCGCTTTGATCCGCGTCCCGTGCTGCTGGTTCACTTTCCGGGCCAGAGCGGCCCCATGGAGCAGCAGGACAGCTTCGATGAATTGCAGACGCATACGTTGGTGGAAGAGTTGATTCAGGGGCGTGTGCACGATGTGGATACCCTGCATGCGTGGCTGCGCGCTCTGCGGGCCGCAGGACAGTAATGCGCTGGGCAAAACAAAACGGCGGAAGGAGATCCCTTCCGCCGTTGATGTTTTTACGCTGTGCTTACTGCTGTAATGGGTCCAGATGTTTGGTGTTCTGGTAGGTGTAAACAATTCTGTGGGTGACGGTGATGGTGGAGAGAGCCGCCAGCACCCAGAGCACCGGCGCCATGGCGCCCCAATGATTGAAGACCGCGCCGATGATGATCAGCACGATGCGTTCCGGCCGTTCCATGAAGCCCACCTTGCACTGGCCGATGAGGGCCTCGGCGCGGGCGCGGGTATAGCTGACCATCAGGCTGGTGACCATCACAAAGGCGGTGAGCACCACGTAGCGGAAGCGGTTGATGCGGCCGTAGTAGACCAGCACGCCGAAGAACAGCACCACGTCGGAGTAGCGGTCCATCACCGAATCAAAGAAGGAGCCGAAGACGGTGACCTTGTTGGTGCGGCGCGCTACGCGGCCATCGACCATGTCAAACAGGCCTGCGCCAAAGATGACGGCGCCGGCCAGCAGGAACATGCGGTCGCAGTTGGCGGCGTTGGCGTGACCAAAGAAGAAGGCCGCCACAATGTTGATTACCAATCCAATAAAAGTAAGCGCGTTGGGTGAGATGCGGGTGAGCGCCAGCCCATGCACAATGTGATTCAGCAGCCAGCCACAGGCGCTGCCGAAGGCACTGGTCCAGGTCTTCATCGATGGTCCTAACTACGCAGCGGGCTCGTTGCCGGCTTCGTCGTGGATGGTGATGAGTTTGAGGATTTCGAGCTCGCGCTTGCCATTGGGGGTGACGATGGTGGTCACATCGCCCACGCGCTTGCCCACCAGGCCACGCCCGATGGGCGAGGTGGTGGAGATCAGGCCCTTGGAGACGTCGGACTCCTCGCTGGTGACGAGCTGATAGACAATCTCTTCGTCCTTGGTGGCGTCAAAGACGGTGACCTTGGAGCCGAAGCCCACCTTGTCGCGAGGAATGTTGGCCAGATTGACGAGCGAGAGCTCAGCCATGCGCTTTTTCAGCATGCCCAGGCGGGCGTTCACAATTTCCTGCCGCTGCTTGGCCATGTGGTATTCGGCGTTCTCCGAGAGATCGCCCATGGCCACGGCCTTCTTGATTTCCGCGGGCAGTTCATGCGCCAGTTCGTACTCCAGCGTCTGAATTTCCTCTTGCAGCTTTTTCTTAATGTGATCCGGCATTCAGTTTTCCGTCAGGTTTTGGGCCATGTTCCGGACACTTGGTTCCGGAGGGCCGCAGGCTCCGCCAGGGAGCACGAAACCGACACCTTTCCTCAATACCCCATTATATCTCTGGCCTAGCAGGCGGCGGGCTGCCCGGTGTGCAGGAATATGCAGGGGTGATGGGGGAGGGGTAGGTTTTAGGACTCCCCGCCGGATGGGCCAGTTTCGTGGAAGGACGGCCTGAAGGCTTTGCGCGCCGGAGAGGGATGAGTGACCGGGCCGGATATCGTCAACTGGCGATACCCCTTGAATGAGTTTCAAGGCAAGCTGACTTTACGGAGCAAACATCCTGTCTGTTAGTTGCCCGCCGCTAACGGAAGAATCCCTCGAACATTTTGCACATAGAGACGTATACTGTTCCACTAACGAAAACGATCACTTCTAGAGACGAATTGACATGAGACGCATAATGATCAGAGTCTTTGCGATTCTATTCACCGTACTTAGGAAAATTCGCGCAGTTCGGCAATGTATTTCGAGGAGGTCAACGGCAGACATGACAGCGAAGCTCAAAGGACATCTTGTCCTCTGCGAGAAAGCAATGCAGTCTGCGAAGCCGATAATTGGCAAGCATAGCTTTCCCACTGACAACCGCACTCTGATCGTGATCGGCTTTATTTCAATGCTCATTGAACACCAAGAATCAATTTTGCTGTTAGTAATGCACAATCACGCAGGTTCCGCATCAGCTCTCATCAGACCTATTGTTGAAGGAGCATACCGCGGGCTCTGGATTAACCTCCCTGCAACCGACGCAGAAGTTCTGAAATTCAATGAGAAGGATGAAATTAACCTGAAGTTCGGCGAAATTGCGACAGCTCTTGATAGCGCGTACAGTACAGAAGATTTTTTTCAAGATTTCAAGACGCGTGCGTGGAAACATCTCAACAGTTATACCCACGGAGGGATGCATCAGATAGGACGACGATTTGTTAATGACCGCGTTGAGAATAACTACAGCGACGAAGAAATATTTGAAATGACCACTTCGGCGACCACGATAGTACTACTTACGATCTCACTCTTTCTTAAGAGGCACGGCCACGCGGATTCGGCAGACCAGGTTCAAGCTTTACTCGAGACTTATGGCCCTCTAGTGGATAGCAAACAGCCCAATAATGCGTGAGGCTTGTAAACATGTTCTCTCCTATAAGAGATTAGATAGATAGTCCCCGCAAACAGGGCAGTATCCGGCAATGCCAGTAGGTCGTCAATTGGCGCATCATCGCCAACTCACTTATCTACATGCTAATGAGCCGCTGGAAATGTGGAGTTGTTGCGTGGGCGGTGGAAGGGCCTCGGGGGCTAAAGCCCGGTGTTTAAGGGGGGGCTTGATGTACGGGCTAAAGCCCGTACCCTTCACCCTGAAGCCCGTACTCCTCACTAAAACTTGGGCTCATCATGCATTGTGACGATGGAGTCTTGCGGCAGGGGCTAAAGCCCCGTAGTTTTCTTGTGCTTCATGCGGCACGACTGAAGTCATGCCCTGACGCTTGTTGCCTCGGTGGGCAGTGGAGACTCGCTGCACGCAAAAAGGCCGCAGGAGAGGACTCCTGCGGCCTTGGTTGATGGAGCGAACTAGCGCTTGCTGAGAACGTCCTTCTCGTACTTGGTGACGACGTCGTACCACTCGCGGCCGGCGGGAATGCCCTTCGACAAGCAGTAGTACTCCCAGACGGCGGACCAGGGCATGGACTTGTCTTCTTCACTGAGGGCGAGGCGCTTGGTGAAGTCGAACTTATGCTCGGCGGCGATGAGTTCCTTGGCGCTTTCGAGCATGCCGATCAGCAGGGCCTTGCGGGTGTTGCGGGTGCCGATCACCCACGCGGCGATGCGGTTGATAGAGGCGTCGAAGAAGTCGAGGCCGATGTGGATCTTCTCCACCTGCTTGGAGCGGATGATCTCGTTGCAGATGCCCTGCAGAGCGTCGTCGAGGATGACCACGTGGTCGGAGTCCCAACGGACCGGGCGGGAGACGTGCAGCAGGATCTCAGGCACAAACTGCAGTGCGGTGCTGATCTTGTCGCCCACATTCTCGGTGGGATGGAAGTGGCCGGCATCGAGCGTGAGCAGGGTCTTGCGGGTGGCGGCGTAGCCCAGGTAGAAGTCGTTGGAGCCGACGGTGTAGCTTTCCGCGCCGATGCCGAAGAGCTTGCCTTCAACGCCGTTCTTGTGGAAGGCGTGGGCGGTGTCCTGCTTGAGGATCTCGTCGAGGGCCTCAACCAGGCGGGCGCGCGGGGTGGCGCGGTCGGCCGGGTTGTCCTTGAAGCCGTCGGGAATCCAGATGTTCATGGTGGCCGGGTTGTTGAGCTGCTTGCCCATCTCTTCGGAGATGCGGGCGCAGGCCACGGTGTGATCCACCCAGAACTTGCGGATGCCGGCATCGGGGTGCGAGAGCGTCAGGCCGTCGGCGGCGTTGGCATGCGAGAAGAGGGTGGGATTGAAGTCGAGGCCGAGGCTGTTCTGCTTGGCCCAGTCGATCCAGCCCTGGAAGTGCTTGGCTTCCACCTGATCGCGCTCGATATAGGTGGGTGACTCCAGATAGATGGCATGCAGGTTGACGCGCTTGGCGCCGGGGATGAGGCCGAGAGCCACTTCGAGGTCGGCACGGAGCTGGTCCGGCGTGGTGGCGCGGCCAGGATAGTTGCCGGTGGTGGCAATGCCGCCACTCAGGCTGCCACCCTTGTTCTCAAAGCCGAGGACGTCATCGCCCTGCCAGCACTGGATGGAGATGGGAATCTCATGGAGCGTCTTCAGGACGCTCTCGGTGTTGATGCCAAGCTCGGCATAGCGATCCTGGGCAATTTTGTAGGCTTCTTGAATCTGACGCTCGCTCGCACTCATGATGAATTCTCCCTGGAACTCCTGGCGTGTGGCCGGAGGCTTAGAAAGGTTTACTGGACCGATGGACGAACAGAACAGCGGAAAATTGGAGCGATGAAGTCCAGAGGACTTGCTCTTCTGACTGCGCTGCACCCGATCGGCGCCTCGGCACTGGCTCCGGACACACCGGAAGCCTGACGAAATGCTGGGAACGAACCCTCTGAGGCATCTGCCGGCAACCGCATCCAGGCGGAAGAGGAGCAGAAAGCTTCAAATTGGAATTCATTTCACAACGGAATATCTTTCCACATTCAACACAAGATGCGCCAGAGCTGAGTGGTAATTTGCCAGCTTTTTTTCGAGTGGCAATAGGTTTCTCTATGCGGAACAGGTCTAAGTGTCTCTTTTGCTGTTGGATAACGGTAAAAAGCGGCGCTGGGGCCGCCTGCGGTCGCGCGCCTGGAAATCGGCTTGGGGAGGGAGGGTGGCCCTGCGCTACACTGGCTGCCTGCTGCGGCTGGGGAGCAGGCGCGGAAAAAGGAGAGGGGAATGCGCGGGAAAATTCAAGCCTGGAGTGTGCAAACACGCATCTCCAGAGGCTGTTTGCTGGCTGGGGCGCTGTGTTGCTGGGCTACTGGGATGGCTGCGGCGCAGGCTGGCAGCAGCTATGTGCGTGTTCCGCAAGGCGGATCGCTGGACCCGGCGCGGGATCTGACCGCGATGCCGACGGTGGAAAGTTTCCACCATCCGCTAGCTGAGGCCTACATTTGGACGGCTGGAGATGCCGCGGTTCTGGAGCAGATGCCGAATCTGAGCCGGGTCAAGCGGAACGACTGGAAGGTGGAACCGCACTTTTTTCGGCGCAGCTTCCAGTTGGCCGCCGTGCCGCAGGCGGCAACGCTCTATGTGGCCGGTCCCCGGCAGGCGCGGGTGTGGATCAACGGCGAGCTGGCTGCGGAGCTGAGCTATAAGGCGCAGGGGCATATGGGATTCCGCACGCAGGCGGTAAGCGTGGCGCGTTGGCTGAAGGCGGGAGAGAACACCATCGCCGTGGAGGCTGTGCGGGGCTACGGGAGCCATCACCATACCAATTCCGTGATGACCAGTTGGGTGAACTCGGGTGAGGTGCTGGTGGTGAAGATTCTGCCGGCAACTGAAGGCGTGGAGGTGCAGCCGCTGCTGATCAGCGATGGCGCATGGCGCAGCGCGGTGGGTGCAGCCGAGGGCTGGCAGAAGCCCGGTTTTGACGATGTGGCCTGGAAGCCGGTGGTCAGCAAAGGTGTGGAAAGCGACGCGGACTTCTTCCAGTGGCAGGCGGACGTGGGCATGTATGCCTGGCCGGGCTACCTGGGTGAGGCGCCGTACATGGCGAACTACCGGCTGGAGCCGGCCCAGACGACGGAGACCGCCGAGGGCGTGGTGGTGGACTTTGGTCGAGAGCTGAATGGGCGCGTGGTGCTCAAGGCGGGTAGCGATCCCGTGCATGCCACCGTGCGTTATGCCGAGTCGGTAGGCGAACTGCGTAAGGGTGGCTTTCTGGGCGATGCCCCGCTCTATGTGCCTGCGGGGGCCGAGCAGCGCGGACCCAAGTCGGGCTTTCGCTATGCGCGGGTGCAATTCGCTGGCCCCCACGCGGGCGCCGGGATTGAGGTGGAAGGCATTGTGTACCCGGCGCGACAGTTGGGGGGCTTTACCTCAAGCGATGCGCGGCTGAACCAGATCTGGGAGTCGTCGGTTTACACGGCGCACCTGTGCATGCAGGACCGGATTCTGGATGGGATCAAGAGAGACCGGGGCTTGTGGATTGGCGACAGTGAGCCGATTCATCGCATTGTGGCGGATGTGTATGGCGATGCGCGGCTGGTGAAGCAGGGACTGGAAGACGCCATCGGGCCTGCACCGGCGCGGGAGCATGTGAATGGGCTGCCGAGTTACTCCGCATGGTGGGTGGTGGCGGAGAGCGAGTATGTGCTGCGCTGGGGCGATCGAGCGCAATTGCAGCAGATGAAGCCGCGGCTGCTGCAGTTATTGGCGCTGATGGAAGGCGAACTGGACGAGCGTGGTGTGTACAACGCGGCGCATGGCGGCAAGCCGTTTGTGGATTGGTCGCCCGGGTTCAGCGCGGATTCGCCCGAGGCGCGGCGCGCCACGCATTTGGAGTATCTGCTGGCCTTTCGTCGCGCGGCATGGATGCTGGAGATTGCAGGCGACAAAGCCGAGGCCGCCAAGGCCGCAGCGCGTGCCACAGCTATGACGACGGCGGCGCATCAATTCTTGCGCGAAGCCGACCTGAGCTATGGAGATCGCTGGCAGACGAATGCCATAGCGGTGCTCTCCGGTGCGGCCACCAGCGACGCGGAGCGCGCGGCTGTGTGGAAGGTGCTGGAGCGGACCGTGAAAGGCCAGAAGCCAACTGACCACATCACGCCCTACTACGGGCTCTATCTGCTGATGGCGATGGCGGAGCTGGGACATCGCGAAGAGGCCCTGACGTGGTTGAAGGCGTACTGGGGTGGCATGCTCGATCACGGCGCTACAAGCTTTTGGGAGGCGTGGGACGCGTCGTATGCTGGGACCGATCCGCATGCGAAGATGGAAGCCGACGACAAGGTGGGTTACTACACCAGCATGGCGCATGGATGGTCCGGTGGCCCGGCCGCGTGGGCGCTGGAAGAGCTGGCGGGAATTCAGGCGCTGCAACCGGGCTTCCAACAAACGCGCATCCGGCCGGAACTGGCGGGTCTGAACGAATTGAAG
>Ga0207738_100098_pt1 | contig 20975 bp, 12 predicted proteins | sample LuqExpMetagenom9_FD_187767 | JGI IMG/M metagenome (GOLD analysis project Ga0207738, IMG submission 187767) | Tropical forest soil microbial communities from Luquillo Experimental Forest, Puerto Rico - Sample 9 (SPAdes) | ecosystem: Environmental > Terrestrial > Soil > Tropical forest ... | reverse complement strand
ATTGGACGACTATGCCGACTTCCTGAGCGCGCAGGCCGCGCATGAGTCCGGCAACAACGCCGCAGCCGAACAGTTGCTTCACGATTTCCTGGAGCGTTACCCGGACAGCATCTTCGATGCCCAGGTGCCGGAGCTTGAGGCCCGTGTCCTGCTGTCGATGGGCGACGCGTCCCGCGCGCAAAAGGTTTTGCAGCAGGCCCAGGGCCTAGCCGCGGAAGATCGCCCCGGCTTCCAGTTCCAGCAGGGCGAAGTGGCTCTGGCACTGGGACAGAAGGGCCAGGCAGAACGCGTCTTCCGGCAACTGATGCTCAACCGTCCCATCTCGCAGGAGGCGCAGATGGCCCGCAGCCGCCTGGTTGAGATGCTGGGCGAGGGCGCCATTTCTACCGCGGAGCGCCGCACGCTGGCCGATGCGTATTACAACGGTGGACGTTATAACGAAGCGGCCGAACAATATCGCCAGCTTACCCGTGCCTCCGATCTGGATTCCGCGCAGCGCGGCCGCTATGCCGTTGCCGAGGCGGCCTGCGACTGGAAGCTGAAGCGCCTTACCCGCGCCAAGGCCGAGGCTCTGTCTGACAGTAATGACGAAGCTGGAGCCCGGCGGAGTTATCTGCTGATGGAACTGGCGCGGGACCGCGACAGCGCCAGCGATCAGCGCAGGATCGTCAGCCAGATGGAAGAACGCTTTCCCCATTCGCCCTATTTGGCGGAAGCCCTCTATTCGAGCGGAAATATGTATCTGCTCAAGAAGGATTACCCCACTGCGGCCGATTACTACTCAACCTATGCCACGCGCTTTCCGCAGTTGAAGAATGCTTCGCTGGCGCACTGGCGCGCGGGCTGGCTCAACTACCGCATGGGGCAGTTCGCGGAGGCTACGCGCTCCTTCGACGAGCAGATCCGCCTCTTCCCTCAGGCTACCGAGACCATGGGCGCGCTCTATTGGCGCGGACGCATCTACGAAGCCCGCGAGCATAATCCTCAGCAGGCCGTGGCCAACTACCGCACCATCGTCAAGGTAGCTCCGCACTTTTTCTACGCGCAAATGGCGCAGAAGCGGCTAGCTGCGCTTGGCAACACGCCACCCGCCAGCGGCGCGTCGCTCAGCCACTTCCAGCCTTTGCCCGCACCGCAGTTGGTAGAGAAGTTTCCTGAGGCCAGCCCACACCTTGCCAAAGCTCGCCTGCTGGCCAATGCCGGCATGAACGAATACGTGGCCCGCGAGATTGCCGCCGACCCCGATTTTGGTTCCGCCTCCGCGCTGGTTGAAGCGCAGATCTTTACCAGCTACGGCGAAACCTTCCGCGCACTGCGTGCCGCCAAACGCGCCATTCCGTATTCCGCCTCCGCGCCCATTCCTGCCATCCCCATGGTCTACTGGCGGATTCTCTTTCCAGAGCCCTGGTGGCAAACCATCAAGGCGGAGTCGGCGAAGAATAATCTCGACCCCTATCTGGTGGCTTCGCTCATCCGGCAGGAGTCGGAGTTTGACCACACCGTTGTCAGCTATGCCAATGCCTGGGGGCTCATGCAACTGCTGCCCGCTACCGGCAAGCAGATGGCTCGGGCAGAAGGTATCAAGAATTTCCAGACCTCCCAGTTGATGGACCCCGCGTTGAATATCCGCTTTGGCACCCGCTATCTGCGCCAGTTGATGGATAAGTTTGGTGGCCAGCCGGAGTATGCGCTGGCTGCCTACAACGCGGGCGACAACCGCGTGGAAGACTGGCGCGCCAATGGCCCCTATGGCGGTATGGATGAATTCGTGGAGTCCATTCCCTTTACCCAGACCCGCGAGTACGTGCAGGCCATTTTGCGCAATGTGGAGATCTATCGCTCGCTGGATGAGTACGAGCGTTCTCATGCACGGTAGAGAGGATCCTGGAGACGGACGCACCGAGAGCCGCATGCCTATGGCGTGAAAGAGCGCAGAGCATGCGGCCGAAGGTGTCGCCGTTGACGAAGCGCATGTGGGAATCGTCACAAGCAGGGAACCATGGATTCCTCTTTCCATGCTTTGCACTTGACTTCACCCCATGCTTGGGTGAAAACTGGGCGCAAGTGGAGGCCAACGGTCTTCATTGGACATTCGCAGTCTGCAGTAGTTCGACGGAGTCTGGCCGCCTCACGGCTGGGCTCGGAAGCATCACCCCATTGGAGGGCACGATGTTAGCCGACTTGCAGTTTCTGGAAGAATGGATTCCCGAGCGGATGGATCCGGGAACGATCTTTGTTCTCGAAAACCAAAGCAAAATGGGCCAGGATGGCAATCCGTATGTTGCCGTCATGTCCTGTCCGCGCTGCGGCACCATGGGCCTGATCACCCGCCGTCAACTATGTACGGGCGATCTGATGATCTGTGGTGGCGACAACTGTTCGGCTGAGTACAAAGTGGAGGGCGAAGCGATTATCTTCCGTCGTCCACAATAGAACGGATGCACGGAAGAACGACGGGCTGGAGGTGAGGTGTCCGGCAGTGGATGCTGGTGTGCCGGGAAAGCGGTGCGGCGGCAATCACCACGCAAGCTGTGTTTGCCGCACCGCAGGTGCCTAGATCTGCCGCGCTTTGGTCACGTCGCCTTCCCGCGCGGGAATGGGCGTAAACGGCAGGCTGAACGTTGGCTGCGGGTCCGGATGTGCCGGATCAAATTTGCCTGCGTCTGGAACAAGCATCTTCTTCAATGCAAGGTTCGATTGCTGAATGCCCAACACCATGCAGCGCGCCAGTTCATAGGCGCCATACGCGTTGAAGTGGGTGTTGTCGGCAATGGGCTGCGTCTGGTTGGGAAAACTGTTGGCCGGGTAGTGCACAAAGGCCTTCATCGAGGTTTCCACACCCATTGCTTCCCACATGGTCTTGCTCATCGCGTTTAGATCGATCAGCGTCACCTGCTTTTCCTTGGCCACGTCCTGCATGGCCTGCGGATAGCCGGCAAAGGTGTCCTTGATGGTGCCATTGTCGTCAAAGGCGCGCCGCATCATGCTGGTGACCAGTACCGGCGTGGCGCCGGCGGCACGTGCCTTGTCGATATAGGTTGAGAGCAGTTTGCGGTAGAGATCGAGCGGAACATGGTTCTCCGGTTTCTGATCGTTGTGTGCAAACTGGAAGAACAGATAATCGCCTTTCTTGAGAGTGGAGAACACCTTCTCAAAGCGCTTCTCGTTTTCAAAGCTGCGCATGGTCTCGCCCGATTCGGCCTGGTTGGAGACCACAATGCCGGTGCGGAAGAAGCGCGGCAGAATCTGGCCCCATGCCGTCCACGGCTCGGTGCGCTGGTCCACCACGGTGGAGTCGCCCGCCAGATAGACGGTGGGCTCGTCAATGGGGGTAATGGTGATGGAGCGGAAGCCGGGATGCTCCCCGTTGAACTCGAGCGTCAGCTTGGTGTCCCAGTCCAGGCTCTCATCCTCACGCGGCTTCAGGTGCACAAGGTTGGCCGCATCGCCGTTGATCCGCACATACCGCACATTCACGTCGAAGGAGCGCTGTGTGGATTTGCCTGCCGTGGTCGCAATCTTTTCGAGCATCAACCGGCGCGATTCCGCACGGACCGTTGTTACCGAAGCTGCGGCGGATCCCAGATCCACTGTTACGCGGTAGTTGCCCTCAGGCACGTTCACTGAAAAGAAGAAAGGTTTTGCGCTCGAACAGAACCCTCCGGCAACTTCAGGCGTGCTCTTCAGATCAAAACCGGCGGTCTTCTCCGTATAGAGCGAATCGGCTTGCAGTGCGGATGCGCCGCTTTTGGCCGCTCCACAGGTAAAAGTTTGGGCAGAAAGGGCGAGGGAACCAGAGCAAACGAGCAGGAGAGCAACGATCTTGGATTTCATTGGCGAAACCTTGTGGGATAAGAATTTGCTGCACGTCCTTTGTATCAAATCCCGCTTGTCATGGGATGCGTCCAAAGTACGATTTTGTACGTTGCCAGGGTGTTGCAGGGCACGTCGCGAGGCTCGTTGGCCGTTCTGCGGCAAGGCGAACCAGCTTGCCTCTGCGCGGTAGGGAGTTCTCGCTGAATGGGAGGGGTACCGGCTTCACGGGGGCTTATTGTCCGGAGTCAGGCGATCCTGCGTAGGCTTCCAGCAACAGCCGCGCGGCGCGGAAGCTGGTGGTCCGGCCTTCCGCTACATCCTCTTCGATCTGCGCAATGCGGTCGCGTACGGCCGGATGCTGATCGAAGCGTGCACGCAGTCCCTGATCCACAATCTCATGCATCCAGCGGCGCATCTGGGTTTGGCGGTGGTGCGCCAGCGAGCCGTTGGAATGCGTCATTTGGTTATGATCCAGAACTTTGTGCCACAGCTCGCGCACGCCCGCGCCGGTATGCGCCGAGCAGGTGAGAGCCAGGGGCGTCCATCCAGAAGCAGAGGCAGGGAAGAAGTGCAGCGCATGTTCGGCCTCGGCCCGTGCACGCTCGGCAGCGCGCTGGTTTGTGCCGTCGGCCTTGTTGATCAGTACCACGTCGGCCAGCTCCATCACGCCACGCTTGATGCCCTGCAGATCGTCCCCTGCTCCTGCGATGAGAACCAGCAGGAAAAAATCCACCATGTCGTGGACCGCGGTTTCCGATTGGCCCACGCCCACGGTTTCGACGATGATGTTGCCGAAGCCCGCGGCCTCGCAGAGCAGCATGGCCTCTCGGGTGCGCTGGGCTACACCGCCAAACGAGCCACGCGAGGGCGAGGGCCGTATGAAGGCGCGCGGACTAGCCGCCAGCGTCAGCATGCGCGTACGGTCGCCCAGAATGGACCCACCGGAGATCTGGCTGGAAGGATCGATGGCCAGCACCGCAACCTTCTCTTCGCGCTCTTCGGTCAGGTAACGGCCAAGAGTCTCGATCAGGCTGCTCTTGCCCGCGCCGGGAATGCCGGTAATGCCTACGCGCACGGAGTTGCCGGTATGGGGCAGGCAGGCTTCCACAATCTGCTCGGCGAGCAGGCGGTCGCTTTCGCGCAGGCTCTCCACCAGCGTAATGGCGCGGGCCAGAATGGTGCGATCGCCGGAGAGAATACCTTCCACGTACTGTTCGCGCGTGAGGGGACGGCGGCGCGTAGCGGCCAGGGCCGAGACGCGAGCCAGCAACTCGGCCGGTGGCTCCGATGCCGGAGTGCCGGGCCGTTCGACCATCGCGCTCTCAAAATCCTCTGCCATTGCGAGGTGCCTTAAGCCAAAATCCGACTCGATATCCCTTGGTAAGCCCTAGCGGTGTAGCTGCTCCCTGTTGGTCGCAGCTACTTGAGTTCAAAGCTGCTGGGGACGGCAAGTCGGATTTTACTCGAGTGGTTAACTCCCATGATTGTAGGGTCGCTGAAAGGACACGGATCAATCCGTGCCCTTTCAAAGCATGCGATGATCGAGCCGAACCTCCATGCGATTGTTCTGCAGGCTACGGCCTTCGGCTCCTTCGCGGAAAATTCTTACCTCGGAGTGGCCGAAGGCTTCTGCTCCATGCAATGGGGGCCGTTCAGCACTTCAATGATCTTCTGGGCGGCAATCGGAATTACTGTGCCGGGTCCAAAGATGCCGGCCGCGCCAGCTTCGTAGAGGAACGGGTAATCCTGCGGCGGAATGACGCCGCCCACGATGACCACAATATCCTCGCGGCCCAGCTTCTTTAGTTCGGCAATCAATTGCGGCACTAGCGTCTTGTGTCCAGCCGCCAGTGAACTGACGCCCACCACATGCACGTCGCTTTCAACGGCCTGGCGAGCAGCTTCCGCCGGTGTCTGGAAGAGCGGTCCCATGTCCACATCAAAGCCGATATCGGCGTAGGCCGTGGCCACAACCTTGGCGCCGCGATCATGTCCGTCCTGGCCCATCTTCGCGATCATGATGCGCGGACGGCGGCCTTCTGCCTTTTCAAAGTCAGCCACCATCTGCTGGGCTTTGCGGAACTCTGCGGCGTTTTTGCTTTCCCCTGCGTACACACCACTAATGGTACGCGTGGTGGCGGCGTAACGTCCCCACACCTTTTCAAGCGCCATGGAGATTTCGCCCAATGTGGCGCGCTTGCGGGCCGCGTCCACGGCCAGTTCCAACAGGTTGCCCTCGCCGGTTTCGGCCGACTTCTGGATGCGGTCGAGAGCTTCGGCAACCGCCTCGGGATCGCGCTCACTGCGCAACTGTTCCAGGCGGCGAATCTGCGAGGCGCGCACTGCATCGTTATCGATGTCGAGCACGGGAATCACCGGCTCCTCGGGGGCGGGATACGCGTTGACGCCCACCAGAATGTCGCGACCCGAATCGATGCAGGCTTGACGGCGCGCTGCGGCCTCTTCAATCCGCATCTTGGGAATGCCGGTTTCGATGGCCTTAGCCATACCGCCCAGGCCTTCGACCTCTTCAATCAGTTCCCATGCGGAGTGCGCCAGCTCATGCGTCAGCCGCTCCACGTAGTAGGAGCCGGCCCACGGATCAACCACATGCGTGATGCCCGTCTCCTGCTGCAGATAGATCTGCGTGTTGCGCGCGATGCGGGCGCTGAATTCGGTGGGCAGCGCCAGTGCTTCGTCGAGCGCGTTGGTATGCAGGCTCTGCGTATGGCCTAGTGCTGCGGCCATGGCTTCCACGCAGGTGCGAACCACGTTGTTGTATGGATCTTGCGCGGCCAGGCTCCAGCCGGAGGTTTGCGAGTGCGTTCGCAGAGCCAGTGACTTGGGATTCTTGGGATGGAAGGTCCTCACGATCTTGGCCCACAGCAGGCGGGCCGCGCGCATCTTGGCAATCTCCATGAAGTGGTTCATGCCAATACCCCAGAAGAAGCTGATGCGGGGCGCGAAATCGTCAATGTCCAAGCCGGATTTGACGCCGGTGCGCAGATATTCCAAACCATCGGCCAGCGTATAGGCTAGTTCGATATCGGCCGTGGCGCCGGCTTCCTGCATGTGATAGCCGGAGACCGAGATGCAATTGAACTTGGGCATCTGCTGCGAGCAGAAGCGGAAGATGTCGCCAATGATCCGCATCGATCCCTCAGGGGGATAGATGTAGGTGTTGCGGACCATGAATTCTTTCAGAATGTCGTTCTGAATTGTGCCGGAGAGTTTGGCCGTGGGCACGCCCTGCTCCTCGGCGGCCACAATGTAGAAGGCCATGATGGGCAGAACCGCGCCGTTCATGGTCATCGACACGCTCATCTCGCCTAGCGGAATGCGGTCGAACAGCACCTTCATGTCGAGGATGGAGTCAATGGCCACACCGGCCTTGCCCACATCGCCCGTGACGCGCTCGTGATCGGAATCGTAGCCGCGATGCGTGGCCAGATCGAAGGCGACCGACAATCCTTTTTGTCCAGCGGCCAGATTGCGGCGATAGAAGGCATTCGACTCTTCCGCAGTGGAGAAGCCCGCATACTGACGAATGGTCCATGGACGCATCACGTACATGGTGCTGTAAGGTCCGCGCAGAAACGGAGGCAGACCGGCGGCATAGTTCAGGTGCTCCAAACCGTTCAAATCTTCAGGCGTATAGAAGCCCTTCACCGGAATGTGTTCCAGCGAGAGCCATTCTTCGGCTGAGGCTGCGGAGGTACCTGCATCCGCGGGCTTGCAATCGGGCTGGTATTGAATTTTAGAAAAATCAGGTCGCATCTTCTATGCCTCGATTCCCAGTTGCTGCTGCCAGCGCGTCAAGAACTCAATCGGGTTGGTGCGAATATGGACAAAGTCCGCCACCCCAGCCGCCTTCAATTCCTCTGCTGTGTCGGGATTACCGGCCACAAGCACCGGAGTGGTGCGGCCTGCCGCGCGCAGTGCGGTGAGCACGGCTGCTGCCAGGGCTGGATACTCGGGGTCCGACGAGCAGAGCACGATCAGATCGGCTTGCTCCGCAACCAGGGCCTCGGCCTTATCGAAGCGTTGCTTCACCAGGGTGAAGCCTGCACAGGCCAGGAAGTCACCGGCAAACTGCGAACGCAGGCCGCGCATCTTCACATCGCCCATCTCGGCGAGCAGAACCTTCGGCGTGTTGCCGGTGGCCTGAGCGTGGCGCTCGGTGCGCAGACGCAGGCGTTCGAAGGGCTGCGCTGCACGGCGGATGCCGTCCATGCGGCTTGCATCGATTGCATCCAGAACCTTCTCCTGCGCATTCACAAACTGATTCACACCGGTCAGCACGTCGCGGCGCTGGGCAATGAACTTGTTCCGCGTGCCCATGGAGTGCGCCAGCATGGCAGCCACAATGCCATCGGCAGAAGCCTTCTGATAACCACCCACCGACTCGATCTTCTGTATCAGCTCCCAGCCCTTGCGGCCCAGAAAATCGGTCAGTGTTTCAAGATAATAGGAGCCACCGCCGGGATCGGACACGCGGCCTAACTGGGCTTCCTGTTTGAGCACCAGTTGGGTATTGCGGGCCAGGCGCTTGCTGGCTTCGTTGGGCGTGCGGAAGCACTCATCATAAGAGGCGACGGAGATGGAATGCGCACCGCCGAGAACGGCCGAGAGCGCTTCCGTGGTGCCGCGCAGAATATTGTTGTGCGCGTCGTAGACAGCTTTGTTCCAGCGCGAGGTGCGGGCGGCAATCCGGGCCTGCGCATTCTCCGCGCCAAAGCCCGCTGCGGCCTGTGCCCATACTGTGCGGAAGGCGCGCAGCTTGGCAATCTGGAAGAAGAAATTTGCGCCCATCGCAAAGCTGAAGTTTACGGCCTTTGCCGCTTGCTCCGCGGCTACGCCGTGTGTCGTCATGGCGGCCAGGTAGTCAACGCCAGCGGCCAGCGTCAGGCCAACTTCTTCCACCGCCGTTGCGCCGGACTCTTCGAGCGTTGCGCCATCCAAAGTAAAGGGAATTAGCTTGGCAGGCAGCTTCTGGAGGAACTCTGCGGCAAACTTCGCGTCTTCGAGCGGATTCCAGGCGGCAGAGAGAGTGGCCGTCTGCTGCCGCGCGGCAAGCCGCTCCGCGAGCAGTGAGAGCAGGGCCGGAGTTGCTGAAGCAAAGTGCACGGGAATCTCATCCAGACCGGCTAATGCCAGACCCAGATCGGAGAGATTGGCAATCGCCACGCCGGTAAAGGCTACCTGCTCCGTGCCTGCGGCAATGGCGGCGCGGGCCGCGGCATTCGCCTGCTCGGGATCGGTCTCAGCAATCTCTTCGGTGATGAGCCATCCACCCTGTGCGCTGGCACCTCGCAGATACGGGAAGCTGCCTGGCGCCGCATGAAGGGCGGGCACGCCAGCCAGATCCTCTGCGCGGTAGTAGGGCTTCACGGCCAGACCCTCTGGTGTTTGCCAGACGAGCTTCTTGGCATAATCGGCGCCCTTCAGGTCGGCGTTGATTGCCTGTTCCCACTCTGCCGTTGCAACAGACGGAAATTCCTTCAGCAACTCTTCGGTAGCCATAGTCTCTGCTTGCCTTTGGGGTTTACTTGCTGTTCGGGTCTTCGACGATTTCGATCAGGTAGCCAAAGGGATTTTCGGCCTTTGACTTGGGATGAACGAAGAAGACGGTGGTGCCTCGCGAACCCTTGCGCGGAGCCTTGTCGATAATGGAGAAGCCCGCTGCCTGCATGGCGTCAAAGGCCTTCTGGGCTGAGTCCACACGGAAGGCGATGTGCGCAAAGCCGCCACGGCCACCATTGCGCTCGATCAGCTTGGAGACGGGCGACTCAGGCGTCAACGGCTCCAGCAACTGGATCAGGTTCGGACCGGGGCCAATTTGCAACAGCGACTCGCGCACCTGATCGTTGCCCAGAACCTCTTCGCGATGGACTTCCGTGAAGCCCAGCAACTGGTAGGCCTTTACCTGGCCCTCGAGTTCACCGGGCTTGACGGCAATGGCAACGTGATCCACAAACTTGATTCCGGGTACCCCTGCCAGTTCCGCCGGCACACCCTGTTCAGCATGACAGTTACAGCTCACAGCTACCCCTTTCGACATAAAACGATGTGGCCGCACCCAGGGCGCGGCCAGCGGAGTTATTCAAAGGCGATCAGGATGTCGCCGGTCTTCACGGATTGACCTTGTTCCACTAGCGCGCTTTTCACCTTGCCGATGCCCGGCGTGGTGATGTTGGTCTCCATCTTCATCGACTCGAGCACCATCAGCAACTCGCCCTTGGCGGCCTCCTGGCCAGCCTGCGCATTCACGCGCACCACCAGGCCGTTGACCGGCGAGCGCAGCACCTTCTGTTCGCCGCCAAAAGGCGAAGCGTCGGGGAAGTTGGATCCGACACCGGCCGTTACCGGCGCGATGGTGACCGGTGGAGGCTGGAAGGCGGGCAGAGCCGGCAGCACCGGTATGTCGTCGTCTTCCAGAATCTGCACGTCGGCTTCGTAGGTCTTTCCGTTGATCTTGATCTGAAGCTTCACGGGGGGTTCCTTTCTGCGTCTCGAGCCGGCTAGCGGCGGGGACCGATGTTGTGCGACGACTGGACCACGACACGGCCCTGTTGCGACCAGGCGTTGGAGGCTTCGGGTTCTGTGCTTACCTGCGTCACCGAGCGGATGCGGGTCTTGCGGTCGGCAATGGCTGCAGCGGCAGCGGTCACCGCCGCCAGCAGATCATCCTGCACGTCGGTCAGATCCTGTTCGGATATGCCGGGTTCCGCCTGTGCTTCAGCGGCAATCGTAAGCTCTTCCAGTTTCTGGTTCAGTTGGCTCAGTTGAGCGGATACGCCTTCCTGTTGCTCAACCAGTTCACGTCGGGTGCGAGTTAGTGCGACGATGCAGCCCAGGGCTCCGCAAAAAGAGAGAGCCGCCAGCACAATCGCCAGAGTTCCGGTATCGATTTGCATAGCTCCTCCTTAGAGCGGAATGAGTCCGTGCTTCTTTTGTGGGCGCAGTTCGCGCTTGCCGTGCAACGAATCAAGCGCACGGGCAATGTATTTGCGGGTATCTGCAGGGTCAATGATGTCGTCCACCAGACGGCGGCCGGCGGCCACCTGCGGATTGGCGAAGGTGTTGCGATAGCTGTCAACCAACTCCTGGCGTTTGGCTACCTTGTCCTCAGCCGTATCGATCTCGCGACGGAAGACGATTTCAGCCGCGCCCTCGGCGCCCATCACCGCAATCTCGGAGGTGGGCCATGCCGCTACGCGGTCCGCGCCCAGCCCCTTCGAGCACATGGCGATGTACGCGCCGCCATAGGCCTTGCGCAGCACGATCGTGATCTTTGGGACCGTGGCGGCCGAGTAGGCAAACAAGAGCTTCGCACCGTGGCGGATAATGCCGCCGCGCTCCTGCTCGATGCCGGGCAGGAAGCCCGGTACGTCTACCAGCGTGACCAGCGGAATATTGAAGGCGTTACAGAAGCGCACAAAGCGGGCGCTCTTGTCGGAGGCATCAATGTCCAGCGCACCGGCCAGTACACAGGGCTGATTGGCGATCACGCCCACCGTACGGCCTTGCACGCGGCCAAAGCCGATCACCAGGTTGGGCGCGAATCCCGGCTGGATTTCCAGGAAGTCGTCGTTGTCCACAATGCGCATGATGACGGCGCGGATGTCGTAGGCCACCTTCGGATCGGTGGGCACCACGTCGTGCATCGCGGAATCGGACTTGACCTTGCTGGAGTGGGGCAACCGTGGCGGGTCTTCCAGGTTGTTCGACGGCAGGAAGCTGAGCAATTTGCGGCACAACTGCATGGCTTCTTCGTCGGAGCGCGCCGTCAGGTGCACAACGCCGGAGTAGTTCATCTGCGCCTGTCCGCCACCCAGAGCCTCCGAGGAGACCTCTTCACCGGTCACCTGCTTGATGACCGAGGGGCCGGTGATGAACATGCGGCCCTGCGTGGTTTGAATAATGAAGTCGGTCAGAGCCGGGCTATAGGCCGCGCCGCCCGCGCAAGGACCGCAGATGAGAGAGATCTGCGGAACCGCGCCCGACAACATGACGTTGTGATAGAAGACGCGCGCATAGCCAGCCAGGCTGTCGATGCCTTCCTGCACACGAGCGCCGCCGGAATCGTTGATGAAGATGAAGGGGCTGCCGGTCTTGAGCGACATATCCATCATCTCGGCAACCTTATTACTGTGAACCTCGCCGGCGGCTCCACCGGCGACGGTAAAGTCCTGGCTGGCCAGGTGGACCTGGCGGCCGTCAATGGTGGCGCAACCGGTTACCACGCCATCGGCGGGTAGCTCCTTGTTGGCCATGCCAAAGAAGGTGGCGCGATGCTGAGCAAACAGGCCGATCTCCTCAAACGATTCCTTGTCGGTCAGTTCGGCAATGCGCTCGCGCGCGGTCATACGGCCGGAGGCGTGCTGTTTTTCGATGCGATCCTTGCCGCCGCCCAGCTCCAGCTTTTCGCGTTTGACGCGTAGCTCGGCGACGTGTTCCTGCATCGTTTTGCGTTTGCCCGTGGTCTGGCTTGACATTCGTGCTCCTCAGCCGGTGTCTGTTCTCGCCTGCGGTGCCGCATGTTGCCCGTTGCGCGGCTTGCGCCATCAGCGAAGATAACCGGCAAATCCTTCCCTGATCGCTTTTGATTCTGCTAGTTACAGCATTCTTGCGAGATCGTGGCCTGCGCTGGATCGATTCTTTCCCAGGAGTAGCCGGCAGGATTGAAGGCCCCCTGCCCCGCAAACGCCAATTCTATGCATGGCTTTGTAGGCAGGATGTGATGGAGTTCACCGTGGGTTAGAGCTTACCAAAAGAGCGGCGAACCACTGCGATCTAGATAAACACAGCTCTATCAGGGGAGAACAGGGGCCTGACACGGAGAGCTGCAGACCGGGTGTATCGCCAGAAGAGACAACAGGGGTGCCCTAAGTTTGCACAGGACCAGTTTGCGATCCTGCACCTGACCTGGTTGCCGGTAGTGCAATCAGACTATTGAAAATTGAAGGGTTTACTCCATTGTGCGGCTAGTTTTCGCCTGCCTAGAATGGCCACGCTGCTCAAAGGCAGTCCCACACCGGCATTGCTCCGGGGTGGAGGGTATGGAGGAAGGAATGCTGTATCGAATTTGTGAGGCAATTCGCAACTGTGCCGCCAAAACAAGCTTTCTCGCGCTGATGGCGCTTTTGTTTTGGAGCCAAATTGGGCTGGCTCAGTCAGTAAAAGGAACATTGTCCGGTACTGTAATGGATACAGGCCGCAATGCCATAGTGGGGTCGGCGGTCAACGTTGTAAACGTCTCCACTGGAGAGAAGTTCGACACCGTCACTACCTCGAGCGGCAACTATCGCTTCCCGCAGATCTCGCTGGGTGACTACACCGTCAAAATTAGCGCGCCCGGCTTCAGCACCGCGCAGTTCAACGGCGTCCACGTCAGCGTCAACTCCGTTACCGTCCAGGATGCGGTGCTGCAGGTTGGGCAGGTGCAGGACACTGTGACGGTGGCCGCGAATGCCCTGACTCTGCAAACCGAATCGTCCGACATCAGTGGCACCATCGGCACCAAGGAGATCATCGACCTTCCCCTGGCGTTGGGTGGCGTGGGTGCCTTACGTTCGCCGCAAGGCTTCATGTTTCTGCTACCCGGCAACACCGGCCCGGGCGCAGGCACTTCGTCGAACTCCACCAACAACACCAACGGCGTGAGCCTGAACAAGATTGGCGGCAGCCAGAACTTTGGCGTGGAAATTCTGGTGGATGGCGCCAGCCAGAGCCGTACCAATAACGGCTCCAACTTCGATGAGGAAGCGCCTTCGGTGGAAGCGCTGCAGGAGTTCAAGACGACCGGCTCCTCTCCCTCCGCCGAGTTCGGCCGTACCACGGGCGGCGTAATGAGCTTTGCCACCAAAGCCGGTACAGACCATTACCATGGAACGGTCTTCGATATCTTCCGCAACGATTCTCTCGACGCCAATACTTGGTTCAATAACGGGCGGGATGCACTGAACTGCACCGGCGCCAACGATACCGCCAAGTGCCACAATACCTATCGCCGCCCCTCCGACAAGCAGAACGATTATGGTGTCAGCGTGGGTGGTCCGGTAACAATTCCTTATCTCTATCGGGGTGCGGGCCGCTCCTTCTTCCAGTTCACCTGGGAGCAATTCAGTCAGACGGTTGGTTCCAGCATCACCTCAACGGTGCCTACTGCGCTGGCCCGCCAGGGTAACTTCTCGGAGTACCTGCAAACCTCGCAGAAGATCGGCACCAATCCCTGCGATGGTTCTACCATTTACTACGGTCAGGTCTTTGATCCCTCCACCACCCGGACAGTGAACGGCACACCCTGCCGCACTGCTTTTGCCGGCAACACCGTTACCACGGCGATCAGCCCAGTAGCCAAGGCGATTCTCAACTACTATCCCTCGCCGCAGACTTCGGCACTGGTCAGCAACTACACATTTGCTTCCTCCTATCCGCTGACCAATACCACCTACACCATCCGCATTGACGAAAGCATTACGGCCAACGACCGCATCTTTACTTCCTACAGCACGCGTCAGAACACACGCCGCTCCGGCGCCCGCGCGTTGCCCGATCCGGTTGACCCGAACGAATTCCAGCAGAACTTCCTGACGCACTTTGGCCGTTTTGGCTGGGATCACACCTTTTCGCCCACCTTGCTGAATCACGTGAACTTTGGTTCCAACCGTGCGGTGGGCAATAATTTTGCTACTGCCGCGCTGGGGGGCGTCAACTACTCCACGCAACTGGGCATCAGCAACATCTCGTCGATGAACTTTCCGAATATCTCGGTGGGCGAAAACATTACTGGTCTGGGCAACGGCAGCAACAATCGCCGCGCCGATAACAGTCTGCTGGTGCAGGATACCCTTAGCTGGCAGAAGGGCAGTCATAGCCTGATGTTCGGTGGCGACATTCGCTACTTCCAGCTCACCAGCGCCTCTTATCCCACGCCTTCCTTTGGCTTCGGCCGTGGACAAACGGCTGCCAGCACCGGTTCCACCTATACAGCCAACACCGGCAATGGCTTTGCCAGCTTGTTTCTGGGATTGCCGCAGAGTGGCACCACGCAGGTTTATGCCAACGTGCCGCGCTGGATTCACTGGTACTACGCCGGATTTGTGAAGGATGACTTCAAGGTCACCAAGCAACTGATGCTCAACTTAGGCCTGCGCTACGAACTGGAGACTCCGCGCTACGAGGCGCACAACGGAAGCTCGAACCTGAGCCTTACCGCGATCGATCCCACCTACAATGTGCCCGGTGCGCTGGTTTTTGCCTCCACCTGCGGCAACTGCAACAAGAAGTGGCTGGAAACCTGGAAGAAGAATCTGGGCCCTCGCGTGGGCTTTGCTTACACTCCCGAGAGGCTGCACGGCAAAACGACCATCCGTGGCGGCGGTGCGATTCTGTACGGCCCGTTGCAGTACTTTGATTCGGGCTCCAACATGCAGAATGGTTTCTCCACCTCGCCGAATATTACCTCGACGGATAGCTTTACTGCCGCCTTCAAGATCGATAGTGGTTTCCCGAACTTCACGGCGCCACCTATCTTCAATCCCTCATTCTTTGCGGGAACCGCAGCGGGCAACTTCATTGCGGTCAAAAATGCGCGTCCGGGCACCATCTATATGTGGAGCGCGCAGGTGCAGCAGCAGGTCACTTCGAGCACTATTCTCTCGGTCGGGTATGCTGGACAGCGTGACAACAGCCTGCCCTCGTCGCTGTCGGCCATGAACAACATTTCGTCCAAGTATTTTGCTTTGGGCAATGCGCTCACGCAAACTCTGGCCACCAACACGGTGGGTGTTACCGCGCCCTTCTCCGGCTTTACCACGCTGTTCAAGACCGGGCAGGTGCAACAGGCGCTCAAGCCGTATGCGCAGTTCACCAGTATCAATTCCACCTGCTGCTTTGAGAATCTTGGCCAGGGTACGTACAACGCATTGCTCATCTCGCTCAATCGTGAAATGCGCAGTGGTCTGCACTATCTGGTTTCCTACACCTGGCAAAAGAACCTGACCGATGCCGATAGCGCGGTCCCGGGCAATAACGCCGGTGTTCAGGGGATTCAGGATCCCACCAATCTGCGGGGCGAAAAGGCGCTCAGCGTTCAGGATGTTCCGCAAACGCTGGTTCTCAGTTATCTGTATGACCTGCCCTTCGGACGCAATCGCCGTTTCTTTGCCACCAGTCCGAAGATTGTCAACAGCATCATCAGCGGTTGGGAGCTGAGCGGCATTCAGCGCTATCAGAGCGGTGTGCCGTTCTCCTTCTCTTGTGCTTCGTCCATTCCCGGCACCAGCACCTGCTCGCGCTTCAGCTTTACGGGCGCGTCCATCTGGAGCTCGGCCAAGATCAGTGGCAAGCTGAACCCGCTGTCTGGCTCCACTGCCAATCCCGCGACCAACAGTATGTTCAACGGCGCGGTGGGGGGATCGGCGACGGCCTCTGTACAAACTAACCCTGCCTTCTACGACCAGAACTACGTTACCTATCGTGGCACCGGCGCATACTCGTATGGCAACGTTCCGCGCGTCACCAGCAAAGTGCGCCTGAATTCTTTCTTCAATGAAGATTTCAGCCTGATCAAGTCCACCACCATTCGCGACGAGGTGAAGTTTATCCTGCAGGTGCAGGCACTGAACGCCTTCAATCGCCATGCCTGGGCTACGCCGGGCCTCGATCCGAATGGCCAGCAGTTCGGCGTGCCCACCGATACCATCGTCAAGCCGCGCCAGTTGCAGGTAACTGCACGCGTCAGCTTCTAACCTCCACTTGTAACGCCTGTGCGCGCCGAGGATGCGGTGCGCACAGGCGCATATGTGACGCAGCCAGTCGCGCACATTCGCGCAAGCGAAGACGAATCCATCAGTAGGCAAAGAGGAATTGCGGATGCAACGACGGGAATTTATGAAACTTGGCGGTATGGGACTGGCAGCAACAGCGCTGGCGCCGAATTTGCGAGCCGAGAGCACGGCTAAACCGAATATCATCGTCATTATTGCCGACCAGCGTCACTATGGGCTGAGCAAGGCGCATGGATACAAGTTCGACACCAGCCCTTTTCTAGACCGCAAGGAAACAGAAGGGCTGGCCTTCACCAGGAATTACTGCACCGTTCCTGTTTGTGTGTCCAGCCGCATTTCCATGCTGACGGGCCGATGGACGGAAGCGCACCGGGTGCGCATGAATCTGCAGGCGGGAGACGCGGCCTTCAGCGAAGACATTTTCCAGGTGGCGCGCCGCAATGGTTATCGCACTTGTCTGTCCGGCAAGAATCACACCTACATGACCGCGAAGGATGTGGACGTGTGGTGCGAGTACAGTCACGACAGCGGTCACTTGTCGCCCCGTGCGCATGGCGATTCACTGGCCTTTGAAAAATGGCTCAAGGGATTGCACTTCAATACGGCTATGGAGGCTTCGCCCTATCCGCTGGAAACACAGCTCACGTATCGCATCACCAGCGACGCCATGGACTTCATCGATCAGCAGTCGGATGCACCTTTCTTCATGGAAGTGAGCTATCCGGAACCGCACGATCCCGAGCAGGTGCCGGCGCCTTACTGGAACATGTTTCCACCGGACCAGATTCCGGAGCGTTGTGCCGGTGCGGAGGCGCTTAAAAACATGGGACCGCGTGCACGCTGGGAGTACCAGTTGCAGCAAAGCCAGTGTCCGCGTACCGATCCCGAATGGCGTCGCTACATGTCCAACTATCTTGGTGCGCTGCGCATGATCGACGACCAGATTGCGCGGCTTGCAGAACATCTGGAGCAGCGGGGGCTGACCCGAAACACGCTGGTGGTCTTTACCGCCGACCATGGCGACTATCTGATGAATTATGGACTGGGACGCAAAGGCGTTGGGCTTTACGAAGACCTTACGCACACGCCCATGATCTGCTGGGGCTATGGCGTGCATGCACAGCGCGAGACCGCACAAGCCTTCACCTCGCTGGCAGATTTGATGCCAACTCTCTGCGAAGTGATGGGGGCGGAAATTCCGCGCGGGGTGCAGGGACGCAGCCTGTGGCCACTGTTGCAGGGTGAGGCTTACCCGAAGGAAGAGTTCCGCAGCATCTATGCCGGGGTTGGCGTAGGTGGCCTTTACTATGAGGACAGCGACCATGTACCGCCGGAGATCTCGCACGATCCCAAGCGGAGTGAGTCGTGGGACGAGCTGAACAAGGTGACGCAGAGCGGTAATCAGAAGATGGTGCGCATGCGCGAGTGGAAGCTTGTTTACGATATGATGGGCTACGGCCAGTTGTATAACCTCGACACCGACCCCTGTGAGATGCACAATCTGTTCGGCGATCCACAGCATGAACGGGTGCAGGCCGAGCTGATGGCGGAACTGGCTATGTGGACGATCCGTACGCAGGACAGCCTTCCAACGGGCCCGCAGAATGGGAAGTACCAAACCAAATGGTCCAGAGTGCACAACTGGTATGCACCGTACCGCCACGGCGGACCGGCTCCCAACTCTTACATCCCGTGACGTGTGTCTGGAATGTCCTCCCAAAGGCCGCCGTATTTTTGGCGGCCATCTTTTTGTTTGCTCTTCCGTTGGTGGGATGCTCACGCGCGGCTCATCGTTCGGTGGCCGTGATTCCGCGTCTCTCTTCGGATGCACGCTGGTTGTCGTTGCATGTGGGCATTGCCGCGCAGGCAGAACGCGCAGGCCTTGAGGCTCATTGGAGCGGCCCCAGCGAAGAGTCGAATACTGCTGAACAGATCGCTCTGACCGAGGATGCCATCCGCCGCCGTGTGTTCGGCATTGTGCTTGAACCGAGTGCGCTGGTGGCCACCAATAACGTGGTGCGCAAGGCGCAACGGATGCGGATTCCCGTGGCCTTGGTGGGCGAGGGGGCGGGAATGCCCGAGGGCGAACACCTCTACCAGATTCTCAACGATACCAATGAGGCTGGCCGCTTGGTGGCCAGGAGAGTTCTTGAGCTAGCTCATAGCGATGGCGAGGTGGCCATTCTCGGCCTGCGTGCTGAGGTTCCGGGAAATATTGAAAGAGCTGATGCCATTACCGAGGCGCTGAAGCGGCTGGCGCCGGAGCTGGCTGTGTTGAAGAAGAGCATGGACTCCTCCAGCATCTCGTATGAACAACGCAACCTGCGTGAATTTATCCGTATTCATCCGCGCCTGAAAGTGCTGGTGGCGCTCAGCGCACAGGAGAGCCATGCAGCAGTGGCCGCGATTCGAGCGGAGAATGCAGGCGAGCGCATTCGCATCATTGGCTGCGACCAGACCATGGCTTTGCTATTGATGCTGCGCGCCGGTGCCTTCGATTCGCTCGTGGTGCAAGACATGCCAGCCATGGGGCGCCTGGCTGTCGATGCGGTTGTCAGTGATCGGCAGGCCAGGGCGTTTCCGGCCGTCAGTATCGTTAAGCCGATTCTGGTTACTCCTTCCAATATCGATTCCGATGCGGTGCAACGGACTCTTCTCATGCATAAGGAAGAGACACGATGAGCTGGAGACGGCTGCTTATCGCTGGTGGCGCAGCTATGCTGCTTGTGGTGCTGAGTCTTGCTGCGTTCGCAGTCTGGCAGCGCTTCAAGGCTCATCTTCCCTATGCGGACCGCTTTGCCTCTGGACATGCGGAAGAATGGACTGCCTACGGAGGCTCCTGGCGTTTGAAAGATGGTCGACTTGAGAACCGCTCGGATGATCGTGGTGCAAAGGCTGTGGCGGGCAGCTATGAGTGGAGCGATTACCGGGTGAGTGTAGAGACCACCATGTGGGGCCATGGCGGCGATGTGGGCCTGATCGTCCGCGTTTCAGAACCGGAGAAGGGTATTAATGCCTATCGCGGATACTACATTGGCCTTCGTTCTCAGGATCAGGCGCTGGTTATGGGCGTAGCGGATCATGACTGGATGGAAGCGCGACCTGTGCCCATGCAAGGAGGCGTGCGTTATCTGGTCTGGTACAAGCTCGAGGTCTTTGCTGTTGGCTGCCAGATTGTTGCCAGTGCGGAAAACCTGCAGAGCCATCAGATGACCTGGTCTGCTATGCAGGCCAGCCCATGCTTCGCCAAAGGCCGGATTGGATTGCGTTCGCTCAATACCGGCGCGGCTTTCCGCAATGTGCATGTGAGCCGCGCTACAGCGGAGGATGTGCAGATGATCGCGAGCCAGCTTCCTCCGCCGAATACGGAGCGCTATCCGGTGCGCGAGGCGGATTACGCCCGCATGCGCTTCAGCTATTACGCCAGCCGCGAACGTCTGCTGGATCTGATGCTCGGTCCGGCAGGCAGCGCGGAACGTGAGCCTCCGCAGGACGAGCCCAAGCTGGAGTCCATTCATTCGCTGGAGCTCACCCATAAAGCGGAACGGGTGCGGATCCACGGCAATGTGACACTTACCGATCCGGTTTATGTGCAGGATGCGACCGGTGGAATTCGCGTTGAATTGCAGGGGCCCAACACGCTGAATGTGGGCGACGAGGTGGAGCTGGTGGGCCGGGTGGAGCAGGGACGCCGCGCGCCCTTCGTGGGTACCGGCATTCACGTGTTGTGGGAAGGCAATCCGATTACGCCGGCCTCGATTTCCTCCACGCAAGCTGCCAGCGGCGCCTTTGATGGGTCGTATATTGAGCTGAGTGGGGTGTTGCGCTCGTGGCGGCAAATGCCGGATGGAACCATGGCCTTGGAATTGGACGACATTGCACAGCGCTTCATTGTGTATGCCCCCCATGGCCTTTCCGATGCGATGCCCACCTGGTGGCAGATTGGCAGCACACTGCGGGTGCGTGGCGTTTGCGTTGCTGGTGCGCAAACCGTTCCTGAGGCGGCCTTCACCGTTCTGCTGCGGGATGCCAGCGATGCGGAGTACTTGTCGGCGCCCCCATGGAATCAGGGGATCCGCCTAGTGCTGCTGATTGTTGCGGGTGTTTTTTTGCTGTTGCTCTGGGCGGTGATCTATGTGCGTGGAGAGCGGCATAGAATGCGCTCGGTACTTGCTGAACGAGAGCTATTGGCCGCTGAGATGCACGATACTCTGGCGCAGAGTTTTGCCGGCGTAGGGTTTCATCTGCAAAGCCTGCGCCGTGGTCTGCAATTGGGCGCTAGCGTTCCGGAAAACCTGATGCGCAAGCTCGATGTGGCCTGCGCTATGGCGGTTACCGCGCACCGCGAGGCCAGCGAACGGATCG
>Ga0207738_100094_pt1 | contig 21366 bp, 11 predicted proteins | sample LuqExpMetagenom9_FD_187767 | JGI IMG/M metagenome (GOLD analysis project Ga0207738, IMG submission 187767) | Tropical forest soil microbial communities from Luquillo Experimental Forest, Puerto Rico - Sample 9 (SPAdes) | ecosystem: Environmental > Terrestrial > Soil > Tropical forest ... | reverse complement strand
CGAGTCCGCCCGCCTCTCGGACTCGAACGACATTCTCTCCATCAGTGGCTGGGAGTCCACTGCCATTGAGAATCACTCCGGCCTGGTTGACGCTCTGCGCAATCCCAAGGCCGACCCCAAGCTGCTGGCCTCGCACCTGGCTCCGCTGCTGCCGGTGGTGCGCCCGCGCGGCATCATTCACTCTGTTGGCGATGAGGTGCTGGTGGATGTTTACCTGCTGAATGAGACGGCCAAGCCCGTTACCGGCACACTCGATCTTACCCTCACCGCGCCCGACGGCAAGCAGACCGCGCTTGGCTCCTGGCCGGTGCCCGCCTATGTCGAGAACCATTTCGTGTATCCCGTGCAGATGGCGGTGAAAACGCCTGCGCTGGCTGCGGGGAACTACAAGCTGCATCTGGTGCTCAAGGGCGCAACGCCGGCGGAAAACTCCGAGACCATCGAAGTGCTTGCCGCGGCCCCGGCCACGCTCAAGGCTGCGCGCGTGGGTGTGGTGGGCGATCTGGAACCCATCCAGAAGCAGCTCGCCTCGGTTCGCCAGCTTACCGTCGAAAGCTACCAGCCTGGTGCACACTACGACGTGATCCTGGCCGCGCAAAAGTCGAACGGCAACATCGTCCACGCCGATGACGGTTCGAAGATTGCCAACACCAATGACGAAACCCTCTTCCGCTCCAGCATTCGCGGCAAGGCGCATGCTTTCACACTGCACTTTGGTTCGCTGCCTGCGGGTACAGCGAAGGTTTCGCTCTACTTTGCCGATCAGGCTGACGCCCGCAAGGGCAGCCGCACCTTCGACATCGAACTCAATCACAAGGTGGTGGCCAAAAACTTCGACATTGCCGATGAGGCGCATGGCGGCGCGACAGCTCTGGTTAAAACCTTCGCAACCAAAACCGTCGAGGGAGCCATTGAGCTCAGTGCCGACAACATCACAGGCGCCAACATGGCCTATCGCGAGGCCCTGTATAACGCCATCAAGATCGAGATTGCCGGCAAGACCTTCGCCTATTCGCTGGGCGGCGAGGACTATACCGATCACGATGGGCTGGTCTGGAAGAGCTATATTCCGCCCTCCAATCTCACGCCGGAGATTCTGGCCGTGGTCAAGGCGGGCACGCCTCTGGTGGTTAGCGCGCCCGATGCGAGCTCGGCAACCCCGGCGCTCACACTCCTGGGCAAGCAGGGGGCGCTTCACTTTGAAGGTGTGATCGGTTCGGCTCGCGCCTCCTGGATGGGCAATTGGATTCTCATCCCCCATCACCCTTTCTTTGACGGGTTGCCACAAGCCGAAGTGGCGCGTGGCGATTATCAGTTCAACGTCAATAGCTGTTTTGGCGTGTTGGTTTCTGGTCCGGCGCTCAAAATTGTTGCCGGTTATGGCCGCGACCACGGCAAGACTGTCGGTACGGCGGCATTCACCACTCAACTGGGCAAGGGCGCGGTCCTGTTTGACGGGCTTACCGGCTCGGCTTCGCCCCAGGTGCAAACCCGCCTGCTGGCCAACGCCCTGGCCACGGTGTTGAACCAATAACCTGCGACGGAGTGAGCAACTCGACCGCTGCAACAATCGGCCCCGCGCATCAACAGTTTGCGCGGGGCCGATTCTTTTAGAGATGCAGCCGGCCGGCTTGCGAAAATTCGTACCCCCAGTTTTTTGCATGAAGGTGCTTGCGGACAGGCCCATCAAGTCCAGCAAAATCAACGTGGGTTACAGACTCGCGTAGCAATTTTCCAAAAAATGTGGGCAGCAGTTTGCAGCGAACAATGATTTAGCGCCCGCCCAATTTCTTCCACAGGTTGTGTGAACCGGAATGCTCCTGTGGCGCATCCAACTTGCGAGACCATCTGCGCCTGCCCGATCCTCCCCGCCTACGGTCCACAATTTACCCGCCATCAGGGCTGCGTCCCAGGAGATGCCATGGAACTGCCTACTCACATTTTGCTCAGCTATGGCTACCTGCTGGTCTTCGGCTGGGTGCTTATCGAGCAGCTCGGTGTGCCGTTGCCCGCGGTACCGGTGTTGCTGGCTGCCGGTGCGCTTTCCGCTGAAGGGCAAATCAATCTTGCCATTGCCTTCGTGGCTGCGCTGGTGGCCTCGCTTCTGGCCGATACGGCGTGGTTTGTGATTGGCCGCCGTTATGGCAACACAGTACTGAATTTTTTGTGCAAGCTTTCGCTGGAGCCCACTACCTGTGTCCGGCGTACGCAGGTCTCCTTCAGCAAGAATCATGGCCTCATGCTGATCTTTGCCAAATTCCTTCCAGGGCTCGGTACGGTGGCTCCTCCCGTGGCCGGGCAGAACGGCATGACGGCGCGGAGCTTCCTTCTCTATGACGCCATGGGATCAACGCTCTGGGTGGGGTCCATGTTGCTGGCTGGGCGCTGCTTTGCCGGCCTGCTGGGCCGCAGCGTCCAATTGCTGAACTGGGTGGGGCACTTCTCCGGTACCTTGTTGGCGGTGGGCATCGCTGCGTTCCTGGTTGCTCGCATTGTGCGTCGCGCCATGATTCTCAAAGAACTGGCTGCTGCCCGCATTGAGCCCGAAGAACTGAAAAGCTGGATCGATCAAGGCGAGGAGGTTTTCATCGTTGACCTCCGCCACCCGCTTGAGCTGGCTTCCGATCCTGTGACCTTGGCTGGAGCGCGCCACTTTGCACCCGACGCGCTGGCTCTCCGCAAGGAAGAGATTCCTCGCGACCGCGAGGTAGTGCTCTTTTGCTCCTGCCCCAGCGAGGCTACCGCAGCCAAAACGGCCATGACTCTGCAGCGGCTTGGTATTGAACGGGTGCGCCCGCTGCGTGGCGGGCTGGATGCCTGGCGCGAACTTGGCTATCCGCTCGACACCATCGAACCGCCTGGACTGGTACAGGTGGCTGAGGCCGCAGTGTAACCGAGCGGCTGTCAGGCGGCTTGGATCTGTTCTTCGCGAACGGCAGACGGGCGGCAGCGCGCGATTCCGCGGCACTATAATTCTCTCCATCTATGAGAAGCCCTCATCTTCTGTTGGCTGTTTTCTTGCTGACCGGTCTCGCAGTTGCTCAACAACTGCCCACGCCCGAAGAGCTGGTGCCGCGCATCCAGGCTTATGCACAACAGTACCGTTTGAAGGTTCCTTCTTTCGAAGTGGACGAGTCGGCCGTGAGCCAGGCTTTTGAAAACGGAAAGCTCAAGCGCGAGGTCAAGCTGGAGATGACCTTGCGCCAGATCCGCGACGATAAAGATCCCGAAGAGTTGAATGATTCCTATACCGTCCGCCTCGTCGATGGAAAGCCTCCCAGAAAATACCTGAATCTTCCTCCCTTCAACCGCAAAGCAAAGCTGCCGTACTTTGTTCGCAGTGTTTTCAGCAATGTGATTGGATTCGCAGGCAAGGGGCTTGGCGAGTGCACCTCATATCGCGTTTCCCTTGGCCCAACTGCCTCCACAGTTACACTCGATGTGGCCAATAAACCTGGTCCGGTGCCAGATGAGTGCAAAGGGGATCCGCAGGGTTACCAGAAAACTCTTGTTGTTGAACGTGACTCAGGCCGTGTCCTTCATGTGATCCGCAGCATGTCTCCAGAGTCGGCGGCGCGCATGCGCGATGTGGTTTTTGCCGATGTCGAGTTTGCTCCGCAAAAGCTGGGCGACGAAATCTTCTGGCTTCCCATCCGCTTTACCTCGCACAACGGCCCCAATGATCGCCGCATGACGGCTACGTACTCCAACTTCCACCGCTATACATCGACGGTGAAGATTATTGCCAGCGATCCGCTCCCGGAAGTCGAACCCTGAGACCAGGCACTAAAATACCCCTGAGGGCTTCCGGGCCCCAGGAGTGTTCTCTTGGCTTATAACGACCTGCGCGAATGGATCAAGACTCTCGAACAGCATGGCGAGCTGAAGCGCATCCGTACCGAAGTCTCCGCTGAGCTGGAGATCACCGAGATCGTCGACCGTGTTTCGAAGATCGGTTCCCACGCTGCCTCTACGGTTGGCGCCGCGCCTACCCACGCGCAGTACGCTGCCGGCGGTCCCGCGTTGCTGTTTGAGAACATCAAGGGGCATCCCGGGCAGCAGGTGCTCATCAATCAGTTTGGCTCAGAGCGGCGCATGGCTCTCTCGCTCGGCGTGGATAAGCTGGATGAGATTGCCAACCGCATTACCGCCCTGATGCAGATGAAGGCTCCCGGCGGCGGTCTCTTTGACAAGCTCAAAATGCTGCCGCAACTGGCCGAACTCGGCAATGTGTTTCCCAAGACCGTCAGCGCCAAGGACGCGCCTTGCAAAGAGGTCATTCTTCGCGAGGGATTCGACCTCAATGCCTTTCCGATTCTCAAGTGTTGGCCGCACGATGGTGGACGCTTTATCACTCTGCCGTGCGTTCACACCCGTGATCCCAAGACTGGCCGCCGTAACGTTGGCATGTATCGCATGCAGGTTTACGACGGACAAACCACCGGCATGCACTGGCAGCGGCAGAAGGTTGCTGCCGAGCATTATCGCAACGCGCTGCGCTCGCTCGCCTCGCTTGGTTCCACCAACGATCCTGCTACGGCCAGCGTGGCTGCCATGGCGGAGTCCGCGGGCGGTGCGGTGGCTATTCCCGACGGCCCCATCGGCGGTATGCCGCAGGTGGCGCTCAGCAAGCAGAAGGGCGCGCGACTTGAAGTTGCCGTGGCCATCGGCACCGATCCCGCCACCACGTTTTCGGCTATCGTTCCAGCTCCTCCAGAAGTAGAAGAATTCATGATCGCTGGTTTCCTGCGCGGCAAGCCGCTGGAAATCGTCAAGTGCGAAACCGTGGATCTCGAAGTCCCCGCACATGCCGAGATCATCCTCGAAGGCTATGTCGAGCTGGGTGAGTTGCGCACTGAGGGCCCCTTTGGCGATCACACCGGCTTCTACACCATGACCGACGAGTATCCGGTCTTTCATCTCACCTGCATCACGCATCGTAAAAATCCCATCTATGCGGCAACCATTGTGGGCAAGCCTCCGCAAGAGGATGCCTGGCTGGCCAAGGCTGTCGAACGCATCTTTTTGCCCGCCATGAAGATGACCATTCCCGAGATCGTCGACATCAACCTGCCGCCCGAGGGCGTAGCGCACAACCTGATGCTGGTCTCCATCCGCAAGAGCTATCCCGGCCAGGCGCGCAAGGTGATGAATGCCATTTGGTCGCTCGGCCAAGCCATGTTCACCAAGTGCATTGTTGTGGTCGATGAAGATTGCGACGTGCAGAATGTGGGCGAAGTGGTGCTGCGCGTGGCCAACAACATCGATCCCGAGCGCGACATCCAGTTCATGCTGGGCCCCGTGGACTCGCTCGATCACGCTGCGCGCCTGCCCAACTACGGCTCCAAGATGGGCATTGACGCCACACGCAAGTGGAAGGCGGAAGGCTTCGCACGCCCCTGGCCCGCCATGCTGGAAATGGACGCAACGACGAAGGCCCGCATCGACGCGCTCTGGAAAGAGCTGGGGCTGTAAGTACTCGCGTCTGCGGCGTTAACCCGCTGCAGGCGCGCCAGCCCGCGGACTTGCCAGCTCCGCCCCCCCCGCTCCGAAGGTGCGATACTGTCCCCATGCGGCGTTCACTTGCTCTGCTTCTTTTATTGCCTGTTGTTCTGATTGTTTCTGTATCTGCCCAGCAAGGCCCCGAGGCCTTCCATTGGGTTGACTTCCATGCGGAAAAAGACCAGAGCGCCATTGTCTGGGTGACCCGCTCGCTGGCGGTGGAAGACTGGTCCGCGATTCGCGAAATTGGCGTTGAGTACGACTCCGCCCTGGTTGTGACGACCCGCCGCGCCAATCCTCAAGCAGCGGCCCACGGCGACACCTTTGCGATCTGGAGCGCCTCGCTCACCGATCACACCATCTATCCCATTCTCAAAGGCACTAACCTCCGCTGGCTGGATTGGATGCGCTTTGCCGATAGCGCTCCGGAAGAGTTGTCCCTCATTTACGACAACTGCCGCGACTGCCAGGCCAATACTTACTTCACCGCTCTCCACTACGACGTGAAAACCCACGGCTGGCTGGCGCGCTGGATGCGCTCCGGCGATGGCATTCCCATCTGGACCAATTCCACACCTGCGGGAATGACCTGGACCCAGGCCTATGCCGGCGTAGCCGAACCCAACGGGCGCGAGCTGCTCTACACCTGGAGCCACTTCGATTACGGCAAGGATAAAGAGTCTTCCGACTCCATCTTCCGCTACGACGTTGATCCGCTCAGCGGCCTGGAACGCTCTTTGCCCTTGGTGGGCAAGGATGCCGACGCGGCCAAACTCCGCATCTGTAAAGGCCAGGACGCCATTCCGGGCCTCCAGCGCGGTCAGGACTCGGCCCTGTGCCAGCAGATTGCCGGTACACGTCCTGAACGTCGTCCTGTTACCACTCCGCCGGCGAATAATCGTGGCCGTTCCGTTCCGCCCCACGGCCGGTAGGATATTTCCATGCACCAAGTCATCGTTTATTCGCGCCAGGCCTGCTGCCTTTGCGACCGGGTCAAGGAGACCCTGGTTGCCTGTCAGAATGAAGCAAGTTATCAATGGCGCGAAGTGGACATCGACCTCGATCCCGAGCTGCGTCAGAAATATAACGAAGAGGTTCCGGTTGTCTTTATCGATGGCAAGAAAGCTTTCAAGTACCACATGGATGCCGCGCACTTTCTTCGCGCATTAGCCGGCCGTAGCGCTATAGAGCGGTTTCAGGATAGATAGACGCAATCTGATTGCTTCCGGTGCCGCCCCTCCTTGGGGTCGGGTCGACTGGGCAGCATCACTTCGTCGGTACAGCAATCCTGCAACCGCTCGAGTTTCTGGCGGGTCATCTTGCGGTGAAGTCCTCGGCCTTCGATCTTCTTGACCTGGGCATGTTCTTGGTCCAGAAGCGGGAATCTCAAGACAGGAAGGTCTCCTGCGGAGGCGTTCTGTTGTTGATAGCGTTTTCGCTTCCTGTTCGCCGCTCTGGCGCGCTATCCTCAAGAGTAGGTGACGACCGACCGCAACGCTGCGCTCTCTGATTCTACGGCTCTCGAAGCCGACGCGTTGGCCTGCTTTCATCCAGTGACCGCTGCATGGTTTCGTGCTGTCTTTGAGGCTCCCACCGCTCCGCAGCGGCAGGGCTGGCCGGTGATTGCGCGTGGGGAGAGCACGCTGATCCTGGCTCCCACCGGCACCGGCAAGACCCTTACCGCATTTCTCTGGTGTCTGGACCGGCTCATGCTGGCAAGGGCAGGGACTGAGGAACTGAGGGCGGGGGAAACGGCCAAGCTGTTTCCCGACGACGATCCGCACGCGCCGCGCGGCTGCCGCGTGGTGTATGTTTCTCCGCTCAAGGCTCTCGCCGTGGACGTGGAGCGCAACCTCCGCTCGCCCCTTGCCGGTATTGCCAACATGGCGCGCCGCATGGGCGTTCTGGTGCACGAGCCGGAGATCGCTGTCCGCACGGGTGACACGCCGCAACGTGAGCGCGCCCGCTTCAGCCGCCAACCTGCTGAGATCCTCATCACCACGCCGGAGTCGCTCTTTCTTCTGCTCACCTCGCAGGCAGCCGATGCCTTGCGCACGGTTGAGACCATCATCATCGATGAAATTCACGCGCTTGTCCCCACCAAGCGTGGCGCGCATCTGGCCCTCTCGCTCGAACGGCTGGAGGCTCTTACCGGCCGACGCCTGCAGCGCATTGGCCTCAGTGCGACTCAGCGGCCGCTCGAAGAGGTGGCCCGCTTTCTTGGCGGGGCGGAAGATGAGGGACCAGGGACTAGGGACTTAGGGCTTGACAATCTTTTTCACGAAGGTGCCGAAGACGGCTATCGCAGCGCGAAGGGTGCAGCGCAGGGACTAGGGACTAGGGGCTCGGGACTTGATGATTCTCTCCACGAAGGTGCCGTAGATGGCTATCGCAGCGCGAAGGATGAAGCGCAGGGACTAGGGACTAGGGACTTCGGTCCTGAGGAATCTTTCCACGCAGGTGCCGAAGGCGGATGCAGCAGCGCGAAGGGTGAAGATGAGGGACTAGGGACTAGGGACTTAGGGCCTGGTGACTCTTTCCACGAAGGAGCCGAAGGCGGCTGCCGCACCGCAGGTGCCGGAGACTGCACCGCAGGTGCTTATAGACCGGTGACCATCGTCAATGCTAGCGCGCCCAAGCAGCTCAAGCTTCGTATTGAGGTTCCGGTTGAAGACATGGAGTGTCTGGGCTCCATGGAGGAAATCTCATCCGGCAATGCCGCCCAGATGCCGAAACGGGTAACCATCTGGAATGCAATTCATCCCCGGTTGCTCGAGATCATTCGCGAACGCACCTCCACCATTCTCTTCGTCAACAGCCGCCAGGTGGCCGAGCGTCTTGCTGGCGCGCTCAATGAATTGGCTGGCGAGGAGATTGCGCGCGCGCATCACGGCTCGCTTGCGGCGGCGCAGCGCGCCATCATTGAAGAGCAGTTGAAGGCTGGCAAGCTCAAGGCGCTTTGCGCCACCTCCACGCTGGAGCTCGGCATCGACATGGGCGCGGTCGATCTTGTCATCCAGATTGAAGCGCCGCCCTCAGTGGCCAGCGGCATGCAACGTATTGGCCGCGCCGGCCATCATGTGGACGCAGTCAGCGAGGGCGTGCTCTTTCCCAAGTATCGTGCCGATCTGGTTGCTTGCGCCGCGGTTACGCGCGCCATGCACGAGGGAGCCATCGAGTCCACTCGCTACCCGCGCAACCCGCTGGACGTGCTGGCCCAGCAGCTTGTGGCCATTGTTGCGCATCCGCCCGGCTTCACCAAGATCAAGCGCCGCAAGCCTGCACCCGTCACCGTTGCGCCGCCCGAGCCTAAACCGGAGGTGAGTGCCGATGCGCTCTTCCAGCTTGTGCGTCGCGCCGCGCCCTTTGCAGGGATGACGCGGGAAGCCTTTGATGGCGTGCTGGATTTGATGAGCGGCCGCTATCCATCGGACGAGTTTGCCGAACTGCGTCCGCGCCTCAACTGGGATCGCGTGGCCAATACCGTCACCGCGCGGGATGGCGCTGTGCGGCTTGCCATCCTCAATGCTGGAACCATTCCCGACCGCGGTCTCTATGGCGTTTTTCTGGCCTTTGCCGAGGGCAAGGCCGTGCGCGTGGGCGAGCTCGACGAAGAGATGGTTTTTGAAAGCCATCCTGGTGAAAACTTCATCCTTGGCGCGTCCACTTGGCGCATTGTGGAGATCACGCATGACCGCGTGCTGGTTTCGCCTGCTCCGGGCGAGCCGGGCAGAATGCCTTTCTGGAAGGGCGACAGCGTGGGCCGCCCGCTGGAGTTTGGCCGTCGCATCGGCGCGCTGGTGCGCGAGCTGCGCGCCTTGCCCAAGCCAGCCGCGCTCACGCGCCTTGTTGCCGAACACGATCTCGATCCTGGTGCGGCGGAAAATCTGCTCACTTTTCTTGCCGATCAAGAGGCTGCAACCGGCGTGGTGCCCGATGATCGCACCATTGTTGTGGAGCGCTGCAAAGACGAACTCGGCGATTGGCGCGTTTGCGTGCTCACGCCCTTTGGCGCGCGTATTCACATACCTTGGGCCATGGCCATCGGCGCGCGCATTCGCGCAGCAGGCGGCGCCGATGTGGAAACACTGTGGAGCGACGATGGCTTTGTGCTCCGCTTTCCCGATACCGATGAGCCGCCGGACGCCGATTGGATTTTGGTCGAGTCGGCCGAGGCCATGCAATTGGTGCTGCGCCAGCTCGGCTCCACGGCGCTGTTTGCAGGCCGTTTTCGCGAGGCGGCAGGCCGCGCTCTGCTCTTGCCGCGCAAACGCGCCGATCAACGCTCGCCTCTCTGGCAGTTGCGCAAACGCGCTTACGACCTGCTGAGTGTGGCATCGCGTTATCCAAAATTCCCGCTGCTGCTGGAGGCCTATCGCGAGTGCCTGCGTGACGTTTTCGATATGCCTGCGCTGGTTGAAACCCTGCGCGCCATTGAACAGCGCCAACTGCGCGTGCATGTGGTGGAGACACGCAAGCCCTCTCCCTTTGCAGCTTCGCTGCTCTTCAACTACGTGGCCAATTACGTTTACGATGGCGATGCTCCCTTGGCCGAACGTCGCGCTCAGGCTCTTACCATCGATCAGGAACAACTGCGCGCACTGCTCGGCGAAGCCGATCTGCGTGAGCTCCTGGATGCGGACGCCATTGCCGAAGTGGAAGAGCATGCGCAATGTCTTGCGGAGACGCAGCGGGCCCGCTCGCTCGATGGCATGCACGATCTTCTGCTACGCCTTGGCGATCTTACGCGCGAGGATCTTGCGCGTCGCGTGGCTGCGCCGGAGCTGATGGAGCAGGTGGATCGCCTCATCCGTGTTCGCCGCGTGCTGGAGTTGCGCATAGCGGGCGAAAAGCGTTTGATTGCCGCTGAAGATGCCGCGCGCTATCGCGATGCGCTCGGTCTGCCCTTGCCTCCGGGACTCGCTGTGGCATTGCTCGAACCGGTTGCGCATCCGGTGTTGGAATTGGTGCGGCGTTATGCGCGCACCAACGGACCTTTTACTACGCGCGAAGTCGCCGACCGCTTTGCGCTGGATGTTGCAGCCACCGAGCAGGTATTGCGCCAGTTGGCGCACGAGGGGCGTGTGCTGGAGGGCGGCTTCCGTCCTGGTGGCCTTCATCGCGAGTGGTGTGATGCGGAGATTCTGCGTCAGATTCGCCGCAAATCGCTGGCTCGCCTGCGCCGCGAAGTGGAACCTGTGGAGCAGCAGATTCTCGCTCGGTTCCAGACGCACTGGCAGGGATTGCTAGCGCAGCGCCAGGCCACCCGGGGCTCGCTGGATGCGCTGCTTGATGCCGTTGAAGCCCTGCAAGGCGCGCCCATTGCCGCGTCGTTGCTGGAGTCATCCATTCTGCCGGCGCGCGTAGCCAACTACGATCCTTCCTGGCTTGATACGCTCATCGCCGCTGGCGAAGTTGCCTGGGCCGGGGTGGAGCCGATCGGCGAGCATGATGGCCGCATTGCTCTCTTTCTTGCCGATAAGCTTCCGCTGCTTGCTCGCCCGCGTTCTCTTAAGGATGCCAATGCCGAGCCTCTCACCGAGCGCGAAGAGAAGCTCCTGGCCGCGCTGGAGCAGAGCGGCGCCAGCTTCTTCGATACGCTCAATGACGCGGCAGGCGGCGGTTATCCAGGTGAAACCATCGACGCTCTCTGGAGCTTGGTTTGGCGTGGACTCATTACCAATGATTCGCTGCATGCACTGCGCGCCTATGCCCTCAAGCCTGAAGGCACGCGCCCCCAACGGCGCATGCATACAGGGCTTGCCGCAGGGCCTGCCTTCCGTTCCCGCAAAACTACGCCGCCCTCCGCGCAGGGCCGGTGGTCCTTGTTGCCGGTGCGCGAAAAGAGGGAAGCAGCGGCGCGCACCGAGGCCAGTCATGCACTGGCTCTGCAGTTATTGAACCGCTATGGTGTGCTTTTGCGCGAGCATGTTGCGGCTGAAAACATCAGCGGTGGTTTCTCTGCTGTCTACGACGTGCTGAAGGCACTTGAAGAGAGCGGCCGCATTCGTCGCGGCTATTTTGTGGCAGGACTTGGCGCCACGCAATTTGCCTTGCCCGCAGCGGTGGACCTGTTGCGTCAGTTGCGCACGCCGCCGCCCGAGGAGCGTCCGGAGTTTGTGCAGCTTGCCGCCACCGATCCCGCTAATCCCTATGGCTCCGTGTTGCGTTGGCCAGACTTGCCCGTTGCCGAAGAAGATGCGGAGAGCGCTCCGCGTATTCTTACCCGCGCGGCCTACGCGGAGGTGATTCTGCGCAATGGCGAGTTGGTGGCATGGTTGCGCCGCGCCAATCCGAATCTGCTTGTTTTTCTGCCCGAGGAAGAACCTGAGCGTTCGCAGGCAGCAGCGGGTCTTGCGCACTTTCTTGCCGAGCGCGGCCAGGAACGTATGCGCCTGCATAGCCATCAAGGCGCGCTCATCACCACCATCAATGGGCAACCCGTTGCCGCACATCCACTGGCGCGTTTTCTGCTTGACGCCGGCTTCCATCCCGGGCCGCTGGGCATGAACCTGCGCAGAATTTCAACCGGTGTTCCGCACGGCAGGTAGACTGCATCGAGAAAAAGAATGCCCGAAGGCGACACTCTCTATCGCATTGCACGCACGCTGGGCCGTGGCTTTGAAGGCCGCGTCGTTACCGGCTTTCGCAGTGTGCTGCCCAAGTTGATGCGCGCTAACGACGATACGCCTTTTATCGGCCAGACCGTCGAACGGGTGGAAGCGCGCGGCAAATTTTTGCTCCTGCACTTTTCCAGTGGCAGCATTCTCGTTACGCATCTGCTGATGAACGGCATCTGGCATATCTACCGCCACGGCGAACGGTGGCAGCGGCCTGCCGAGCAGATGCGCATCGTGATCGAGAACAGCGAGTTCGTCGCTGTCGGCTTTCGCATTCCCGTTGCTGAGATGCATACTGCCGAAACCCTGCGCCGTCACCCGAGCATACCCACGCGGGAGCGCGATGTGCTGCGTGAAGAATTCGATCTTGAGGCGGCATTGGACAAGCTCATCGCATTGCCCCGCGAAGAGATTGCAGAAGCTCTGCTCGATCAGCGCATCACCGCTGGTGTTGGCAACGAGTTCAAGTCGGAGACCTGCTACGTGGCGCGCGTGAATCCCTTCGAGCGCATTGCTAGCCTGAGCCGTGAGCGGCTCGCCAACATCCTTGCCATCGCGCAACGGCTGCTCAAAGCCAATATCCAGGAAGACTCCAGCGCGCGGATGTTCACGTACTCCGGCCGTTGGCGGCGCACCACGCATGCCAGCAACCCTGCGGAGAACGCCTGGGTCTACGAGCGAGCAGGCCAGCCCTGCCGTATCTGCGGCAATCTTATTCAGCGCAGCCTGCAAGGCCCGCATGCACGCGTGACGTTCTGGTGCCCGCAGTGCCAGCCCATGCTGGAGCGCGGCACGGCTTTGTTCGAGTAGCTGCTGTTTTCACGCAAACCAAAAGAGCCATGCCGGGCGGCATGGCTCTTGGGTTTCCTCTGGAGAGGTTTTATTTTCCGAAGATTTTCTGTATCAAGTTGCGCCGTTCGGCGGGATGATCGCAGGTCATGGTAGGCGCGGTGCCCGCCAGGAACGCGGCTTCAAAGCCATCCGGGCAGGTCTCGTCGCTGAGCAGGTTGCTGGCTTCGTCGATGTTCACCACCTCAATCCCATCGGGCACCTCGAAGCTGTTGGTGTCGGAGTACTGCGGCAACTGCACGGCGCGCTTCATGAACTCCGCCCAAATGGGAGCGGCGGCATGCGCGCCTTCAATTTTGATGTCGGTGTAGTCGTCGTTGCCCACCCACACAATGCACAGAAGGTTCGAGGTGAAGCCTGCGAACCAGGCATCGTGGCTGGTGCCAGTCTTGCCCGCTGCGGGTGCACTGAAGCCCATGCCACGCACGCCCGCGCCGGTGCCATGACCACGCAGAACATTTTCCATCAGGTTCACGGTGAGATAGGCCACGCGCGGATCGAGCACCTGACGCGACGAAGGCGTGTAGTCGCTGATCACGTCGCCGGTGGATGTGCGCACACTGGCCAGCATCCACGGATCAATGTGCAGGCCCTTGTTGGCAAACACGGTATACGCGCCGGCCATATCCAGAGGTGTTGCGTCGTAGGCGCCAATGGCCATTGACGGTGTGCCACGCGCGCTCTTGATGCCCGAATCGCGTGCCAGCGATGCCACGCGGTCAAAACCTACCATGGAGGCCAGACCGATGGTGGCGTTGTTCAACGAGCGCATCAAGGCGTAGCGGGCCGAAACCTCGCCATGATATTCGCCTTCGAAGTTGCGCGGTGTGTAGCTCTGGCCGCCCACATCGTAGGTGGTCTGCTCATCCTTCAGCATGGTCACCGGCGAGAAGGGCTGATTCTGTCCTGGCAGCAGTGTGCCTTCCACCGAGGTGGCAAAGGCGGAGGCGTACACAAACGGCTTGAAGATGGAGCCCGTGGGCCGGTGCGCCACGGCATGATTCACCTGGCTTTGGCCATAGCTGCGTCCGCCCACCAGAGCCAGAACCTGCCCGGTGTGAGGATTCAATGCCACCAGCGCCACCTGCGGATAGGCGTAGGACTGACCCGCTTTTTTCTCCTTGGCATGTAGCTTGTCCACCTGCGCATCGATGATGTGCACGGTCGATTCCACTGCGGCCGTGGCGAGCTTCTGCAAATCCGGATCGAGCGAAGTGTAGATGCGCAAGCCCTGACCGTTGAAGTCGCGGTCACCGAGTTTCTGTTGCAACTGGTCATGCACCAGATCGACAAAGTAAGGTGCTTCGCTGGCATCCACTGAGCCGGGAATCAGATGCAGAGGCTCGGTCTTGGCCTTCTCCGCCTGGTCCTTGGTGATGGCGCCTATTTCCACCATGGAATCCAGCACGATGTTGCGCCGGTCGATGGCGCGCTCCGGATGGCGGAAGGGATTCAAGCGGCTGGGGCTCTGGATGATGCCAGCCAGAAGCGCGGCTTCAGAGAGGGAGATTTGCCGTACATCCTTGCCGAAGTAAGCTTGTGCGGCTTCGCCAAATCCGTTGAGCGCGAAGCTGCCGCGCTGGCCCATGGGCACCTGGTTGGCATAGCTCTCAAAGATCTGTTGCTTGGTAAAGCGGTGCTCCAGCATGTACGCCACCAGCACCTGCTTCAATTTGTAGCGGAAGGTACCGTTGTCGGTGACGAACAGTTGCTTGGCCAACTGCATGGTCACCGTGGAGGCGCCGCCGCGATGCTTGCGGTCGCCAATCACGTCGTGCCACGCCCAGCCCATCATGCTGATGTAGTTCACGCCGCCATGCTCGAAAAAGCGGCGATCCTCAATCGCGATAACCGCGTTCACCAGATTCTGCGGAATCTCGTCGAAGTTGAGCAGGCGGCGCTTAGTGCGGTTCGCATCTTCGCTCAGTCCGGTGATGAGCTGCGGTTCCAGTTCGTAGCTGGCCAGTTGCTGGCCCTTTTCGTCATTGATTGCGCTGACCGTGCCTCCGCTGATGTGGATGACAGCGGCTTCCGGTGCATGGAACGACTGCGGGCCCGGCCGCACGGTGATGGCCACCGAAGTTTCAGTAAAGGTGCCCATCTGCGAGGTGTTGTTGGCCCCGTCGGCGGTGTAGCCAGCCGAGCGTAGTTCTTCGGCAATCAGATGCGCCGAGACCTTCTGGCCCAGTCGCACCTCACGTGGTGCGGCATAGATCTTGGCTGTGGTGGCAAAGATCGGCTGCTTCAGCCGTGCATCCACAACGCTACGGTACTTGAAGTAGTAGAAAACCGAGACAGAAAGAAACAGGAAGGCAAAAGCGGCAATGCCCATCAGCGCGATGCGTAACAGAAAACGCAATTGAGCATGGGACCCGGTAGGCCGCGCAAATTTAATCTTCAACGCCATCGGCTTCAACTCCTTGGCTTCGCCGGTTGCGCGTGCAAGCACACGCTCCGGACAGAAGTTTGCGGCCGGGCAGGCTCTCGCCGCACGGCCGCAATCTGAGGGTTCGTTCTCTTACTCTGCGCTTGCCTCAAGCAACTGCTCTTCGGCAATGCGTTTCTGTAGTTCGGGCAGAATGCTGGCGATGGCCACGTCGGCGGCTTCGCTCTTGGCGCGGGTCACCAGTTCCACCTGACCCTGTGCCACCTTCTTGCCCACGTTGATGCGGTAGGGAATACCGATCAGATCCGCATCCTTGAACTTCACGCCGGCTCGCTCGTCACGATCATCCAGCAGCACGTCCATGCCGGCCGCATCCAGCTCCGCTGCAATCTTCTCGCCGGCGGCCGTCAGCTCAGCATCACGCATGTTGGTCACCGTTACCACTACCGCGAACGGCGCAATCGAGGACGGCAGCCAGAATCCGTTGGCGTCATTCGACTGCTCAATCGCCGAAGTCAGAATGCGCTCGATGCCAATGCCGTACGAGCCCATGATGGGCGTCACTTCCTTGCCATTCTCGTCCAGCACCCGCGCGCCCATGGCTTCCGAGTACTTGTAGCCGAGCTTGAAGATGTGACCAATCTCCACCGCCTTGCCCACCACCAGCTTGCCCGTGCAAGCATCCTTCGGGCAGGTTTCACCTTCGTTCACCGTGCGGATGTCGGCTGCAATCGTCCATTGGAAGTCGACGCCCGGCGTAACGTTGCGGAAGTGGTAGTCCAGCTTGTTGGCGCCGCAGACCATGTTCTTGCGGCCTTCCAGGGCCTTGTCCACAACCACGGTGAGCTCTGCGCCCATGGCCTTGGCAGCGGGCTTCAAACCCACTGGCCCAAGATAACCGGCAGGCCCTTGGAGGTACTGCTCCAGCTCTTCGGCAACCATGGGGCGCAATTCCGCGCCTCCCAGAATGCCCAGCAGCTTGGTCTCGTTCACCTGCTGATCGCCGCGCAGGAAGGCCGCCACCGGATGCCATGTGGACTTGCCTTCGGCTCCGCGCAGTTCAGCCATATAGGCCACGCACTTGATGTCGTTGGCCGGGCTCATCTTCAGGAATGCGGAGATGTCGGCAATCGCACCCATGCCTGGCGTGTGGATCAGTTCCGGCTTGCCGTCGCCCGTGGGCTCCAGCTCGGCGATTGCATCCAGCTTGGAGATGGCCTTTTCCGTGTTGGCCGCGTAGCCGCACACCGGGCAGCTAGCGATCAAATCTTCACCGGCATCGGTGTAGACCATAAACTCCTGCGACTGCGAGCCGCCCATGGAGCCCGAATCCGCTTCCACCGCCACAAACTTCAGTCCGCAGCGCGAAAAGATCTTGCGATAGACCTTGTCGTGCAGGTCGAAGCTCTTGTCCAGCCCTGCCTTGTCGATGTCGAACGAGTACGCGTCCTTCATGGTGAACTGGCGGACGCGCAGCAAGCCCGACTTGGGCCGTGGCTCATCGCGGAACTTGGTCTGGATCTGGTACCAGATCTGCGGCAACTGCTTGTAGCTGCGCAGTTCGTTGCGCGCAATCACGGTCATGATCTCTTCATGGGTCATGCCCAGGCACAACTCCGCACCTTTGCGGTCCTTCAGGCGGAACATGTTGTCGCCCATGCCGGTCCAGCGGCCGCTCTGCTCCCACGGTTCTCTGGGCAACAGGGCAGGCAGAAAGAATTCCTGCGCAATCTGGTCCATCTCGCCGCGCACAATGCCGATGATCTTGTTGATCGCCCGCTGGCCGAGGAACAGATAGTTGTACAGTCCCGCGCCCATCTGCCGGATGTAGCCGGAGCGGACGAGAAACTTGTGACTGGCCACTTCGGCATCTGCCGGGGCCTCGCGAAGGGTCGGAATAAAGAGCCTGGACCAGCGTTGCATGTCGTTTTCGTTCCTTTGGAGTTCGAAGCTTCTATTTTACTAGCTGGGTGGCCGCCAGATGTGGAGCGCTGTCACCCCTCCGCGGATTGATGCAAGGCAATTTCGTCTAGCATGCAGTACGCAAACGATCTGTGCTTGGTTCTCATCCGCCACGGTCACCATAAGATTCAGAAGGTTAAGAGCGGTCGGCTGCCTCTGCACCTGAAGCTGCATCTCTCTTTTCGTACCATCATCTCCATCTGGCAGGTCTGTTGCATCGCATGCGCCGCAAATGGATGGCAGAGTGTGGGAAGGTGAGAGCTGCGAACCGGAAAATTTTCAGTTGATATTTCCCTTGCTAACTTTTTCCTGCAGAGAGATTTAGAGTCTCCCATAGGGGGCGTAAACCCCTCGCCTTTAGGCGACGGGAGGGGTCTTGGCCAGTCATCCAATTTTCCGATGGTGTTATCTGCCGGCGAAAGATTCTGCAAGACGTCGAGGCCCCGGAGGGGCCGGTCGAAAATAGCCCAGGGCGGCAGCCCTGGGTTGGAGCGCCCATTCATGCATGCGCCCTGTAGGGGCGCTGCGAAAAAAGCGGATTTGTCTCGGGAAGTGTTTTTCCTGAATCGGCCGCACTGCCGATCACTCCGGCTTCAGCCGTAACCGGAAGCCACCGGCTGTTAGTCGGTGGTCGTTCACGTGGAGACCGTCACCGTCACCGGGCGTGGCGCCAGGGCCGGACGCACCAACTCCTTGGGCCACACGTAAACGGCCAGACGCCGCGAGTAGTGCAACACGGGCGCCATGTTCGGCAGTGCAATCCCGATACTGGTGGCCAGATCGTTGCGCTCAATCTCCGCCTCTGCCTCTTCCAGAGGCCAGGGGATGTAGTGCAGATTGGTTCGCGTGGCCTGCCCCTGCCGGTTGACGCCGAACAGGCAATTGCGCTCCGTCATGAAGTACTCAAAAGAGCCAGCCCGCAGTTCCGTGGTCCGTACGCTGGGGCCCAGTCCCCGATAGCGCGCCTTGAACATCACCGGGCGGGCTACGAACCGGCGGCGGCTATAGAAGGCAAACTCCCGCTCCGTGCGCTGCTGCATCTGCATCTCCGACCAGTGGTACGGCAGGTCGAAGTAAAAACGCGCGAACAGGGTGGCGAACAGATTGCTGGAATCCATGGAGAAGCTATAGATGCCCGGTGCGCCCGTGTAGTGGTCGCGGACGTAGGTGCGAACGTTCAGATCCGGAAAGCGCCGCACGCCCGGAATGGCGGGCACCCCGCGCATTTTGATCCGCTCCAGCCAGAACGGAACCACTCCCAGCCAGGCCTGGCCTTGGAAGGTATCCACATCCAGCCCCTCGGGCAACAAGGCTGCCATCTGTCCGGCCGGAACCGGCCAGTGCGCAAACAGCAGATCGTTCCAGCGCAGCGTGGCTGCCCAGCGGCCAGGCGGCAACGGACGGGGCCGGAAAGACGTGCGAATCTGAAATTTCCGCATCAATTGCTCCAGTGTGCCGTTGATGAATCAGCAGCTATCCCCATACCACGCAACCGCATTTTCAGGCCCAGCACCGCAAATTGATCCCGGTTCGAGCGCCAGTTTCAGAAGCCTTGGCAGTTTTTCAACATCTGCCCGTCCCATATGCTTCTGACCCTTAGTCTACCCAATGCCGTATTCTGTTCGCGAGACCTTCCCAATGTCCAGAGAATCTTTTACGCCTCCTGCCAGCCAGAACCAGACTGATGTCTTCGCCGTTCACGGTGCCGATCCGGAAGTGCTGGCCTATGCCATGGCCAAGTACTCCCGCTCCGCCCTCTCCATGCGCGAGTCCCTGGCCGAGATCGGTGCTCAACGCGCCGAAGAGTTCCTTAATACCTTCTACTTCCAGTACGGCCACCGCTCCATCGCCGATCTGGCCCACGTCGCCTTCGCTGTGGAACGACTCAGCCTGCTGGCCGCCATCGAACTGGTGGACGAGCAGCGCTGGGACGGTCAGGAGCGCAGCACCCGCTATCAGAATTTCCTGAAGTCCGGGTGGTATCTGCCTGATTTCGGAAGCGATAACGCTTCAGACGAGCTTTATCGCTCCACCGTTGGCAATCTCTTTGCCACCTATCAGCAGACCACCGCTTCCGTGCTCGAAGTGCTTCGCCAACGCATTCCCCGTCCGGCAGAGATGGAAGAGGCCGCCTGGCTGCGCACCCTGCGCGCCCGCGCCTTTGATGTGGCCCGTTATCTGCTGCCGCTGGCCACGAATACCTCGCTCGGGCAGATCGTCAGTGCCCGCACCCTGGAAACCCAGATCTCCCGTCTGCTCTCCAGCCCCCTGGCCGAGATCCGCGATCTGGCTGAAAAACTTCGTCAGGCCGCCTCCGGTCCTGCCTGGCTGGTGCGCAGCCAGAACGAGCAGAATTTAATCAGTTTTGCCGCCTCGCAGCCCGCCACGGCCGCCTTTGCCGCCATCGAACTGGGCCGCGAGGTCCGCACCGCTCCTACGCTGGTGAAATACACCACACCGCACACCTATCTTCAGCAGACCAATGTCGAGCTGGCACAGGCTGCAGCCGAATTGTTGGGTTCGCACGTCCTTGCCGAGGCGCCGGTAGTTGATCTGGTTGAGCGTACCGAGTCGCTTGAGATTGAGCTGGCCGCTACCCTGCTCTACTCCGTCGCCCACCACCCGTATCGCCAGATCCGCGACCTCGTCGCTCAACTGCCGGAAGCCCGCATCAACGAGCTGGTCGAGCTGGGGCTCCGCCATCGTGGACGCCACGATGAGGCTCTGCGCGCTTTCCACGCCGGAGCGGCCTTGCGGTTCGACATTCTGATGGACATCGGCGGCTTCCGCGACATGCACCGCCACCGCCGCTGCACTCAGATCATCCAGGGCTTTACCTCCCTGCACGGCTACGAAACACCCACGCACTGCGACTTACCTGCGGATGTGGACTTGCTGGCCGAAGCCGGCGCGTTGCAGAGCTTCCAGTCGGCTATCGATCAGGCCCATGCCGCCAGTGCCACGATTTCCGCCAGCCAAGCGCCGGAAGCTGCTTCCTCCGCTCTCTATCTGCTTCCGCTGGCCACGCGTATCCGCTCGCTCTTCAAGATGGACTTTGCAGAAGCTCAATACATCTCCGAGCTGCGCTCCGGTCCGGCTGGTCACTTCAGCTACCGCCGCGTAGCCTGGGAAATGTTTTTGACTCTGCAAAAGCAGCATCCCACGCTCGCCAAGCACATCCGCGTCACCGACTTTACCCAGCCCATCGATCTGCTGAAACGCTAACCATTGCATGGAGCAGACGCCTTCGGCTCCTCCGTGGGCAGAGCACCTATAGCGCAAGACTTCCGGCCGGGTTTCCAACGGCCGGAGCTCTCTTGATCCGAACGAGCGGCAGGCAGATGCGGAAAGCCGCCACCTGCTTGTACCTGAGCGTTGCCGCCGAAGGGGCGCCCCGGCAGGGGCAGCAGGAAATAAGCCCCGGGTGAAGCGCCCCAGGGCGTGAGCGATGAGGCCGCGGAACCCGGGGAAAGCGTCCCGATCAAAACCTCCAAGTTCCGTAGAAGCGGCACAAACACGCCTGAATGCTTTTGGGAAGATCCGTTGCTGCCACTTCGACCGCGAAGCGCCCCCGCAGCCGGCAATACCCGTGAGAAAATAAGAGCTTGCAGACCCGTTCCAGATACCGGCTGCTTGTGGTCCGTTTGGGGGCCATGGGCGATATCCTTCACGCGCTTCCAGCGGTGACCGCGCTGCGGCAGATGCATCCCAGTTGGATCATTGACTGGGTGGTGGAACCGCGCTGGCAGGGACTGTTGGCCGCTCCCTGTGCAACGGCGCGCGGTGAAGCGCAGCCCATCGTCGACAACCTGCATTTTGCCGCCACCAAGCTCTGGCGCAAGGCGCCGCTCAGCCGTGAAACCCTTGCCGATCTCCGTGCCCTCCGCCGCGCCCTGCGTGCTGGCAGCTACGACACGGTTCTGGATCTGCAGGGAGCGATCCGGTCCAGCATGGTGGCCCGGCTTACCGGCAGCCGTCGTCGCATTGGCGAAGCCACTCCGCGCGAGACTCCGGCCCGCTGGCTCACCAACGAGCACGTCATCACCT
>Ga0207738_100093_pt1 | contig 21399 bp, 17 predicted proteins | sample LuqExpMetagenom9_FD_187767 | JGI IMG/M metagenome (GOLD analysis project Ga0207738, IMG submission 187767) | Tropical forest soil microbial communities from Luquillo Experimental Forest, Puerto Rico - Sample 9 (SPAdes) | ecosystem: Environmental > Terrestrial > Soil > Tropical forest ... | reverse complement strand
GCATGGCCGAGGTGGGGTGGTAAAGGCAAGGGACTAGGGGCGAGAGACTAGATACTAGGTGCTAGGTTCTAGGTGCTGAGGACTGCAATCATTGCGTGGAGGCGAGAAGGTGCGAAAAAGGCTGGTGTCGATTGCGCCTACGGTGGTTGCCTTCAGCCTGATTGCCGGCAACGTTGGGCTGCTGCTCAAACGGGGCTTGCATCCGAACCTGGAAACTCTGGTTGGTTTTCTCTGGATCGCCTCAGACTACGCGCTGCGCCAGAAGCATCGCCATCCGGTGGCCGCGCCACGGTTGAATGCCGCTGGTGTGATCCTGGGTAGTCTCTGCCTTTCCGCTAGCGGCTTCCATACCGCATTCGTTGACTGGCACCGCGTACGAACGCCACTCGGCTATATTCCCGCGGCCTTGCTGGTGGGATTGCAGAAGGAACTGCGCGCCTGGGGTGCGCGCGGAAGGCAATCCGGAGTTTCATTCATCCGGATTGCTGGGACGATTCTCATGTACCCTTACACGCTGGCAGCTCTGGTGAACGCCTACGGCGTACTGGAGCTGGCCGGCAGCGCACGTGCGCTCCACGACTCAGGCTTGCTCGCCATCAGCGCCGCATACGGTGTGGCGACGCTGGCACTGCCGCTGCTGGATGGCTCGCAGGATGCGAGCCGATCCGGTGATCTTCAGCAAGCGTGATGTCGTGTTTTTCCGGCTAGAGAATTTGCTGTAGGGGATGTAAATAGTAGCGCTCCGCAACCTTGTGCCGTGGCTGCGGAACGGCCTACCAGAGGGTGTTCTGGAGATGGTGGCGGTGGGAGACGCAGCGGCCAACGGCCCAGCCCAGAGCAGAGCCAACGACGACATCCGAGGGGAAGTGATCGCGTCCGGCCACGCGGGAAACGCTGACGCCGGTTGCCACGCCATACGCGGCAATCTTGATCCAGCGCGAACGCGATGCGGTGGCAAGAACGGTTGCCGAAGACCAGGCAATGGTGCTGTGCGTGGATGGGAACGAGGAGTTCCAGCTCGTACCGGACTGGAAGAAGTGGCCCTGCGCATTATCCACAGTGGGGCGCTCGCGCCGCGTGATGATCTTCATCAGCTCATTGATCGCGAAGCTGTCGGCAATGGCTTCGCCCGCCACAATACCGGTTTGCGTCGCACGCGTATCCTGGCGTATGCGTCCCACGCCGTACAACGCTACCGGCACGGCCACCATCAGGCCAACGAGTCCGTTGGAGGCAGTGTTGGCATGACGATTGGTCTGCGGATCAAGAAAATGCTTTTGCATGATGGGCGTGTCTTCGGAACCGGCAACTCCGGCCACGGCAATCAAAGCGATCCCGGCGAACATGGCGCGGTCGCTGGCATGCAAGGGCGCGGTCCAGATGGCGCGCTGATCTTCCCACAGATCGCGCGGCACCGTATGCAGAGCCACTGGGGCCTCTGTCTGCTTCGCCACTGGTTGAGGAGCATCGGGCAGATCCGCATTCGATTGAGCCTGCCCGGCGAGCGCGGAGAAAGCCAAGGCGAGAAGAAAGAAGATAGTGCGCTTCATAGGATACTTATACACGGTCGGGCATGGCCTCTGCGGCCTGTAACAAAAAGGCGGAGGACAAGATAGGCTCCTTGTCCTCCGCCGTTACAGCATGGACTGCGCGCGCTTAGAGGGTTGGCGAATCGTCTCCGAGCAATGCTGCGCGAACAATTTTGACGGGTGGAAAACCCTGGCGCAGGAAGTCGTCATGAAACTTCTGCAGACTGAAGTTTTTCCCTTCCTTTTTCTCCAGATCGGCGCGGAGCTTCAGGATTTCGATCTTGCCCAGCGTGTAGTAGAGATAAGTGGGATCGCCGGTGCCGCGCTTGGTTTCCACCACGGCGTTTTCATGCGACTGGTAGCCTTCCTTCTGGAAGAACTCTTCGGCCTGTTCCATCGTCATTGAACCGGTATGCATCTGAATGCCGACGATGAAGCGGGCATTGCGCAAGAGGGCATCTTGCAATTGGCCCAGGCGGATGAACTTGGCTTCGCGCGCGTCCTTTGCGCCCAGGCCCGGCTGGCCAAAGCCCTCATCGAGCATCATCTGCTCGGTGTAGTGTGCCCAGCCCTCGGCATTGGTGGCGGCGCCGAGCAGTTTGCGCACGCGGCTGGGAGCTTGCGGCACCCAGAGGAACTGGATGTAATGGCCGGGATAGGTTTCATGGATGGCGGTGGAGAGGATGGTGCCCACGTTGAAGCCATGCATGTAGCCTTCCACCTCTGCCGGTGTCATGGATGGATCGGGCAGGGTCACGTTGAAATAGGCTTCAGTGGCTTTGGTCTCGAACGGGCCAGGGGTGTCCATGCTGGCGGTGGTGGTGGCTCGCATGAAGGGTGGCGTTTCTTCCAGTGTGGGGCGCACATCGGAGGGAATGGTGACGATGTGATGCGAGTGGATGAAGTCGATGATGGAGTCGAAGCTGGCGCGGAACGACGCCATGAGCTGATCGGGCTTGGGATGGTTTGCGCCAAGCTGTTCGAGTACCGCATGCGGATCCTTGCCGGGCTCCAGCTCGGCGGCAATCTTGCGGAACTGCTCTTGATTGGCGCGCATGTTGGCCCAGCCGATTTCAAGTAGCTTGGGCAGCGGGACGTCCACCATTTCGTCGTAGGCCAGCTTCTTCTGGAAGGTATCCGCGCCAATGCGGAAGTCGCCCTTGGAGCGCGGCAACAGGTCGCTTTTGAGCCATGCCTGGTACGCGTTGAGTTCGGCGATCACCGTGGCGTTGGTCTTCTGGAACTCGGCCAGCAGCGCGGGGTCCTTGGCATCTTTGAAGGCCAGAGGAACGTCTTTTTCAAAGAAGCTGATGATGCCGGGTACTTGCTCGATGGCGATCCGGGTAAAGATTGGCGGGGGATTCTTGAGATTGGCGCGCGCCTCGGCGAAGAGCGCCGGCATCTGTTTTTCGCGGGCAATCAGCGAGCGCAGGCGGTCGTCGGGCGAAGCAAATTTGCGCGACATCAGCGTGAAGGCGGTGCTGGCGCAAGCTGAGGAGTAGATGTCGGCGTTCTTCTCCCATGGGCGAATGACTTCGAGCGTCAGCAATTGCGACTTGATGGTGGCGAGCACCAGCGCGCGATCGCCGCGCGTAGGCTGATCGAGCGGCGCTTCCGGTACGGCCACTACGCGCTTCTCAAACTCCTTGAGCGCGGCAATTTCGGCATCGATATTCTTGCGCGACAGATCTTCCAGCTTGACGTCGTACTGGTGATATCCGGCCTGCGTGCCCGCGGTGGGCGAGTAGGGAAAGTGCACCTGATCGAAGTATGCGTCGGCCAGTTGAACAAATTGCTGGCGCGCATCGGCGGCGTGGGCAAGCATGGTCGACATACAAACTCCCAGGGCAAGGGTTGCGGTGATTCTCTTCATGCAGTCTTCCTCGATGCCTCGATTGTAGGACGGTTAGGGCGGAATGCGCACGTGGGCGGTGGTTGTGGGAAAATCGGGGGATGCAGGTGCGCGCGTGGCGCGGCCGGGGAGTGAACGATGAATGTGCCGCAATGGGTGAGTCAGGCGCTGGCCGGGAAGTTGGAAGGCGTGTCGCGCAAGGAATTGGCGGCGTGTGCGGAACGCATGTCGGCCACCTATCGCGCACAGGGCGGGAGCACGGCGCTCCGCACGCCGATGGATGCACTGGCTTACGCGCTGGTGCGCATGCCGGCTACGTATGCCGCGGCATCCTATGCGCTACGGCAGGCGGAGGAACGGTGTCCGGAATTTGCGCCCTCGTCCTTGCTGGATGTGGGTGCGGGGCCAGGAACAGCAAGCTGGGCAGCGGTGGAGACGTGGCCCGCGCTCCAGCAGATGACGCTGCTCGATCAGAATCCGGCACTACAGGATTTGAGCCGCGCGCTTGGAAAAGCATGCGCCGGCGTGCGTGTGGAGGTTGCGGAAGGCTCCATTCCTGGTGCCCTCAAGACTGCGAGCGCAGCCGATGTGGTGGTGGCCAGTTATGCGCTGGCCGAGATTGCCGCGTCTGCCTTGAACGATGTTCTGGCAAAGTTGTGGCCCCTGGCCGCGGAGATGCTGGTGATTGTCGAGCCCGGCACGCCTGAGGGATTCAAGCGTACACTCGTTTGCCGCGATTGGCTGCTGGCGGCCGGCGCGCATGTGGTGGCGCCCTGTACGCATCCGGGGCCGTGCCCGCTACGCGCAGATGAGCGCTGGTGCCACTTCAATCAAAGGCTGGCGCGCGCGCGGGATCATCAGTTGGTGAAGTCGGCTGGCGTGAACTATGAGGATGAAAAACTCTGCTATCTGGTGGCGGTCAGGAATGCTCCCACGGCAAGCGTGAAGCGCCGGATTCTTGCCACGCCGCGCGTGAACAAAGGCGAGGTGCGGCTGACGCTTTGCGCGCCGGAGCAGGTGGAGCAGGCAGCCATCCGCCGCGCGCAGAAAGAAGCCTACAAAGAGGCGCGTCATTACGACTGGGGCGATGCGGTGGCGATCGATGCAGCAGATACCGCGCGTGAATAGCTGTTCGAGAGGCTACTGCTGCGCGGCCAACTGATCGAGCAGGTCGTGAATTTCCAGAATCGTCTCGTCGGGCTTGGTGGCGGCGAGAGGGAACTTGAGCACGCCTTGCGGTGTGAACTGCGCGCCCCGCTTGGCGTTGCGGGCCACCAGGCGCATGAGACGTTGCGGATCCACATGAGCTTTTTCCATGAAGCGGATCTGCAGCTCGTTGCGTTTGCGATCCACCTGCGCAATGCCGATGGACTCGCATTTGAGGCGCAGCAGAGCGGCTTCGAGCAGGTAGACGGTAGCATCGGGCGGCGCGCCATAACGATCCTGAATCTCTGAACGCACTTCGTTGAGAACGGCTTCGGTTTGCGCTCCGGCAATCTTCTTGTAGAGGCGCAAACGCTGATTCTCTTCCGGCACGTAATGCTCATCGATGCGCAGGGCAATGCCCAGATTGAGCGCGGTGGCGATATGTTCTTCGCTCGACTCGCCCTTGAACTTCTTCACTTCCTCTTCAAGCATGGAGGTGTAGAGTTCAAAGCCGACCGCTTCAATGTGCCCGCTCTGTTCGCCGCCCAGCATGTTGCCCGCCCCGCGCAACTCAAGATCGAGCGCGGCAATCTTGAAGCCCGCGCCCAGGTCAGAGAATTCCTTCAGTGCAGCCAGACGGCGGCGCGCAATCTCTGTCAATTCCTTCTCTGGCGGGATCAGCAGATAGGCATAGGCGCGGCGATTGGAGCGGCCCACGCGGCCGCGTAGCTGATAGAGCTCGCTCAATCCATGACGATCAGCGCGGTTGATGATGATGGTGTTGGCGAGCGGAATGTCGAGGCCGTTTTCAATGATGGAGGTAGCCACCAACACGTCGTACTCGTGGTGCATGAAGGCCAGCATCACGCGCTCCAACTCGCTCTCGCCCATCTGCCCATGTGCCACTACCACGCGTGCGGTGGGGATGAGCTCCTGAACGCGCGAGGCCAGCTCGTAGATGGACTCGACGCGGTTGTGCACCAGATAAATCTGTCCGCCGCGTTCAAGCTCCACTTCAATCGCGGAGCGAATGATCTTCTCATCGTACTTGGCCACCACGGTCTGGATGGCCATGCGGTCTTTGGGCGGAGTCTCGATCACGCTCATATCGCGCAGACCCACGAGCGACATATGCAGGGTGCGCGGAATGGGCGTGGCGCTCATGGCAAGCACGTCGATCTGTTTGCGAATCTGCTTGAGACGTTCCTTATGCCGCACGCCGAAACGCTGCTCTTCATCGACGATCAACAAGCCTAGATCCTGGAAGTGAATGTCCTTGGAAAGTAGGCGATGGGTGCCGATGAGGATGTCGACCTTGCCGGCTTCCACGCGCTCCACAATCTCTTTCTGCTCCTTCGCGGTACGGAAGCGCGAGATCATTTCCACGATGATGGGGAACTGCGCAAAGCGTTTTTTGAAGGTCTCGAAATGTTGGAAGCTGAGCACGGTGGTGGGGGTGAGCACCGCCACCTGCTTGCCATCCTGCACGGCCTTGAAGGCGGCGCGCATGGCTACCTCGGTTTTACCGTAGCCCACATCGCCGCAGAGCAGGCGATCCATGGGGCGGGTGGACTCCATGTCGTACTTGATGGCGCGAATGGCGGCTAGCTGATCGTCCGTCTCGGTGTAGTCGAAGGAGTCTTCAAACTCGCGCTGGAATTGATTGTCGGGTGCGAAGGCGTTGCCCTGCGCGGCCTGGCGCTCGGCGTAGAGCTTGATGAGCTCGCCGGCCATGTCCTGCATGGCCTTGCGCACGCGGGTCTTGGTCTTGGCCCACTGCTGCGATCCGAGCTTGTTGAGCACCGGCGCGGGGCCGGCGTCGGTCGAGCGGTATTTCTGGATCAGATCGAGACGGGTGAGCGGCACATACAGCCGCGCCTGATCGGCGAATTCCAGGATCATGAATTCGACCGAGAGGCCGTCCTGCTCAATCTCTTTGAGACCCTGATATTGCGCGATGCCGTGTTCAACGTGCACCACGTAGTCGCCAATGGTCAGATCACGGAAGTCGGAGACAAAGGCCGCGGTTTTGGAGCGCTTGGGCTCAGGGCGCGCAGCGATGTCTGCTTCGTCGGAGAGGTCGTTGGCGCCGAAAAGAATCAGGTTGAGATCGGCAAAGCTGACGCCTGTGGCCAAGGGCGTGCGCACGATGGTGGGCACGCGGTGGTCACTGCTGGAGCTACTGCCTTCATCGGCGATGGTCTCGCCGGGCTTGGCGATGCGGCTGCCGAGGCGGTAGGGAATCTGATAGTCGCGCAGCACGGTGGCCAGACGTTCCACGTCGCCTTGATTGGGGGCGGCCAGCACAATGCGGTTCTGGGCGGCGCTCAGGTTGCGCAACTGCTCGGTAAGCGCGGGGATCGATCCATGAAAGCGCAGCGTGGGGCGGGTGGGAATCTCGATTTCGCCTAGCGTAGTGTCGTCTTCGAGCACATCCACCGCGCCCAACTGATCGAGGTCGAGCCCAGTGTGAGCATTGAGCTGCGCCAACAAAAGCTCGGGACGGATGTACACATCTTCCGGCGTGATCAGCGCGCCGATGCCGGAACGCTCGTGACGCTGCTCAACCTTGTTCCACCAACGCTCGATCTGATTGCGCACCATGGCAGGCTCATCCACTAAAAGCACGGCGCGAGACGTGAGCGAGAGCAGCGATTTTTCCGCGCCGGCAACCGGAGCGAAGAACTCCCATCCGGGAAAGACGCTGACACCACCGGCAGCCGCGGCTTCAATGGCCATGGAGGTGGCCGCATCGTCTTCGTCCGCGTCGTCCACGTCCACGCGGGCCTTGCTGAGGCGGGCATTGATGGCGGCCAGCAAAGGCTCGGAGACCGGCGTTTCGGTCAGCGGCATCAGGAGCGTTTCATCGAGCGCGGCTTGGGAACGCTGGGTTTCCGGATCGAACTTGCGGATGGTATCAATCTCGTCGCCAAAGAACTCAATGCGCACGGGGCGGTCGGCTTCAGGCGAGTAGACGTCGAGAATGCCGCCGCGGCGCGTGAATTGGCCGGGCATCTCGACAAGGTCCATCTGCGTATAGCCCACCGCGGCCAGATGCAGGGTGAGGGTCTCGATGTCCACCTCATCGCCACGGCGCAGGGTTACGGCGAGGGCGCTGTAGTAATCGCGGCCAAACAGGCGCAGGGCAGCAGCTTCGGCAGGGGCGATAAGGATGTCGGCGGCGGCCGAGGCCAGCTTCCAGAGCGCGGAGGCGCGCTGTTCCTGCAGGTCGGGGTGGGGCGAGAGATTTTCGAAGGGCAGAACGTCGTGGGCGGGCAGGCGTACAATGCGCGCGGGATCGATGGCGCCCGTTAACTCAGCTCCGGCGCGGATCATGGCTTCCAGCGTTTCGGCAGCTTTGTTGTCGGCGGTGAGAACGATAACCGTTTGGCGCGCGGCGCGGGCAATCAAGGGGATATAAAGCGCGCGAGCCGTTTGGGTAAGACCGGACACACGACGACGCCCCGTGGCAAGGCTCAGATGCCTGCGCACGCGCTCAAAGCCGGGAACCTGCTCCAGATCCGCAAAGATTTCGCGGACAAACGGGAGAATCATCGAGTTCAAGTTTAGCAGTTGAGAGTACACGTCCAAATTGCGTTGAGGACTGTCTGATCACGTCTTTAGTAGCCAGCTTCGCGTCCATGACGTACTGCAAGCAATACGACCTCGCTGCCACTGTAGCGGTAGAGAACGACATAGGCTCCACTGCCGAATTCAACGATCCACTCGCGGAACTCGGGTGGAAGTTCGTCGATCGGCCGGCCAATTTCCGGATGAGTTGCAAGCGCGCGCACGCCTTCGCGGATTGCCTGGATGGCACGGCTGGCAGCATTCGGGCTTTTGGAGACAAGGAAAGTATGGAGCCGTTCGAGGTCACGAACAGCGGCGACCGACCACTTCAACGGTGGCATTCTGGCGCCTCAGCCGATGAGTCGTTTTCCAGTTTGGCCAGCCAATCATCGGCTTCTTTGGCCGTCAGATGCAGGCCTGTGGTTTGGTAGTGGCTCCAAGCCGCCAGCGCATCATGGCGCAACTGTTCCCGCTGCTCTTCGCGGAACACATATTGTTCCACGGCTTCGCGCATGATCCAGTGCGGGGTGCGGCGGCGCACCGCCGCCAATTGACGAACCCGTTCTTTTAGGTCGGAATCGAGCTTGAGGCTGGTAGTGGATGAAGTTGGCATAGAAGGCACTCCAAGGTGTTACCTTATGATACCTCGCTTTCAATTTTCAGTACAAAAAACTAGATGAACTGGCTGGTGGTGGATGGCTCACTGTTCGAAGTGCTCTTTCGATTGCAGCTAGAAAGAAAAACGCCGCCCAGTTGGCTGGACGGCGTTTCGCGTTCGATGTGTTTTTGTGAGTTACGCGGGCTTGCGGAGCAGGTTGGCGGCTTCGTCAATCTGGGTGCGGGTGTTGACTTCGGTGGCGCACCAGAGAGTGCAGCCTTCCATCTCCGGATACCAGCGGGTGAGCGGGATGCCGCCCACGATCTTGCCGCCGAGCAGACGCTCGCTCCACTGCGCGATGGGTTCGCTGGTTTTGAGCACGAACTCGTGAAAGCGGGGCGCGGCGGTGAAGAGTTGTTGGACGCCTGGAACTGCAGCCAGCGTGTTGGCGGCGTAATCCGCTTTGGACAGGTTCTGCGTGGCCAGCTCGCGGATGCCTTCCTTGCCGTAGACAGAGAGGAAGATCGTGGCCATCAGAGCCACCAGCGCCTGGTTGGTGCAGATGTTCGAGGTGGCCTTTTCGCGACGGATGTGCTGCTCGCGGGTCGCCAACGTCAAAACGAATCCGCGGTTTCCGTTTGCATCTACGGTTTGGCCAGCGAGGCGGCCGGGCATCTGACGGAGGTAATTTTCCTTGGCGGCAAGAACACCGCAACCGGGACCACCGTAGCTCAGGGCCACGCCGAAGGACTGCGCTTCCATGCTGACGATGTCGGCTTCAACCGGAGGCCGCACCACGCCCAGCGAGACGGCCTCAGCAATGGAGACGATCAGCAGAGCGCCCTTGGCGTGCGCGATCTCGGCAATGGCTGGAATGTCTTCGACCACGCCAAAGAAGTTCGGGCTCTGGACCAGTACAGAAGCAGTCTGATCGGTGATGGATGCGGCCAGGGCTTCCAGATCGATGCGGCCGGTTTCCGGCACGTAACCGATGGTGGTGATGGGCAGATCGCGGTGGCCGAGGTAAGTGGCCATCACCTCACGGTATTCGGGATGAACCGAGGCGGCGACGATGGTCTGCTGGCGGCCGGTGACGCGCATGGCCATCAGCGCGGCTTCGGCAGCGCCGGTAGAGCCGTCGTACATGCTGGCGTTGGCTACATCCATGCCGGTGAGCTCGGCGATCATGGTCTGGAATTCGAAGATGGCCTGTAGTGTGCCCTGAGTGATTTCAGCCTGGTAGGGCGTGTAGCTGGTCAGGAATTCGCCACGCTGGATGAGCGAATCGATGATCACCGGCCGGTAGTGGCGGTAAGCGCCTGCGCCCAGGAAGCTGGCGTAATCGATGGCGTTCTTCTGACCGGCCTGGCGGAAGTAGTCGATTACTTCGCTCTCGGCATGCTGGCGGGGCAGGTCGAGCTCGCCGGTAAAGCGATGCTCGGCGGGAATGACCGCGAAAAGATCGTCAATAGAGGCAGCACCAACGGTGGCCAGCATCTGCTGACGTTCGTCGGGGGACTTCGGAAGATAGCGCATGGGAGGCTTTAGGCTCCTGGCTCCCAACGGCGAGCTGGAAGCGGGTAAGGCTGGAGGATCAAACTGCATGACACGCCACGGGAAGCCATCACCTCCCGTGGCTGGAACTGGCTGAGAGCGGAAAGCTGGCAGCTAGTGCGTTTCTTCCGCCACAAAGGCCTCGTAGGCAGCGGCGTCGAGCAGCTTGCCAATTTCGGCCGGATCGGAGAGCTCGACCTTGATAATCCAGGTCTGGTGCGGAGCTTCGTTGATCTTGTCGGGAGCCTGGGTGAGCTCTTCGTTGATGGCAGTGACGGTACCGGAGACCGGCGAATAGAGGTCGCTGACGGCCTTGACGCTCTCTACCGAGCCAAAGACGGCATTGGCGGTGACCGGGTCGCCCACCTTGGGCATATCGACAAAGACGATGTCGCCGAGCGAACCCTGCGCATAGTCGGTGATGCCGATCTGGCCAATGGAGCCTTCAACCGCGATCCACTCATGTTCGCGGGTATAGCGATAGTTCTCGGGATACGGCATGGGGCCATTCCTCCTGAAGGAAAAGAAAGCAATGAGCCTATTTTAAAGGGGGAAAATGCGGCGCCAGGTGGAAAAGACCACGGCGGGTGGTACAGGGAGGGTTCTTCCCGCCGGATGGGACCAGATGGCAAAGGAAAGAGGCAGGTTTGTGGGGGACTGGACCTAGACTCGGTTTGAGCAAGATCCGGGGTAGAGCTCTTCGCTCTCTCACAGAGAGGAGGCTTCCCCCGGATTTTGTCTTAATTAACGGGAGAGCCTTCGCTGCAGCTCTTGAGGCGGTGACGAGCATGATGCATCTGGCCGGTCTGGTCAATGCAATAGGAAGCGGGGCTCATCAGGCCGGTATCAGCCGGGGTGGCCCAGGCCTGATAGGCGGGATTCACGTTGGCCGAGCATTCAATCGAATAGTTGTAGCCATCCTTGTGCCCGTAGGCCAACTGGCGGTCGAGGAGTCCAAACTGGCTGCCCAGCTCGGCCATGGTGCAGGCGTAGTGGTCGCGCCGGGCTATGAAGGCGTTCTGGGCGGTTTGGATGGAGCGTAATTGAGCTTGGACACTGGCTTCGTTGGCCGCAGGAGCCGCCTGGGTAGCGTCGGCAACTAGCTTATGGCAGCCGGAGAGCAGACCAACGGCTGTGCAAGCAACAACCAGCACCAACAGGGAAACGGCGCGAAGGGAGCAAACTGGGTCGTGCATGGTCTCTTCCTTACCGGCAGGATCGGGATATGGTTGCAGATCCTGCCGCAGCGCGGACGCTATTTGTCGAAGAATTCGCCATGACCGCCAGCAAGCCAGGGATCGTAGTGAGCGGCGAAGGTAGCGCGTTTATTGACCGAAGGATGATTGTACTCCCAGAATTCAACCACAGGATTCGGATCGGGATCTTCCAACCATGCCTCGCCCAGGTGATTGAAGGCGGAAACGGTGGTCAGGTTCGGATGAGCGACCAGGCCATGGATGGCTTCCTGACCATAGACATCGGCCTCGTGTTCGAAGTGGCGGCTGAAGGCGTTCGTGACCGGCTGAAAGAGGAACATGACAACGGAGAGGGCTAGCAGCAATACGAGGAAGCCTGGGCGGGTGGCGATAGGGGCAACGCCCTCGGGGCTTTCGGCAAAACCCCAGCGGGCGGCCCTGGCGGCTACCACGCGACGGGTGACCGCAGAGCAGAGCCAGAAGACGAAGAACATGCTGACGATCATGCCGCAGATGAGCTTGGGGATGTGGTTCAGGATGTAATGGCCGCTTTCATGGCCAAAAATGAACATGACTTCGTCGGTGGGCATGCGGTCGGTGGTGGTATCCCACATGACAAAGCGTTTGCTGGAGCCGATGCCAGTTACGTAGGCGTTGATGCCGTTGGATTTGGCGCTGGCTTTCATCAGAAACATGCGTTCCGGCGGGATGTTGTTGCCGGTGCGGGCCACAACGGTTTCCAGCTTGGCGGCCAACTCGGCATGGTGTGCGGTGAGGGGCTCGAATTTGTTGAACAGCGGGTCGATGATGAGCGGCGAAGCAAAGATGCTGGCTAGCATGAGCGGGATGAAGACACCCCAGATGGCGACCCAATGGAAGCGAGGAAGGATCTTGACCAGCCAGTTGAACAACAGCATGACAAGCGAGCCGAGCAGGATGCCGATGGCCAGGGACTTGCCCTGATCGCCAAACCAGCTCAGCCAGCTTTGCACGCTGATGCCGTAATGCAGACCGACGGCGTGGCCAATCAGATCCAGAGGCAGGCTGACCAGGGTAGAGATCACGGTGAACAGCGAGAAGAAGAGCAGCCCTTGCAACCAGCGGCTTTTGGCCACCGCGAGCGACCAGTTGGAAAGCCGCGCTGCCCATCCCGTGGCCAGAAAAACCAGCATGAAGGCGAATCCCCAAAACGAATTGGCGATGTCGAGTGCGGTGCGGATGCGGCCCAGGGTACGGGCATGGGCCAGCTTGTCGGGAGGCAGGGAGTAGCCTGTTGTGCTGGTTGGTTGCGTGGCCGGCTGAGCCGCGGGCGGCGTGGTTGTTTGAGTAGAGGGCGCGCTGGCCGCAGCACCGGATTGCGCCGCGGAGACCACGACTCCGCCCAGCAGAAGCGCGAGAGCAAAGAGTAGGACAGCTAGAGAGCGGAGTGAGCTTTGCATGGGCAATCTCCTGTGGGATGGCCGGGTCTGAGAGAATCCTTGGTACCGATGCTAAACCGAACAAGGTCGATTTGTATGCCAGGAAAATCCCAGCCGAGCCAAGCTAGATATGCCGTGCGGACTGCCGCGTTTCTGTTGTTGGCGTTGCCATGGAGCCAATTGGCGGCTCACGCCGCTGAACCCACGCCTCCTATTTTGGAGGCCATGACAGCGGAACTGGATCGCGCCTTTGCGGAACTCGGACATGCTGCCCAGCCGTCAGCGGCAGGCAAGCAATTGCCGCCGTACTTCCTGAGTTACTCCGTGCAGGACGCTCAGGTGGTGACCATCGGCGCGCAGTATGGCGCGGTGGTGAACAGCACCACCAACCGCTTACGCTCGGCGGATGTGCAGGTACGCGTGGGATCGGCGCAACTGGACAATACCCACGGCGATCATCGCGGAACAGCAGTGCATACAGTGCGGCTGCCGCTGACGGAGAATCGCGAGGCCTTTCAGCGCTTGCTGTGGGTGGCCACCAATGCCGGCTATGGCGCGGCGCTCGACAACTATCTACGGGTGAAGACGGAGAGCGAGGTGCGTGCGAAGGAGGAAGATAGCTCCGCCGACTTCAGCCAGGAAAAGCCGCAGGTGCATGTGGGCAAGCCCGCGCAACCGGTGGAGGTGGACCGGGCGGCGTGGGAGAAGCGTGTGGCCGCGCTCTCGCGTGTGCTGCGCGAGTTCCCCGAGGTGTACGCCAGCCAGAGCATGTTGTCGGTGCAGAATACGACCACGTACTACGCTTCGTCGGAGGGGGCGCGGATTGTCACGCCGTACCGGCTGGCCAATCTGGTGGTGATCGCCATGACGCGCGCCGAGGACGGCATGGACCTGATCCAGATGCGCACCTTCCAGGCCGAGACGGTCGAGGGGCTTCCGACACAGGCGGAGATGGAGCGGAGTGTGCGTCAGATGGCGGTGCAGCTTGCAGCCCTGCGCAAGGCTCCGGTGACGGAGCCATTCAACGGCCCTGCGATTTTGTCGGGCCGTGCGGCGGCGGTCTTCTTCCATGAAGTGCTGGGGCACCGGCTGGAGGGGCAACGCCAGCGTGGCGACAAGGAAGGCCAGACCTTTACCAAGGAGCTGGGCAAGCCGGTGTTGCCGGAATTTCTGTCGGTGATCGACGATCCTACCCAGGCGGTTCTGGACGGTGTGGCGTTGAACGGGCACTACAGCTACGACAGCGAGGGGCAGCCGGCGCAACGCGTGGAGCTGATCGACAAGGGCGTGCTGAAGACGTTTCTCATGTCGCGTATGCCGATTGCCAGTTTTGCCCAATCCAATGGCCACGGGCGCGCGCAGGCCGGCCGGATGCCGAATGGTCGGCAGGGCAACCTGATGGTGACTTCGACACGGACTACGACGGAGGCTGAGCTGCGTCGGCAACTGATCGAAGAGGCCAAGCGGCAGGGCAAGCCTTACGGACTCTACTTTGAAGACATCTCCTCGGGCTTTACGTTGACACAGCGGGCGGCGCCGCAGGCATTCCAGGTGATTCCGCTGGTGGTGTGGCGGGTGTATGCGGATGGACGGCCCGATGAACTGGTGCGGGGCGTCAGCATTGTGGGCACGCCGCTGGCGGCGATGAAGAAAATTCTGGTAACAGGTGACAAGCCGGAGTTGTTCAACGGCATCTGCGGTGCGGAGTCGGGCTCGGTGCCGGTGAGCGCCGTGGCGCCTGCGCTTCTGGTGAGCGAGATGGAAACCCAGCGCCAACCGCAGGGCTCCTCACGTCCGCCTATTCTGTCTATGCCTCAAGACGGGAGACAGACAGGTCCTCAAGGGACATCGACATCAGGTGCGAGTGCTGCAGCACAGCAGCAACAGGAGGCGCAATGAAACGGGTGGCATGGTTGCTTGCTGTTGTGTTGAGCATGGGCGCGGTGGGTGCGGAAGCGGAGAAGCCGGCCACGCGCGCCGATGCGGAGAAGGATCCGGTGCTGCGCGCCATGCTGAAGGAACTGGATCGCAGCGTGGAGCAGTTGCAGTTGCCGGGCTCGCTGAAGCCCTACTTCATCCAGTACCGAACCGAGGATGTAGCGTCCTACACGGCGCGGGCTGAGTTTGGCGCCATTGAAGGAGCCGGGCATGCGCATCATCGCGTGGTGGTGGTGACGGTGCGTGTGGGGGATCGCAAGGCGGATAGCTCAGGCAGTCCGGCCGATGCCACTGCCGAGCAGGCTTGCGTGGGCGACGATGAAGTGGCGCTGCGTTCGGCCTTGTGGGCGGCAACCGACCGGGCCTACAAGGTGGCGCTGGCAAGTTATGCGCAGAAGCAGGCGGCGCTCAAGCAGGTGCAGACTCCGCCTCAGGCAAACGACTTCAGCGAAGAGCTGCCGGTGATCGCGCTGGGTGCACGGGCGCGGCTTGAGGTGGAGCACGGAATCTGGCCAGAGCGGATGATGCGCGTGAGCGGCTTGTATCGCGCGGCAGAAAACAAAAAGCTGGCCGGCGGAGTGGTGGATGGTGCGCGGGCCGCGTTCGAGGCCATGGCTCGCACCACGTGGCTGGTGACCAGTGAAGGCACCATCGTGCGCAAAGGGACCACCAGTTTTGAAGAGACCTTTGCAGCCAGCACGCAGGCCGACGACGGGATGCGCTTGACGCGTTCCTATTCCTCCACCGGGGCCTCGGTCGCGGATCTGGATGCGGAAGAGGTTTTTGCAAAGCACGCGGAAGAACTACTCAGTTCTCTGGGCGATCTACGCCAGGCTCCGTTGGTGGAGGAGGAGTATCACGGGCCGGTGCTGCTGAGCGGCGACGCCAGCGCCGACACGCTGCGTGCCTTGCTGAGCGGGGTTACCGCAATGCGTCCGCGCCTGGGAACAGAAGCGCGGACGGTGGGCGCCTTTGCCTCCAGCTATCATGCGCGGGTGCTGCCGGATTTTCTGGAAGTGGTGGACGACCCAACGCTGAAGAGCTTCAACGGTAAGGCTCTGGTGGGCGCTTATCGCGTGGACGATGAGGGCGTGACCGGGGAACAGGTGAAGCTGGTGGAAGGCGGCAAGCTGCAGGGCTACCTGATTGGCCGCCAGCCGGTGCGCGATTTTCCGCATTCGAACGGGCACGGGCGTGCGGCGATTGTGGGCCCGGCCCGGCCTCACATCAGTGTGTTGAAGGTTACTCCGCGTGAGGGGATGACGAACGAAGCGCTTGAAAAGCGCATGCTGGAGATCGCACGCGATCGCGGGCTCGATCATGTCTACATTGTGCAAACCCTGGGAGGCGTGCAGTTTCCTCGCCTGCTCTACCGCGTGGGCACCGATGGCAAGCGGACGCTGGTGCGTGGCGCAGCGCTGGACGACATGGACAATCGCACCCTGCGTTCCAGCGTGGAGGCTGCTGGCAAGGATCTGTGGGTGGCGAACTATACGGACGATGTGCCCACCACGGTTCTGGCTCCAGCTCTGCTGGTGGATGACGTGACCGTGAAGCGCGCCAACGAGAAGAACGCCAAGCTGCCGTTTTATCCACCGCCCAGATAGAGTGAGACCTGGCTTCAAGTATGCGGAAGGAGTTTCTGCGCGGCTCCTTCCGCTGCGTATTATCCTGAAGATATTGTGCAAACCATTCGCGTAGACATTCCTTCGGCAAAGTACGATGTTCAGGTTGGTGCGGGGCTCCTTGATACGTTGGGCCGCCGCATGGAGCGCGCGTTGGGCAAGTTGCCCCGCCGCGTATTTGTGCTGACCTCACCGGCCATCTGGGCTTTGTGGGGCGAGCGTGTTCAGCAGTCGTTTGCCGAGCCGCCGATTGTGCTGTTTCTGGAGCCCGGCGAAAAGCACAAGACGCTGACCAGCGTGGAACGGCTGGCGCGCGAGATGGTGCGTGCCGGAGGTGATCGCGGCAGCCTGCTGGTAGCCGTGGGCGGCGGCATTGTGGGTGATGTGGGCGGATTTCTGGCTGCCATCTTCATGCGCGGAATTCCCTTTGTGCAGGTGCCCACAACTTTCCTGGCGCAGGTGGATTCGAGCGTGGGTGGCAAGACCGGCGTGAATCTGGCCGAGGGCAAAAATCTGGTGGGCAGCTTTCACCAGCCGCGCGCCGTGTTTGCCGATATCGGCGTACTCTCCACATTGCCAGATCGCGAGCTGCGTGCCGGACTGATGGAGAGCGTGAAGGCGGGCATCATCCGCGACCGGGCGCTGGTGCGCTATATGGAGTCGAATGCCGATGCCGTGCTGGGACGCGATCCGAAGGCGCTGGAGAAGGTGATTGCGGCGTCCATCCGTATGAAGGCCGGCGTAGTGGCGCGCGATGAGCGGGAAAGCGGACTGCGCATGATTCTGAACTTTGGCCATACCGTGGGGCATGCGCTGGAGCAGGTGACCGGCTTCAAGCTGCTGCTGCATGGCGAGGCTGTGGGCTGGGGCATGATTGCCGCGCTGGCCATTGCACGGCAACGCGGAACCATCTCGCAGGCGCAGCAGAAGCGGATGGAAGAGCTGGTGCAGCTTTACGGTCCGCTGCCACCCATCAAGATGCGGGTAGCCCGTGTGGTGGCTGCCACGGGCAGCGACAAAAAGAATGTTGGTGGCGTGCGCCGCTTTGTGGTGCCCATCGGCGTGGGCGATTCCGGCGTCATTGAAGATGTGACGGAAGTCGAACTGGAAGCTGCCGTGGGCTATATGATGGCGCGAGCCGCGCAGTTCCGGGGCTGAGCACAGAACAATTCAGCAACAAAAAAGCAAAGCGCAGCCGATGGCTGCGCTTTTTTGTTCTCAGTGCCGTCTGCTTCAGGCAGCTTTGGCCTTCAGCAGTTCGAGTGCTTTCTTCAGCATCTCGTCGCTACCTTTGGCGGGTTGCTGCGGAGTTGCGTCGTCCTCATCGTCATCCTGGCTATGCGCGCCCATGGTCACGTTGGGAGTGACGGCTTCATCCTGAATTTTCTTGCCATTGGGGGTTTGGTACTTGGCCACGGTGAGCAACAGAGCTGCACCGCTGGGCAGGCCGATAGTCTTCTGTACGGAGCCTTCACCGAAGGTACGCTCGCCAAGAACATCGCCACGCTTGAGTTCCATCAGGGCGGCGGCAGCCAATTCCGGAGCTCCATAGGTGCCGCGATTGACGATCACCTCAACCGGGGCGGCGCTGATGCACTTGGCCGGGTCGGCGGTGAAGGTCTTCTGCGGAAATTGTTGTCCGCTGAGGGTGGCCATGGTGCCCTGCTTCAGGAAGAGGTTGGCCAGACGAAGTCCCTGCTCCAGGTCCTCGCCGGTCACGTCGCGCAGGTCGAGCAGGAATTTGGTGTCCTTGGGAGCCGCGGCAACTTTGGCGGCGATCTCATCCACGCGGGCTGCGGTAAGGGTGCCGGGCTTGATGGAGAGAATGGAGCCGTTTTCGTAGTTCTGCGTGGCCAGAGCCGGCAAGGCAATCGCGGCACGAGTGATGGTTACCTTGTCGGGATCCGGTTTGGTCGCGCGGACCACGGAGACGACGACCTTTGATCCGGCTTTGCCTTCCAGCATCAGACGGATGACGGCCAGCGAAAGCTCGCGGGTGGATTGCCCGTCGATAGCCTCGATGACATCGCCGTCCTTGAGCTGCTCCACCTCAGCCGGAGAGCCGGGTACAACATTGACCACTGCCGCGTAGCCGTAGCGCTTGGAGACGGTGATACCGATCTGCGCGTTCCCGCTGGTGGGCCGCTCTTTGAAGATCTTGAATTCGGTGGGCGTCAGGTAGCTGGAATCGGCATCAAGCGACTCCAGAAGTCCATGCAAAGCGCCATTGGTCACGTCGCCGATATTCGGTTCCGTAACGTAGTCGGTCTGAATCTTCTTGAGCACTTCAGCATAGATGCCCATCTGGCGATAGGCGCCATCCTGGTCCGTGCCGGCATGGACACCAAACCATCCCTTGCTGCCGGCCAGCAAACCGAGGCCAAGAGCGGCAAAGATCGTAGCCGACACAATGAAGACGAAGCGTTGAAACAGTCGAGACACTCGCACCACCGGGGAGGGCCTAACGGGAACTGGACCCTCGCATCCTTATAGACGCAATCATAGCGCAACCGGTGCATGGGAAGGCGAGCTCCTGCCTCTGCGCGGACGCCTGGCGTGGGCTCCTGGATGGTGCCGCTGAGCCGCGCCGCCGTTCCAGGCCCTGGACCTCCCGGAGTAATCCCGTTGTGCTACAACTAGCAGCATGAGTTCGTCTGTCCAGCTGTTGTCTCCCGTTCGTACCGTGTTTTTAGACCGCGATGGTGTATTGAACCGCAAGATGCCGGAAGGAGAGTACGTTACCGGCTGGGAGCAGTTTGAGATTTTGCCTGGCGTGGTAGACGCTATCGGCCGCCTGAACCGGGCCGGAGTGCGGGCCATTGTGATTTCGAATCAGCGGGGTGTGGCGCTGGGCAAGATGACGGAGGCCGACGTGAACAACGTGCATGCCCGGCTGGCCGACCTGCTGGCAGCGGAAGGAGCGCACCTGGACGCCTTCTTTTACTGCCCCCACGACAAGAATGCCTGCACCTGCCGTAAACCGCTGCCCGGCCTGTTCGAGCAGGCGCGTGAGGCCTTTCCGGAGATTGAGGTGGCTACAAGCGTAATGATCGGCGACTCGCTCTCCGATATCCGCTTCGGCCAAAACTTGGGCATGCGCACGGTTTTCGTCCAGGGCGATCCCACCCGCCAGGGGCCGGGCGCGGCCGAGGCCGTTGCTTTGGCGGATCTGTGCGCTGCAAGCTTGCTGGCAGCGGTAGAAGCTCTGCTGGAGAACTGACGGCAGGGCTGCAGACTTTGCGCGGAGATTTGCTGCGCAAGAGCGCTAAAGGGCGCACCCATTTCTGCGCGGGAAAAAGAAGATTTGAGAAGAGTTTGGTGGCGGGAGGCAGGATCGAACTGCCGACCTACGGGTTATGAATCCGTCGCTCTAACCATCTGAGCTACCCCGCCGGAAGGGGCGTTTGCGCGGGACCGTGCAAACCGAGAGCAAGGCGTTTTTTGCGCACAAGCCTCCTTCTTCATCCTACAAGCCCTATGGCTAGAGGTCAAACCGTGTCTGGAACTCACGGAGACGCGGTCGGATCCTGGCGTGCCGAGGGAATTCACAAGATTTTTGCAGCTTTTTTCTCCTCTAGCCATCCAAGAAGATGAAAGATTGTTGGAACAGGTATTTCCCTCCCTGAAAGGATTTGTCATGTCGACCATTCTCCATCTGGATGTCAGCCCCCGTTCGACCTCCGTCTCAGCGGCCCTGGCTGGAAAGTATGTTGCCGGATTACAGCAAAAGGATCCGGCCGCGGTGGTTTATCACCGCAACACCACGCGCGATAGCTATCCATTTGTGAATGAGCCGGCGTTGGGAGTTCTTTACGGCGGAGTGGCTCCGGCAACCGAGCCGGAAAAACTGATTCTGGCCACCTCGGACAAGCTGATCGAGGAGTTTCTGGCCGCCGACGTGATCGTGGTTGGGCTGCCGATGTGGAATCTGGGCGTACCTGCGTCGTTCAAGGCCTGGGTGGATCTGATTTCACGCCCTGGCAAAACCTTTGGCTATGTGGCCGGCGGCGGCGTGGAACCGCTGGTGCCGGCCGGCAAGCGGGTGGTGATCTTCCATTCGAGCGGTGGCGCCTACTCTGGGGACTCGCCGTGGGCTGCTTATAACCAGGTGGATCCTTATCTGCGCACGATCTTCGGCTTCTTTGGCATCACGAACGTGGAGATTGTCCACGTGGAGAACCAGAATCGCTCGGGCGATGCTCCGGCCACGGGATTGGCCAAGGCTGAGGCCGGGTTGGCTGCACTTTTGGCCTAAGCAGGAATGCCAAGAAACCATTGGCAGAAGGCTGCCGGAGCTCTCCAACCAGGGAGTGCTGGCAGCCTCGTTCGTTTTGGCGAGCAGATCGCGAGGTCACGATCCACCTTATCGCAGTGCTGCGCGCAGACCATCGCCAGCGCAATCCATTAAACTGGCCAGCATGAGCACGTTGAAGATTGCCGGCATTATTCCTGCCCGTCTTGCCTCCACCCGTTTGCCCCGCAAGGTTCTGCGCACGATTGCCGGCCGGCCCATGGTGGAGTGGGTGTGGCGCGCGGCTAAGGCCAGCGGTGTGATGGACCCGGTGCTGATTGCCACCGACTCGGACGAAGTTGCGGCGGTGTGCCGTGAGCGCGGGTTGCCGGTGGTAATGACTTCGCCGGATTGTCCCTCGGGATCGGACCGCGTGCGTGAGGTGGCGCGTCAGGTCCCGGCCGATATTTACGTGAACATCCAGGGCGACGAACCCACCCTGACGCCCGATTTCTTCCCGCCCATGCTGGCGCTCTTCGAAAAACCCGAGGTCCAGGTGGCCACGCTCAGCGTGCGCTGTCCGGAGGAGGAATTTGCCAATCCGAATGCGGTCAAGGTGGTGACGGCGCTGGACGGGCGCGCCCTCTATTTTTCCCGCTGCACTATTCCCTACGATCGAGACAAAACCGGATTTGCAGGCTACAGGAAGCACCTAGGCATCTATGCGTACCGGAAAGCGGCT
>Ga0207738_100092_pt1 | contig 21448 bp, 17 predicted proteins | sample LuqExpMetagenom9_FD_187767 | JGI IMG/M metagenome (GOLD analysis project Ga0207738, IMG submission 187767) | Tropical forest soil microbial communities from Luquillo Experimental Forest, Puerto Rico - Sample 9 (SPAdes) | ecosystem: Environmental > Terrestrial > Soil > Tropical forest ... | reverse complement strand
CCCGCCCCGTAGGGGCAGGAGCAAAATAGCCCCGGGTGGACCCGTAGCCATGCCCTGAGCGTAAGCGAAGGAGCAGGGCGAGGGGAAACCCGGGGAAAGCCACGCCATAAATGCCGGAGCCCCGTAGGGGCGGCGCACCTCATGCAGAAGCCCTATCTCCTGCTTTGCGGGCTGGACAAATCCTTCCCACATGAACCCTTCGCGTGGAGGCCGTCATCCGCGTCGAAAGGGGGGGCTGATGTTTTCAGCCTTGGGAGCAAAAAATGCGGTTGCCATTTCTCTGGCAGCCATCAACGTTCATCTCCACCTCGCCGCAAACATCTACCGCGTAGCCAAAACCATCCGCCGCACCGCAGGTGCTGCCGCGGCTACAGCTCTTTGATCTCTGTTCCTTGGTGGTAGAGCACCTTCCAGCCTTCGCTGGTTTGTTTCCATGTGGTGGCGCGGCGGCTCAGGCGTCCCTTTTGATTGAGCGTATAGGTAAGCAGATATGTGGCAGGCGCGAGTTCGCGCAGGCCAAAGCCGGAGGCCTCCCAGCCTGCGGTTTCCGCATCCACCCAGATTTCCGGCTGGTTCCTGGCCAATTCCAGAATGAAGGCGCGTGAATAGCGGCGGCCGCTGGCGCCAACCTCCCAGAAGTCAGGCGTCATGCGGTCCGCAAAAGCCTCAATTGTCGCGCCAAAACGAGGATTGTGAAAGATGGGTTCCAGAGGCCGCAGCTCCTCGAATACCTTGGCCAGAGCTGCGGGGATTTCCGTGTAGAATGCGTCGTCGCTCATGATTTTTGCCTTGCAGGAGTTATAAGCGACTCCGCTGCGAATGTCCATGAGCGGGTACCCGTGGCTTAGGAAAAGAACCTTGCTGCATGCTGGCCGGTGGCCACAATGGGGGCAGGCAGCAAGCCTGCTGTTGGTTGTGCGGCAATCTCGGCAAAGGCCTTGCGGAAAGCCGCCATTTCCGTGGCCGTGCCCACGGTAACGCGCATGTGGTTGGGCCATGCCTTCCACTCGCGACCCACATAGATTGCGTGCTCGGCCAGGGCCTGCCGCATGGGGCCGGCTGGCCGTCCCATATCCACCATGAAGCAGTTGCTCTCGGCCGGTGTGGTGGCATACCCCTGTGCGTGCAGCCAGGTAAGCGTTTCGTTGCGCAGGTCTGCAATCATTTTGCGGCGCGTGGGCACCAGACTGGCATCCAGCAGACTGGCTTTGCCTGCTGCCATGGCGGTTACCGGCACCGAGTCCAACCCAGCCAGAGATTCAACCTTGGCCAGCAGCACTGGCTGTGCCGCAATCACGCCCAGCCGCAGGCCCGCCATTCCGTAAAGTTTGGAAAAGGTGCGCAGAACCACCAGATTCGCGTGGGCTGGCACCAGATCGATACACGACTTTGCCGAGCTGGACAAATGGATATAGGCCTCATCCACAATCACAACCGTGCTCTTGGGTGCGTGCTCGATCAGGTACACAATCTCTTCGTGTGGCGTTACGGTACCCGTCGGATTGTTGGGATTGCATACGTAGAGGACGCCGGGAGCAGCCGCAGCCGCCAGCATCGCCTTCACGTCATGGCTGGCCGCGCCTTTGGGATCGGCCAACGGCACCTTGATGCCCGCAGAACCGGTGACGCGTGCCGCCCACAGGGGCGCTTCATAGCCGGGATCGGCAACCACCACTGGCGCCTGCGTATGAGTAGCGGAGAGCACCGTCAGATGCAGCGGCGTGCTGGAGCCTGCATACATGGCAACATGGGAAGCTGGAATGCCTTCCTGTTGTGCAAACAATCCAACCAGATCCTGCTGCTGATCGAAAAGGTAGCGGCCACTGTGTTCCACGATCTTCGCGAGGGCCTGACGCGCCGCTTCTGCGGGGCCCAGCGGGTTTTCATTGGCGTCCAGGTGGATTCCCTGATCTGAGCGCGCGAACTTGGGCACAGTGGACGTGCTCTGGGCGTGGGCCAACAGGGATTCGCTCATGGCGCATCCGGCCAATGCTGAGGCACCGGCCGCAACGCGGAAGAAATTGCGCCGGGAAAGATGACGGACCGTGGAAACTGCCATCCTGAAACTCCTTGGCACGCAGAGTTTATCTGCGGCTGGAAGTATCGTGGGCTGCTGGGTATGAAGAAGCAATCAAGACCGGTCCGCGGTCCACGGTGGCGCTGGTTTCAGTTGGTTCCCGGAATTTGTGCCTTGAGTGTGGCCACCTCATTGCGCAGTTCGACCAGTACCTTCATCAAATCATCGTGCCGCTTGTCCCCGAGCGTGGGCTCCAGCGCCTCCACAAAGAAGGTGCCATTCGGTTCCAGTTCGCAGCGCCGTACCTGCTCAAAGTGTTCGAAGCCATTGCGGTGGATCACGTCTAGCAACTCTTCGCGGGTGAGTGCCTCGCGCTCCATAGCTTTCAGGTCCAGTTGACCGTTGTGAATCAGCAAGGTGCTGCGACCTTCAAATGCGCGCGTCAACTTGCGCGAGCGGAACAGAAAACGCACCAGAATCCAGTTGACGGCCAGCAACCCAACCGCGCCGATCAATCCACCGGTTACGGAGTTGTCTTCGCCGATGATCGCATTCTGTACGGTGTTGGAAAGTGACATCAGAACGACCAGGTCGAAGGGGTTCAACTGTGCCAGTTCGCGCTTGCCAAAGACGCGCAGCAGCAGAACCAGCGCCAGGTAAACAAGGACAGGGCGCGCCAGCTTTTCCAAAAGCGGCACCGGTAGCTGGAACATGTGGTCCATAAGCGAAGAGTCAATCATGAGGAGAGGATATAACCTGCGGGGTGGTGCGGCGTTTGTGCCGCTGCTCTTTATACCCCATCATCGCGCGGAATGAGCCGCAACTGCACATCGACCGTATGGTCCTCGTCGTTCAGGGTAAGGTTGTAGCGCAGTTCCACGGAGGTAAAGGTGTGGGCGAGCAAAGGATTGGCGTCGCCCACGGCCAGCAACTGCAGGATGGCGGCTTCGTCGAAGACTTCACCGGGCTGGAGTTTCCAGGCCGTCATTATGTTTGTGGCTATATCCGGTTGTATCTGCGAAATGTCGAGCTTGCCCATCCGGTAGACAGGACCGGGGTCGACAGTGACGCTGTAGTGAACGGAGCTTGCGGCACGATTGAGCGTGGGCGTTGCGTGGATCTTGGCTGCCACCTGTCCCTTGCGGTGGTAGCGCATTTCGAGCGCGCTAAGTGGAGTCTGCACGTGATCGAAGTCAGCCAGGTTGCCAGGCTTTTTGTGAATGAGTTGATCCATCTCGGCTTGCGTCATGAGCAGGCCGGGAGCTGCCGTGATGCCGGTGAGGGTGTACTGCTTGCCCGGAGTCACGGCCACGTTAAACGGTAATTGGATGCTGTTGGCGGTTTTCATCGCGGCCTGCATCCTTACGTCGATCTTGGCGTCTACGTAGGCGTTGCCGCTGTAGAACTTGGCCACGGCAGCGCGAATTTGCTCCTCGCTTGCGCCGGATTCATAGACGGTTCCGGAGATTTTTGCCAGGCGCTTGCCGAAGAAAATATCGATTTCGCGGGCGGAGCCGCCATTGACGGTTATCGTGCCAATCTTTACCGCTGGCTCCGCGATGGCGTAATGCATGGCCACGGTTTTAGCGGCATCGGTTCCGGCAATGGCCGTAGCGGTCACCGTAGCCTGCAGGCCTTTTTCCACTAACATCTTTTCCAGTTCCATGCGCACTTGCTCGCAGACGCCACCATCGCCCGGAACCATGCCGTGGTAGAGCGGAATGCGGGCGGAGAGCAGATCGTTGAGTTCCTTGCCGGAGGCGAGCGGGAGGTTCGCATTCTTGATGGGAATCAGATCCGGCGAGGGAGCCAGGGTATAGACCAGAAAAACGCCATTGAAGGTGTAGCTGATTTTGGAGAACAGGCCTGTATCCATCAGCAGCTTGCCATGGGCGGTCATCTGGGGCACCGTGTACTCGCCGCCCGGCTTCAACTGGGCAATGGCCAGCAGATCGTTCTGGGTGTATTCCGGCACGCCTGTGAACTGGATGATGCGAGGATAGTAAACCGGGTCCTCAGCCTGGATCGGAAGCGAACCAAATGCGAGGAGACAGGCGACGAACGCGAAAAACTTTCCCATGGTGCACCAAGATTAGCAGAGAGGGAACCGCGTGGCAGGTGAGCCATCTGCGTGCGCAAGCACCCTTTTTTACAAGACGCACGACCTGCGCACAATGCGCGGAATTGTGTTGGATGGGGCGAGACTCTCTCCGTCCTGAGCTTTGTTGCGGCGGATGCGAGAGGCCTCTGGTAGAGTGAAGGCACAGGTACTTGAGCCCGAACGTGGGTTCGTAGCCTGAAAATCCCGTGCAAAATTCCGGGTTCGATGTAGAGTGAAGGAGTTGATTGGATTGCCTATGGGAACGCTATCACCGCTCGCACCGTTTCGCCTTGCGCCCCGCTTTGTGGGCCGCGTCTGGGGTTTCCGCGACCTCCGTCCCTGGTATGACCATGTCGTTGCCGAGGGGCAAGACGCGGTCGGCGAGGTTTGGCTGACGGGCGATGAAAACCTGGTGGCCACCGGACCCTTTGCCGGACGCAAGCTCGGCGAGGTTTTTGCTGAGGTGGGCAGGGAACTGCTGGGCGAGTCCGCGCCGGAAACAGCCTCTCCTTTGCTGGCCAAGGTGCTGTTTGCTGCCGACAAGCTCAGCGTGCAAGTGCATCCCGACGACCGCATGGCGCAGAAGTATGGCGATCCGCGCGGCAAGACCGAGTGCTGGTATGTGCTGGACGCCAAGCCTGGCGCCCAACTTGCCGTGGGCTTGAAGCAAGGCGTCACGCTGGATCAGGTGCGGGCGGAGATTGCCGACGGCACGCTGGAGCAGAGTCTCAAGGCCGAATCCGTCCAAACCGGCGAGATGGTCTTTGTGGATGCCGGAACCGTACATGCAATCTGGCCCGGATCCATCATTCTTGAAACGCAGCAGAATTGCGATCTCACGTATCGCATGTTCGATTACGGGCGTCCTCGTGAGCTGCAGGTGGAGAAGTCGCTTGAGGCAACCCGATTCGCTACCCGCGCCGGCAAAGTGCCTCCGGTGGAGCTCGGCGACCGTACGGTGCTCATCGATGTGGAGTACTTCCGCGTGGAGCAGGTGAAGGTGAAGGGCACGATAACGCGCGAGGCGCTATGCGGCGATCAACCCACTGGGCTGGCCTATGTGTTCGCCGCCGCGGGCGCTGCGCGCATTGAGGGCAAGGGCTTCGAGGCCTTCGAGCTTCCCACGCGTGCCGTTGCCGTTCTTCCCGCCACCGCATCCGATTTTACCGTGCGCGATCTGGGAGGGCTGGAGTTGATCCGGCTGGCGCCGCGATGGCCCAAGGCTTGATGCCCACCAATTGGCGGGAGCAGGTGGTCGGCTATATCCGAGACGCGGCGCGTCCAGCGGATAAGTTCGGCCACCAGCCCCGGCTCTATGCCCTGGCTTGCCAACTGGCCGAGGGGCTTGCCTTCGACGACGATGTGCTGTTTGCCGCTGCCTGGATGCACGATTTGGGCGTCTTCGTGGGACATCGTCCCGAAGATCCTGTGGAACTGGCACGCTGGAACCATGTGCCCTACACCATCGCGCGCACGCGGGAGCTGCTGGCCGGGTGGGGATTCCCAGAGCACAAGCTGGAGCAAGTGGCAGAGGCGATCCGCACCCATCAGCACTTTGATGAACCCGTTCTGGTGGAGGCCGCACTGCTGCGCGATGCCGACATCCTGGAGCAGTTGGGCACCATCGGCATTCTCCGTGCGGTGGTCAAGGTGGGCCGCGATACGCGTTATCAAACCTATTCGCAGGTCAGACCGGTACTGGAACGCGCCCTCCAACAACTGCCGTCCAAACTGCATTTTGAGAGTGCGCGTCTGGCAGCCGTGCCACGCGTGGAAGCCTTGCGCGCGTTCCTTCAGGCGCTGGAATCTGAAGCTGGCGATCTGCTCTGTTAGATTATTTTCCGGTCCGACCACGCGAACAAAGGTTGCGTTTCCCGTCAATTCACGAAAAAATTAGGGCGACATGAAACTTGATCTCGTATTACCCTCCGATCTTCGCGGCGTTTTGGATCAGACCGCCGCCGACTGGCAAGCCAACTCCACGCTGGACCGGTTCTGGAAGAAAGACGCTACGCTGTGGACCTCACAGGATGAGGCCAAGTGGCTGGGCTGGATCGACATTGTGGAGCGTCAGCAGGCCGGGCGCGCGCAGTTTGCCGAGCTGGCTGCCGACGTCAAGCAGTCGGGCTTCAAGCACCTGGTGCTGCTGGGCATGGGCGGATCGAGCCTTTGTCCGGAAGTGCTTTCGGTCACCTTTGGCCAGCAGGCCGGCTTTCCCAAGCTCGCCATTGTCGACTCCACCGATCCGGTGCAGGTGAAGGCCGTGCGCGAGAGCGTGAATCTGGCTGAAACGCTTGTGATTGTCGCTTCCAAGTCGGGTTCCACGCTGGAGCCCAACGTGCTCAAGCAGTACTTCTTTGAAGAGATGCAGAAGACTGTGGGCGCGGCCAAGGCCGGATCGCACTTTGTTGCCGTCACTGACCCCGGCTCCAAGATGGAGCAGGTGGCCAAGGCGGACGGCTTCCGCCATATCTATTACGGCGATCCGCAGATTGGCGGCCGCTTCTCGGCGCTGTCGAACTTTGGCGTGGTCACCGCCGCTGCTGCCGGTCTGGACATCGATCAACTGCTCGGTGCCGCAGGCTCTGCCGTGGCTGCCGCCAAGCAGCCCATCGCCTCCAACCCCGCCGCGCAGATTGGCCTGCTGATGGGTGTGGCCGCCAATGCCGGTCGCGACAAGCTTACGGTCTTCGCTTCGCCGGAGGTTTACGACCTGGGCGCGTGGATGGAGCAGTTGGTGGCCGAATCCACTGGCAAGCTGGGCAAGGGTGTTACGCCGGTAGATCGCGAAACCATCGCGGCTCCCGCGGTCTACGGTTCGGATCGCCTCTTTGTGTATATCCGTTTGAAGGGGACGAAGGATACCAGTCAGGATGCCAAGGTCGAGGCTCTGGCTGCTGCCGGCCATCCGGTAATCACCATCGGACTCGAAAACCTGTACGGCATCTTCGGCCAGTTCTTTACCTGGGAAGTGGCTACGGCGGTTTGCGGCGCGGTGATGGGCATCAACCCTTTCAACCAGCCTGATGTGGAGTCGGCCAAGATTGAAACCCGCGCACTGACCTCGGCCTACGAGGAAACCGGCAAGCTGCCCGCCAGCACGCCGTTCCTCACCGATGCCGGCATTGAGCTGTACGCCACCACGGCCTACGCCGCCAAGCTGAAGACGGCTGCTTCCAGCCAAACGCTGGCGGGCGTGATCAAGGCTCACATTGCGCAGATCGTGCCCGGCGATTACTTTGCCGCTCTGGCCTATCTGCCCATGTTCCCCGAGCACGAAGCCGCCATTCAAATCTTCCGCCACAAGGTACGGGACGCGAAGAAGGTGGCTACCTGTCTCGGCTTTGGTCCCCGCTTCCTGCACTCCACCGGCCAGGACTATAAGGGTGGCCCCAACTCCGGCGTCTTCCTGCAGATTACCGGCGCGCATGCCGCGGATGTGGCGATTCCTGGCCAGAAGTACAGCTTTGGCGTGGTGATCGACGCGCAGGCGGCAGGCGACCTAGCGGTTCTTGAAGCACGCGGCCGCCGTGCGCTCCGGGTGCACCTGACCGGTGATGTGGCTGCCGGACTGGCTGCCATCAACGCCGCCTTCGAGCAGGCTCTGGCCTAAACAGAAAAGAAAATTTGTTCCATGGGGGAGCTCTTTGAGCTCCCCTTTCGTCTTTTCTAGAGCGGTTTCAGGATAGATAGACCCAATCCGAGAGCTTCCGATGTCGCCCCTCCTTTGGGTCGGGTCGACTGGGCAGTTTCACTTCGAGGGTACAGTAATCCTGAAACCGCTATAAGATGCAAGTTCCAGGCAAGAGACAAAATTGTTGCGGAACTTTTTATCCCGGTGTGGGTTTGCTTTCATGATGGCCTGCCTGCGAGCTTGCTGAACCGGCGAGATACAGGCAGGGAAGCGACCCATTAACCGGATGGAGCATCCTATCAGATGCACGGCGGTCGAAAGGGCAAGGAGAAAACCGAAGATGAATCGGCCTATGCTTCAGAAGCAGATTTTTCGGGTGGTAGCATGGATGGCCTTGGTGGCCGCGAGCGCACTGGTGGTGCCAGCGCAAACCACCAGCAAAGGACGCAGCGACAGCCAGATCGAGATGGATGTGGTGCAAGCGCTCGATGCCGCTCCTCAACTGAAGAATGACTTGATTACGGCCGCCACCATCCAGAGTGAGGTGACGTTGTCCGGCACCGTGGCCACTGCCGAAGAGCGCAAGCTTGCCGAGTCGCTTGTGGCCAAGGTGGAAGGCGTGGCCGGCGTCCACAATAATCTGAAGGTGGGCGACCCGACTGCCGCCACCAATGACCCGAATGCAGCGCCCAGTGACGATCCCATGGAGGACCGGAGCCAGACCGCTCAGAACACGGGCCAACAGCAGCAGCCGAGCTACCCCGCTTCCTCCCAGGACCAGTCGAACCAGGGACAGTCCAATCAGGGGCAGTACACGCAGGGCCAAAATAGCCAGTACCCCCAGCAGGGGCAGTACAGCCAATATCCTGCGCAGGACCCCTACGCCCAGCAAGCTTCGCGTCCACCTTATGGACAGCCCCAGCCTCCCAATGGCTATGGCCAACCCCTGCCGCCCAACGGATACAGCCAGCAACTGCCTCCGCAGCAGGCCTATCGTCAGGCTCCAGGGCCGCTGACCGTTCCGCAGGGATCGTTGCTGGTGTTGCGGACGATTGAAGCGGTGGAAAGCCGGCGGGCTCGCCAGGGCGAACAACTGCAGTTTGTGGTGATGAACGATGTGAATGTGAATGGCTATGTGGCCATTCCCCGGGGCGCAACCGTTCATGGCCTGATCACGGACGTGCACAATCCCGAGCGTGGCGATCTGGGGGGCAGTTCCGTGGTGAGCATCCGCCTGGTGTCACTCGATCTGAGCGGTCGCAGCTATCCCCTGGAAACCGATGAGTTCCGCGCGATTGGTCCTAACAAGGCCGGCCATACCGCCGGTACCACGGTGGCTGGATCCTTGCTGGGTGCTGTCATTGGCGGCATAGCGGGTGGTGGCAAGGGCGCTGCGATTGGCGCCGGAGTGGGCGCAGGCGCGGGCCTGGCTACCGGAGCTGCCACGCAGGGACCCGGAGTCTGGATTCCGTCGGAAGCGCGTGTGGACTTCCATCTGACGGGGCCGCTTACGGTTGCTCCGGTGCCGCCGGAAGAGGCTGGCAGGCTGGCTCAGGGACTTTATCCTCCTGCAGGTCCAACGCTCTACCAGCGTACTCCCGCGTATTACGCTCCACGGCCGGTTTATGCTTATCCGGCTCCCTATCCTGCTCCTTATCCGTATGGTTATCCGCCCGTTTACTACCGCCCCTACGTCATGATGGGCGGGTATTATCACTGGCGGTAGACTGGGCTTCCCCGCTACGGAACAGGCGGCTCCCTCGGGGCCGCCTGTTTTTTGATGCCGAGTAGGGACACTGGCCGGAGCCCGGCGGCAAACTCTTTCCTTTCAAATTCCCACAGGTTGCGGTTCCAGCCTTCCGGGAGTGAAAACTAGCTGGCTGCCGGCACACCCATCCTGCATTCGGTCGTCTATAATTGCTGAGAATCGCATCGAGCGAGAATTGCGCTTTGCGGCAAACCTGACCGGCAGCATTTTCTGCTGTCCGGCAGACTTGTTTGTGGCTGCGCGCGAGAGAGTTGAAGGTTTAAAGTCCATCCATGATCCGTTTCCTGCAAAGCAAGGACGACCGTTTCGTCAAGGCCATCTTCGTCGTCATCATCGGTGTGGTTTCCGTGGGAATGGTGGTGTACCTGATCCCCGGTCTCACCGGCCTGGGCTCCAGCTCGGCTGGTGCCTACGCGACCATTTATCCGCACTGGTATAGCCGCTTCCTCTCTTCGGGCGACGAGATCAGCCAAGCCGACGTCGACAAGGATGCCCGCCGCACCATTCAGGCGCGCAATCCGCAGTTTGCCGACAATCCGTTTATCGTGAACATGGTGGAGCAGCAGATCGGTCAGCGTATGATCCAGGAACGGATCCTGCTGGCAGAAGCCGCCAAGCTCGGCATCACCGCCTCCGACGACGATGTTCGCCAGAATCTGCGCACCGGCATGAATGGCCAGGTCCTGTTCCCCGATGGCAAGTTCATCGGCAAGGACCGCTATGAGTCGCTTGTTACCCAGCGGCTGAACATGAGCGTCAAGGATTTTGAAGACGGCATCAAGCGTCAGATCATGGTGGAGCGTCTGCGGGCCTACATCACGGCTGGCGTCACCGTGGGCGATCAGGACGTGCGCGAGGCTTATCGCAAGCAGAACCTGAAGATCAAGTTTGATTACGCCGTGCTCTCGGCCGACGAACTGCGCAAGAAGATCAATCCTGCTGACGCGGAGCTGGAAGCCTACTACAAGAAGAACGCGGCCCGCTACGCAACGGCCGTGCCCGAGCAGCGTCAGATTACCTACTTCGCCGTGGGCCCCAACGATCTGCCCGGTGGCGCTCCGCAGGTTTCCGCGCAGGAAGTGCAGCAGTACTTCACCGCGCACCAGGCCGAGTACACCGTGCCCGATCAGGCGCGTGCCCGCCACATCCTGGTTAAGGTTGCGCCCAACTCCGACCCGAAGACTGATGCCGCGGCCAAGGCCAAGGCGCAGGGACTCCAGAAGCAGCTTCAGGCTGGCGGCAACTGGGCGGATCTGGCTAAGAAGAACTCCGACGATCCGGGCTCGAAGGACTCCGGCGGCGAGCTCGGCTTTGCGCAGAAGGGCCGCATGGTTCCCGAGTTCGAGAACGCCATCTTCAGCCAGAAGATCAATGAAGTTGGTCTGGTGAAGACGCAGTTCGGCTATCACGTGGTGCAGGTGGAAGAACGCCAGACCGCGCACACGCAGGCTCTGAGCGAAGTGCAGGCTGTTATCCAGGCCACCCTGGTCCGCAAGAAGTCGGCTGACGCGCAGCAGAACTACGCCAAGCAGTTGGCTGCCGAGGCCATGAAGACCGGCATTGAAAAGACCGCTGCCGCGCATCATCTGGAGGCTGCCAAGTCGCCTATGGTGAATGCAACGGGCGTGATTCCGGCACTGCCGGACAGCACCAGCGTCATTGCCAAGGCCTTTGAGAGCAAGCAGGGCGATCCGGCGCAGTTTGCCGCCACCGGCGAAGGCTTTGCAGTTTTCCAGGTTACCGGCATTGCCGCGGCGCATGCGCCTGCCTTTGCTGACTGGAAGACCCACGTGGCTGATGACTTCCGCGACGAGCAACTGCCTACGCTGCTGGCGCAGAAGACCGCCGAGCTGGCCACCAAGGCGCACAATTACAACGACCTGGCCAAGGCTGCCAAGGAGCTGGGCGCAACCATCAAGCAGAGCGATCTGGTCAGCCCCACCGGCCAGGTTCCCGATCTTGGTCAGGTGGCGCAGGTTGCTCCCCAGTTGCTGCAGATGAACGTGGGCAACATCAGCGGACCGATCAACGCTCGCCGTACCGGTGTTGTGGCCAAGATTGTCGACAAGCAGGAACCCACTGCCGACGAGATTGCCAAGAACTTCGATCAGACTCGCGAGCAGTTGTTGGACCAGCGCCGAGGCGAGGCCTTCAGTGTCTTCGCTTCCAACATCTTCGACAGCTACAAGAAGAGCAAGCGCATCAGCATCAACGCCAAGCAGCAGAACAAGGCTCCGCAAGACATGTAATGTCTCTTGCATCTCAAGCCGGAAAGGCCCGCAACCATCAGGTTGTGGGCCTTTCTTCTTTTGTTTCTTTTCGACTTCCGCCGATAATAGCCCCATGCGCTTTGAACGTTCCAGCGGAGTTCTGCTCCATGTAACCTCGCTCGCTTCCATGGGCGGTATCGGCGATCTGGGCCCCTGTGCTCATGAGTTTGTTCAGTTCCTGGCTACCGCCGGACAGCATGTATGGCAGGTTCTGCCGCTTTCGCCCACAGGGTTCGGGAACTCGCCTTATGCAGCCACCTCGGCCTTTGCCGGCAATCCGGCGCTCATCAGCCTGGAGTTGCTGCGCGACTGGGGCTGGATCGCGACGGAGCGTCTGGCTGGATTGCCTGGCCCAGACGCCAAGGTAGACTTTGGCCGGGTGGAGGCCGAAAAATTCCCTCTGCTGGATGAGGCTGCCGCCAACTTTCTTGCCCACGCGCCCCACGAAGTCGCCTTAGCCTCCCAGTGGAAGGCTTTTCAGGCTTTTTGTGCGGCTGAGGCAGGCTGGCTCAACGATTATGCTCTCTATGCCGTTTTGCGGCGCGCACTCGGAACAGGCGCATGGAGCGCGTGGCCCGAGCCTCTGCGCCATCGTGCGCCCGCTGCGCTGGCCCAGGCAGAGAAAGAGCACGCCGCGGCCATTGCTCGCGAAAAGGCGCTGCAGTTTGCCTTTGCCTCGCAGTGGAGCCAACTGCGGACCTCTGCCGCGGAGAAGGGAATCAGAATCCTGGGCGATGTGGCCATCTTCGTCAACATGGATTCGGCCGATGTCTGGTGCCGTCCGGAGCTCTTCGAACTCGACGAGGAACTTCATCCCATCCGTATTGCCGGTGTGCCGCCAGACTACTTTTCGCCTACCGGCCAGCGCTGGGGCAATCCTCTCTATCGCTGGGATGTGCTGGCTCAACAGGGCTACGCCTGGTGGGTGGAGCGCATCCGCCGCGCCCGCGCGCTGTATGACATTGTTCGGCTCGATCACTTTCGCGGTTTCGAAGCCTTCTGGGCCATTCCCGCAACCGAGGAGACGGCCATCAACGGCGAGTGGGTGAAAGCACCCGGTAAAGAACTGTTCCACGCGCTGGAGGCCGCACTGGGTCCCTTGCCGCTGGTGGCCGAGGATCTGGGCCTGATCACCGAAGAAGTGGATGCCCTCCGCCATGCTTTTCAGTTGCCCGGTATGAAAGTTCTTCAATTCGGCTTTAGTGACAAGGGCGCGCACATTCATCTGCCGCCACGCTTGACTGAAGATACCGTGGCCTACACCGGAACCCACGACAATGACACAACCCAGGGCTGGTGGCGTACCGCATCCAGTGTGGAGAAGGCGGCGGTGGAGGCACTGGTGGGGCCGGTCAAAGGGCATCCGGTTTGGCCGTTGATCCGTGCCGCTTATGCCAGCGTCGCGCAGATGGCCATTGTTCCGGCGCAGGACTTGCTGGAGCTTGGTTCCGAGGCCCGCATGAATACCCCCGCTGTTTCTGCCGGCAACTGGGCCTGGCGAGCGCCCGCCGGATGCTGGAGCGAAGAGATTGCCCTGAAGCTCAAGGCGATTTCTGAGGTTACCGACCGGGTCAACGATCCGCTTGCTGCCGACCATGGGGAATCCGCGCCAGAAGGCGCAAGCGGCGTGCTTGCCTGAATCGCACGTCCATGTTGCTGAATCTTAACCTGTAGCAAGGTTGCCAGTGCCATACTCAGAACAGCCCACGCGGGCTGCGGGGAGAGCTCTTGAGCGAGGTTGAAAACAACGTAACGCCGGGTATCCAGATGCTGGGCCGCCGAGAGGTGTACCGCAACCACTGGATGCGGGTCTACGAGGACGAGATCCTGCGCTCGAATGGCGCAAAGGGCATCTACGGCGTGGTGGAGAAGGATCCCAGCGCCATCATCCTAGCCATCGAGGCTGACCGCATCTGGCTGGTGGAGCAGTTCCGCTACACCACGCAGAAGCGCGAGCTGGAGCTTCCCCAGGGTGGTTGGGAGATGGAGATCGAGGATCCCGAAGAGCTGGCTCGTGGTGAGTTGAAGGAAGAAACCGGTCTGGCGGCTGCTTCCATGACCCGTCTGGGCTCGCTCTGGATCTCCTATGGCTTCACGCGCCAGGAGCAGCACGTGTATCTGGCTACCGGGCTTACGGAGACGGAAAAAGATCCCGACGCCGAAGAACACGACCTGGTGGTGTGCTCACTTGCAATCGACGAGTTTGAGCGCAAGATCCTGACCGGTGAAATTCGCGACAATTGCACGGTCAGCGCCTGGGGGCTCTATCTGCTGTGGAAGCAGCGCCAGACGGCTGACCCTGCGAACGTCCCGATCAACGGGTAAGGGATTCGAGCCGCTTTTTGGAGATTTTGAGAGCGACGCCGGCATTGCGGTCGGCGATCTCGCTGATGCGATACTCGGCAGCGGTTCCAAGGAGCATGCCCAGTTCGTGCGGTGTGAGCTGGTATTGCTCGGAAAGCCAGGCGGCCATGTTGGCGTTGGCCTTCTTGATGGCGTCGTCGAGGGAGCCAGCATAGGCCAGAGCCATAATGTGCGCGGCATTCTCAACGCGGGGCGCGGGGGTATGCTTGCCGGGGATGACATCGACAGTGACAGTGACATCCATCGAAGTCTCCAGCGCATCGCCGGTAGTCTCGCCATCCCCCTGCAGGGCATGGGCATCGCCAAAGTAGAGCAGTGCCCCGGGTACGGCGACAGGCAGGTAGACGGTAGCTCCTTCGACAATCTCGTTGAAGTCCATGTTGCCGCCGTAAGGGCCGTTGTCGCCGGTGTTGGGCGCGGCGTTGGAGGGTGGCGCGGCGACGGCCATGCAGCCGAGCATGGGACGGACGGGGACGGAGTAGTTCTTCATGTGCGGCTCGGGATCGACGGGTGAGGCCAGCCCCTTGTCCAGATCGAGATGCCATCGGGTGGGTTTTGCGGCGTCCTTCATGCGGACCGCGAGTTGATCGTCCATGCCACGGGGCACGATGCCGTCATCGCTGATGGCGTAGTCGCGATTGAGCTTGAGCTGGACAACGTGGACAACCAGGGTATCTCCGGGCATGGCGCTCGTTATGTAGAAGGGGCCGGTTTGGGGATTGCCGCCGAGGGAGCGCTGCTGGCCTTTGGCGTCGGCGCCGCCCGCATCAACGGTGGTGGTGTGAAGAGTATCGCCCGGATTGATAGTGAGCACCGGATCGTAGAGCGAGGAGAACTGTTTGCGGAAGACCGTGGGCTCAAACTGATGGGTTTGGGGCGGAGTGGAGGGGCGCTCGGGAGTGCGGACGGCGACAAAGTTACGGATGTAGGGCTTGTGCTCCGGATCGCCACCATCACGCCAGATGACCTGACCAACGATTTTACCGTCGACGAGGGTTGCGTTGAGCTCCTCGGAGCCACCCACCTTGTCGGCTGCGAGAAAGTGAATTTTGCCGTCGGATGTGGTGCCTTCTCCTTTGTCCCCGGAAAACTTGACGGTGAGCTTGTCGTCTTGCTGCTGGAGCTCCATTTGCCAGTAGAGGGGTAGGCCAAAGAAGTCTACGGTTGCTGTCCACTTACCGGTGAGGGAGTTCTGCTGGGCCGGGGCTGCGATGGCGAGGCAGAGGAGGAGTGCAGCGACAATTGCTGGTTTCATGAAGGCTCCTGGGGAAGAGATCGGCTGACGAGAGGAATACGCGCCGGGCGTGGTGTTGGTTCCGCCGTGGGCCGTTGCGGTGCAGGGGCAGGAAAGGGTGCATCTGAGGCTGCACAGCAAGGCGCAGAAAAGCGAAAAGGCAGGGCATGGAGCCCTGCCTTGATGTTTTTGATCGAGAAGCTGCTTAAGGCCGCTGCGTCATGGGGACATAGGGTGCCGGGTAGGCCGGGCCAATGTATTCGGCGCGGGGGCGGATCAACCGGTTGTCGTCGAGCTGCTCGATGACGTGGGCGGCCCAGCCGGCAATGCGGCTTACGGCAAAAATCGGTGTATACAAGTCGATGTCGATGCCCAACGTGGCGTAGGTTGAAGCGGAGTAGAAATCGACATTGGCGTTCAGCTTCTTGTCGGCATTGATATAGAGCTCGATGGCGCGCGACATTTCATACCATTTGGGATCGCCGGAGTCGTAGCCCAGTTGCTTGCTCATTTCGCGCAGGTGGGTGGCGCGCGGGTCTTCGGTTTTGTAGACGCGATGGCCAAAGCCGGAGATCTTCTGCTTGGCGGCCAGCATGTTCTTCACATAGTCCACCGGGTCGGCGCCGGCCTTGTCAATGGTGAGCAGCAGGCGCATCACACCTTCATTGGCGCCGCCATGCAGCGGGCCCTTGAGCGCGCCAATAGCGCCGGTAATGGCCGAGTGCACATCGGAAAGCGTGGCCGCGATGACGCGGGCGGCAAAGGTGGAAGCATTCAACTCGTGATCGGCATGCAGCACCAATGCCATGTCCATGGTTTTCACGGCGGTGCGCGAGGGCTTTTCGCCGGTCAGCATCCACAAAAAGTTGGCTGCGTGGCTCATGCTGCGGTCGGGCGGAACAATGTCCAGGCCTTTGCGGAGTCGGTCGTAAATGGCCACGATCATGGCCATCTGGGCGGTCAGCGAGAAGCTTTTGCGCACATTCGCGTCGTGCGAATTATCTTTTTCGTCGGCGTCGTACAGGCTGAGGGCGCTCACCGCGGTGCGCAGCACCTCCATGGGCGAGGCTTCGCGGGGGAAATTGGCAATCATGCCGATAATGCGCTGATCGAGGCGGCGGGCTAGCGCCAGATGGGTGGAGAAGTCGCGCAGTTGCAGCTCATTGGGCAGAAAGCCCTTCCAAAGCAGGAACGTCGTCTCTTCAAAGGTGGAGTTCTCCGCCAGATCGTGGATGTCGATGCCACGATAGCTGAGAACACCTGCATCGCCGTCGATCCAACAAATACCAGAGTTGGCGGCTACGATGCCTTCCAGTCCCTTTCCACCTGCTCCTGCTGCCATACGTTTGATTTCCCCTTTGCCTCGAAATCAAGAAGAAAGTGCATGGTCCATGTGCTGGCTGCCGTGCTGCCAGCGAAGAGTTGAACGGTTCGAACCAATGTCGGTGGCGCCTACGGGGAAGACGGCGGTGTCCACTCAAATGGCTCGGCGGCAAAAAGAATCGGTAAAGATGTTTATAACGGATGAGTTCACCTGTTGTCACGAATTGCGGGAGCGCCGGGAAGCTCAGGGAGGGTTTTGCCCCCCACTGAATGAGCAAGGCCAGCTCTTCTCATCTACCGGAAGCCGACCTGCTCCGGTATCCTGGAGTTTCCCTGAGGGTAGAGGCGAATTTGGAGTGAAAACCTCGAAAATAGGGACAACCGCTTTTCCGGAAGGGAACTTTGCCATGCTTGAAGCTGGCCCCTTCATTTGCGTCTAACATGAAAAAGACGAACCAGCGGCACAACCGTCCAATCTTTGCGGCTGTGTCGATGACAACAGAAAGGCAAGGATGAGCGAAATGGAAGAGACCCCTCGAAGTATTTCGAATGCGTTGCTGGCCGTGCTCGGCGCGGCTCTTGTGGCGGCGCTTGGCGGGTTGATCTGGAGCTACACGCTGAGCGGCCGGCTGGCTACCCAGCAGACTGAGATTGCGGAAGCCAAGCAGCAGAATGTGAAGCTGGCGGCTGAACTGCGCGAGACCGATGCGCGGTTGCGTGTGGCCACCGAAGCGCTTGGCAAGCAGTTGGGGTTGACTCAGGCGCAGTTGGATGCACGCGCCGACGCCATCGTCCGTCGCGAAGAGGCTTCTGAAGCCAATGCGCAGCGTCTGGAAGCGGTTCAAAAGCAGACCGCGCAGCAGGTTTCAAGCGTCAGCAACGAGGTTTCTTCCGTCAAGTCCGATGTGGGCGGCGTCAAGCAGGATTTGGGCAAGACCAAGAACGATCTGGCCGGCGCCCTGGCCTCGCTGACGTCCATGCGCGGCGATCTGAGCGATCACTCCAGCCTGATTGCGCGCAACCATGACGAACTTGAGATCCTGAAGCACAAGGGTGACCGCAATTACTACGAGTTCACCCTGACCAAGGGGCAGAAGAAGCCCGTGGGCACCGTCAGCATGGAGCTGAAGAAGACCGACCAGAAGAAGAGCAGATTTACCGTGGTCATCTACGCCGACGACCACAGCTATGAGAAAAAGGACCGTAACGTGAACGAGCCGTTGCAGTTCTACAGCGGCAAAACGCCCATGCTCTTTGAGGTTGTGGTGAACTCCATTGGGGGCAAGAATCAGATTTCAGGCTATCTGGCCACCCCCAAGCACGCTCCCACGCCCGCTAACGTTCCGTAACCGGCACCTGGGACGTGAGCTGCAGATTGGGGTGATACCGGAAGCTGACGGTGAAATCCAGTCCTGTGTTCGCGTCCCATTGTTCCTTGGTCATGTTGTAGATCGACACAAAGCTGCCTTCGATCGTCTGGCCGGGTTCGATGAAGGTGTCCAGAGCCAGTCCCTTGTCGTGCGGTACGGGAAAATTCTCGTAGGCCTTGAAGATCCTCTCGTAGTCGAGCAAAGGCACCGCGTAGTTGGACTGGATGCCGCCTGCCAGGGTGGCATTGGCCGTAGCCTTCAGCAGGTAAACAGGCTCCTTGCTCTGGTTGTGCAGCCGGAGCTTATAGAACACCAGCACCTGATCGTAGGTTTCCACCGCCGCCTTGTCGCCGTTGGCGTCAATTCCCGAGGTCTCGGTGTGGTGGGGATGGACCCATACGCTCAGCACCTCGCCGGTTACAGCCGGCGGCTTATGCCCCAGAACAAAATAGGCACCCAGGGCTAGGGAGACGGCGATAGCCGCTACTACACCGGCAATGATCAGATGGCTACTGCCCTTGGTCAGCTCTTCGCCGCGTGCGGCGTCATCGGTGGCATTGGGATCATCCTGATGCAGTAAGCTCATGGAATCCTTCCTCTTTCAATCCAGAGCATTCTTCTCCGCCAGAGAGCCGGGCGTCAAGGCAGACGCCTGCCGGGGCGCCGGAAGGGGGCACTTGTGTGGGGATTCCTTCCCTTGTTTCCTTCTGGATGCGCTGTCTGAGCGCGGGTACCGGGCGGTTGTGGCGGGGGCTGGGAGAGGCTATTTGCAGGAAGACTCCGGAACCTCTGCAAAGGCTGCCGGAGTCTGATGTTGGAGTGTGATGGAAGATCTGATTTTGAGCGCAGATTCCCGGCACCATTCTGTGAGGTGCCCGCGGTGTGTCTGGGTTTGCGCCGCGTTTAGGCGGCGGTGTTAGCGCTCGAACGGAAGCGGATGACTGCATCCGCCTGGGGACCCTTCTGGCCCTCAACGATGTCGAACTCGACCTCGTCGCCTTCTTTCAACGTCTTGTATCCGTCGAGCTGGATCGCCGAATAGTGTACAAACACATCCGGTCCATCGTCACGGCCAATAAAGCCGTAACCCTTGGCGTTGTTAAACCACTTGACCTTCCCTTTGTATTGAGCCACAGGCGCGTACCTTTCTTTCAGTGAACTTGCAACACTCCAGCAAGTCGGGAGGGGAATCCCGTGCCGATATCACATAGGACGCATTCTACGCCTTAAAGGTTTTTTGCGCGGGAAGAAAGAAAATCACATAATGGGATAAAACCCGGGTTCGGGTGAACCCGGGTAATCAATCTCTTTGGGGTCAGTAACTTGCAAAGGATTACTTTTTTAGCTTACGTCCGAGGGACCGCGCGTACAGCATGACAGAGGTCATGGTCTTCCCATCCAGGATCAAACCCTTCTCAATCATCTTCAGTATTTCCGACATGCGGACCAGACGCAGCTCGATTTTTTCGTCTTCTTCCGGATGGGCGTCGCCTGCCACCAGACCTTCGGCCAGAAAGACCTTCATCGATTCACCCAGAAAACCGGGCGAGGCGTAGTACTCCACCAGCGGCTTCCACTTCTTGGCCACGTAGCCGGTCTCTTCGGCTAGTTCGCGCTTGGCGCCTTCCAGCGGGTCCTCACCGGCTTCCAGCTTGCCGGCGGGCAGTTCCCAGAGGAATTGGTTGGCCGCGTGCCGGTACTGGCGCTCCATCACGATCCAGGGATTCTTTTTGCTCTTGGAACTGTCCAGAGCCAGAATCACCACGCTGCCGTTATGGCGGATCACGTCGCGCTCACCGGTGTGGCCGCCAGGCTCAATCAGCTTGTCGCGCAGAACACGAAACAGCTTGCCCTCCCACACCACCTTCGAACTGATCAACTGCGCCGTCTGTCCTTCCGGGTCTGAGACGGTCTTCTTGGTGGTTTTGGTCTTTGGCTTCGTGGCCGCCTTCTTGGTCACGGACTTGCTCTTCGCGGTTTTTCCGGCGGCGGGCGTTTTTGTCTTGGGGGCGGCCTTCGCCTTCTTGGTGCTGGGCATTCTGATTCCTCACCTCTCCGGCCCTTGGGCCAGTGTTGGTCCGCTCTTGGCATCTTCCGGTCGAACTGTTGCCAGGCGGCCTCTTCACTCCGAGTATAAGCACTCGCAGAAACACGTTGCGGCCTCCTGGTCCGGTTGTGCATCTTTCCGGTGTGTCGTGGCATCCTTGAAAAGGGCAGGGAATTGCTGCGTGCCAGCCGGCTGCGCTCCCCGCCAACTTTTGCCTTGAAAGAGCCGCGACAGACGTGAGCAATGTCTTGAAATCCCAGACCTATTCCATCCCCGCGGTTCCCGGTTCCCAGAGGCTCTTCACAGACTTCTGCGCCGGATCGGAGCAACTGCGCGGCTTTTATCGCACCGTGCAGTGGGGCGCCAACTGGCAGCAGCGGCCTGCATTGCCTGCTCACTGGCCGCAACTGGTGGAGCTGATGGCGGAGCAGAATGCCGGCCCGGAGACGGCGCAGGCCCTGGAAGCCATGCGGCAGGGTGCGGGTACGGTGCTTACCGGCCAGCAGGTGGGTCTGTTCGGCGGTCCGCTCTATACGCCGCTCAAGGCGGCCACGGCCATTGCCCGCGCGCGCCAAGCTACGGCAGCCGGGCATCCGCACGTGGGCATTTTCTGGCTGGCCACCGACGATCACGACTTTGCCGAGATCGACCATGTGGTGTTTCCTGCCGGACGCGAACTGGTCAAGCTCAAGTACACTCCGGCTACGCCTCTCACCGTGGCGCGACCCGTGGGCGCAATCGAGATCGATGCTGGTATTGAGCCTTTGCTGGATGAGGCCTGGAAGCTGCTGGGCGACTCCTTTGCCTTTGACGCGCTGAACGAGAATTACAAGCCCGGCCGCACCTTTGCCGCGGCCTTTGCGGGCTTCTACCGGCAGGTGTTTGCCGCCGAAGGTTTGTTGATGGTGGACGCTGCTGGACGCGCCTTCCGCCAGCTCGGTGTGCCGGTGCTCAGAGCCGCCGTGGAACGCGCCGACGAACTGCATGCCGCGCTGGAAGAGCGCAATCGTGAGCTGACCGCTGCCGGTTATCACACTCAGGTGGTGGTGGGCTCGCAATCCAGTCTGCTGTTCCTGCTGGACGCCAAGACCCAGGCGCGAGTCGCTCTCAAGCGTATTGCGCCTAGCGCCGGTGAGCCCCATGGTCTTTGGCAGGCAGGCCGCCAGATTCTGGCTACCGATGAGTTGTTGGGAATTCTGGCCAGCGAACCGGAGCGGATCTCTCCCTCGGCGTTGCTGCGTCCAGTCTTCCAGGATTTTGTTTTCTCCACGTCGCAGATTATCGGCGGCCCGGCTGAACTGGCTTACTTTGCGCAGAATG